>Ga0208919_1002114_pt1 | contig 10664 bp, 10 predicted proteins | sample 4_EtaG_FD_184076 | JGI IMG/M metagenome (GOLD analysis project Ga0208919, IMG submission 184076) | Marine viral communities from the Subarctic Pacific Ocean - 4_ETSP_OMZ_AT15127 metaG (SPAdes) (version 3) | ecosystem: Environmental > Aquatic > Marine > Oceanic | place: Pacific Ocean | collected... | reverse complement strand
ACTTCGAGTTACTTGAAGGGCAGACCCCTGGGGATTTCCGGTCGCAGCTGAGTGATATAAATCGTGACTACTCTCCACGATACGAGGAACTTTACGACAGGACTGAAAACGGCAAATATGCTGATGTCCACGCCTTCATGGAGAAGCTGGATAATGTTGGAGGGACTGAGCGTCAGGATGATGTTTGGATAAGTACCTTCCTTGAAGATGTGCTGTATAACCCTGAGTTTGAAAAAGTCACCGAGTTCGGTATTGAGTACCACGATTTTGATGGAAAATCCGATGCAGAACGCGCCTGGATAGACCGCTTTGGAGCAGATGCATATAACTACGTGCAGGATTACCTGAGAGCCGGTAAAGATTTACATCCGATCGAGCAGGAACTAATCCAGACTCGAGAGAAATACTCGTTCTACTGGGAGGCTCCAAAACTAGCAGCAATTGAAAATACTGCGTTGAGCCTTGGAAAATCGATAGCAGAGATTGAAGAGGCATACAGGCAGTGGAACTCTGGCACAGTCCAGCAGAAGGAGATCCTCGGGAAGAGCGAGGTTATCAAGTCGATCACCCGCTTTGTAGATCGAGCCAGAAAAGCCCTACGCGAGAACGATCAGGGACTAGACGGGTTCCTTTACAGGTTTAACTACACGACAACCCTTGCTCACCCCGGCAATCAAGATATAGGCTCCAATTTTTACTGGAGAAGCAAACAAATATTTGATGAGGAAGCTTATAACCAGTTTAGCCCTCAACAGGAAACTGGTGTAAAGTAACAACTATCTACGGATAGGAAAGGTCTACGGACATGGCAGAAGAAGTCGTACAACAGAAAAATCCAGAGGAACCTGCACAGCAGATTATTGCCGACAATTCTACGGAACAGGCAGAACCAGTAGCAGAAGTACAAACGGATCAGCAGGAAGCGGTTACTCCCGCAGAACCTACCCTTGCAGACTTGCAACAAAACATGCAGGACTTTATGGGTAGAGAGCAGGGGCGACTGGCCCAGGAATCTGGGCAGCGGATTGCTGCTGCTACACAGGCTATGGATGCGAAGCTTGATTCGCTGAGTGCTTCTATGAAGCCCTTACTGGAACAAGCACAAGCAGTAGAGCGTGAAAGACTTCTGAACCTTGGACAAGATGAACTTGCGGAAATGGTGATACAGCAACGGACTGCTACGGCAGCTCCAGAACCGGCTCAAGAAACCTTGAGTCCTTATCTCACTGCGTTGGCTACGGCAGGGCAGGAACTCATAACTGAAAACAACCTTGGAGTTGCAATTGAAGACCCTCGCATTTGGGAGGGGTGGCAGAACAATATGTCTGTCACAAAATCAATTGAAATTGCAAAACAGAATATCGAACGGTTAGCCGGTAAGGCTCCCCAGACGGTACAGCAGAGTTCTGCACAGCCGAACCCTGCGCCAGCTTCAGTACCACCATCTGCGCCATCAACACAGGGTGCGCCACAGAAAAGTATAAAAACAATTAGTACCTTGTCCGAAGCAGCACAATTATTCGCTGACGGCAACATTGACCCTGCTCAATACAGGGCAGCCAAGAAGCAGATAAGTCAGGGCGGTTCGGCAACGTTATAGAAAGAAAAGACGATGGCAACAGGCCTTTCCCTTTCAGATTCTTCGAGTCTGGAAGATATGTCGAAAATCATTGTCGCTGAAGCAATAGACAACGTAGAGCCTTCTGCTCCTATGGCAGATCTCGTTTCTCGCTATCCTATCGAGAGTGGCGCGAAGCAGGTCAATGTGCCGATCTGGGGCAGGCAGTCTGCGGTTGCTTTGACAGAAGGTGTCGATATTTCTGGACCTCAACAGGTAACGGCGACAGTCGTAAACCTGACGGCTTCTGAACACGGCATCCTTTCGTTTGTCAGCGACAGGCTAAAGCATGAGAACAACGAGAACGTACTTGCAGCGGTAGGAACTATGCACGGTCGTGCAGTGGGACGATTGCTGGACAGTGACCTTCTTACTCTTCTCGACGGTTTTAGCACTTCAAAGCCAGGTGCTGGTAGCAATGCAACATTTGTTACTATCGCTGGCGCAATCTCGTACTTGCGTACAGACAACGATTCAACTTATGGCCCTGCTCCTAGTAAGCCAAATGCGGTCTTACATCCAGAGCAGATTCGTAGGCTGACTCAGGAAGTCGCAGGTATCCAGGCGGGTGGTTCCGGTATGCCAGCACAGACTGTGCCGGAAGGACCGTCAGCAGATATCATCAGTTCATACTGGCGAGGTAACGACCCGGTATTTGGTGTACCTATCTATGAAGATGGCAACATCTCCCGTGATGGGTCTGGTGACTCAAAGGGTGGAGTCTTTGCTAAAGAAGCTCTTGCCCTTGCTATGGAAATAGAGATCCATGCAGAACAGGAACGGGACGCATCTCTCCGTGGTACTGAAATAGTTACCGTCGGAACATGGGGTGAGTCAGAGATCGTAGATACTTGGGGAGTTGAAATATACTCTGCAACAGACGCGATTTAGTTAGGAATTATCTGTGGTTACTCAGGACACCTCGCAATGGTTGGCTAAAAAACAGGGAACGGTAAAGCGTTTCTTGGGTGATTCCATTGCAGAGCTAAACCTTGATGTTCCGCCTGGTGCGGAAAAGGTGACACTCTACGACCAGAGAGATGGTTCAGAGTTAGTCGTTCCGAGTCATTCTGCAGAGAACTACCGAAACAAACCTTATTCCACTTCTGAAATAAGAAATGGAACTCTTGTTACACATGAAGATCCAACACGTAGGTTATTTGACTGGACTCCACCTCCTGAGATCGAGGACAGCGTAGGCAGCGCAGCCGAAACTGTTTCTAAAATCAGTGGGAAAAAACGCAAACGGGGAAAGCGAGGACGAAAGTAATGGAACAACCAGTTGTTTCTCCTCCTGAACAAATGCAGAACTACTGGCGGGACGAGGTTATAAGCCAACATCCTGACATGGTTGAGGCATATTTAGCGAGGCATAATTTGAAAGAACTGCCATTGCCGGAGTACGTTACTCCAGATACGGCGATTTATTATCGCCAGATTGATGGGGTATGGGAAACTCTCAGATATCCGGGCATTACACACGGACTCGTTACCGCAGTGGGGAAAGACTGGCTCATGGCTCCTCCAGATTCTGGGGTTGAGACATTAGAAGACGGTCCCACGGTTGCAACCGGTAAGAGCGACCAGGAGGTGGGGTTACAGGCTTTAGCCAATACGTTGGAAATGCGTGATGCAAGAGAAAAACGAAAAGCCAAGCCTTTCGGATGTACTGTAAAAGGATGCAGAAGAAGGTTTGATACCGAGCGTGGCGTTGGTAAACACATCAGCGTCAAGCATCGGGAGGATTAAAATGACAGCAGGTACTCAGCAGTACATTAGTAGGAATGGAACAACCACGACTATGTCTGGTGCAGCCGATCTTACTATTACGAACGCGTCCGATAAAGTACAGCTTGTCGATCCAGGTGGGTCAGGGCGAAACCTCGACCTCGTAGCTATTGATTCTTCTTCAACGGGTGTAACTACATCTGTTATGGAAGTTTATGTGCAGAACGAGGCTGATGGGGCTGAAACCTTAACCATTCGGGATGGCAATAACTCAGACAACGTAATTGGAACTATTGACCAGAACTATGGTGCATGGTTCAAGTTTGATGGTACTGGGTGGACTTCATCAACGGGTGCTACATAAGATAGTGATTAGGGGGAGGGATTTCTCTCCCCCTTTCGCTAGGAAGCAAAAAAATGGCTAGATTAGGATATGAAAAGCTCGCTGTAGCTGATTCAGCAATTGCGCTTGCAAGTATTCCTTCAGAAGCGTCAGAGGCCCACATTCAGTGTGACACGGCTGCTGTACGTTTCCGGTTTGATGGAACTGCTCCAACTACAGCTGAAGGCACTTTAATAGCAGCAGATGGCAGCATCACTCTAAAGGGTGAGGATGTACTTAATGCTGTTCAATTTATAAGAACTACTTCTACAAGCGCGTCTTTGAAAGTTGCATACGGTACAGCATCATCAGGGGTTGCATCTTCAATGGATGCTATCTAATGGCTGACAGCAAAAATCATTTTGTAAAGAAGCAGGATGAGACTGTTGTAGAGGTAGATGTACCGGATAAGGACTTGAAGATTCTTATCCCGGACAATCGCTATGCATATGGTGACAATGAATCTGTTGCCCAGATGGCGCAGGACGTTGTCGGTAAACACGCGAACAATAGCGATCAAGCTGCAAGAGGTGCATACGAACAGGCGCGAGAGCAGCTCGAGACTACTGACTTTGAAGCCCTGAAGCGACAGCAAGCATTAGAGCGAGTTTATGCTAAGAAGCCAAAGTTTACCTTGGTTCCAGATGAAGATGACTTTGGAACGGTAAAAGGGTATACGGTCTACACAAGGCTTACTCATCCCAGCGGTCTTCAGGAAATGAAGGAACGATATTTCTCCATTGACCAGTTAGCGGACTTTGGAGGGTGACTTGGCTTCAGTTACAGCAGGAACTAAAACTGTAAGTTCTGCAGGAACCAGGGTTCAGGTCACTACCACACCTACTCCTGTAAGGCGTATAAGGTTCCAGGCTCCTCCCGGCAATTCTGGCATCACGTATGTCGGCATATCTACTGTTTCATCTTCCGTAGCGGGTATAGAATTTGCAGCAGCAGGAGGTAGCGAAACCGTGGACTTTACTGAAGGCAGGCCGGGGGATCTTTCGGAGTTCTACTGTGACGCTGCGACTAACGGCGATAAGATTCACTACATGGCGGTTCTAGTCTAATGCCAGCAACTATTTCATCAACATCAACCGTAGACACTATCCTGCCGGAATACGCCCGAAGGTTGGGTGCTTACGCTGGATCGTTCAGCACGACAACTGCGATTACCACGAATACGAGTGTTGTCTCCACAGGACTTACAGACAGGGGATTCACAGCAGATGACATCCTCAATGATTTTTTTATTCGGATTACCAGCGGGAACAACGATAATGCAATCCGCAGGATAAGTGACTTTACCGGTTCTTCCGGGACTATCACTGTTACCGGTACAAATCTCTCGGCAGATTCCAGCACAGGAACAACCTTTGAGATATACAGGTACGACCCTAACCTGCTTTTGGAAACCCTGCAGTCTGGGGCGCAGAGTGCTTTCCCTTCGCTGTACGTGGAGGTAAACGATAGGAACACAACCCTGGGAGGTTCTCAGCAGTTATATCCAAGACCTACTTCTATACCGCCTGGGTATGTTAGGCAGATTTCCATAGAGCCTCGTATAGATGCGAAGTCTCATGGCAACAACATTGTCGGTACGTTGAACTGTGACTTTGAAAACAGCACGATCTCTACAGACTGGACAGCCTCAAATATCACGCTTGCTGCTGAAGAAGAGACAACAGGCCCGGATAACTTCATGGTCTATGCGGGAACCCAGTCAGGCAAATGTACAGTTGGGTCAAGTAGTGTCGGAACCCTGCTTATGACTGTTCCCTCCGGCACGAACTATGTCGGAGAAGAGATAAACGTAGGTATCTGGGTTTACAGCAGGACAGCTTCAAGGGTCAGTGCTGCTATCCAACTCGATAGTTCTAGCGTCAGCGTGGGATCTACCCATTCAGGTCTTGGGTGGGAGAGGTTGACGCATACCCTTGTTGCAGACGGTGTTAGCTCGAGCATAAAGGTAGGCGTGTCCGCTACGAGCGGAACTGCGTTTGTCTTCTATGCGGACGAGATAGTAGTAACAGCCGGGCAGTCAGAAATCCCAAGGGTTCCTATAAACAAGGTATTTTCGTGGAGAGAAGAAGGTTCTTCCATAAGGATTTTTGAAGGGGTGTCTCAGGACAGGAACCTGCTTGTTCGAGGTATGGGGATGCTTGATTTTACGCAGTTGGATACAACGGGAGCCAACACGGTAGAGTTGAACCAATCTCAAAGAAGAATGTTGTACAACTATGCAGCAATGGAACTGTTCCAGGGTGAGATAGATACGATCGACTCTACAGAACAGCAGGAAGCGTTGAACAGGTTCAATCATTTCCGAAACAGGGCCAATGAGCGTATTGGAGCAATGCCTCCGATAGCTATGGTAAGGAACACGGCTTTATAGTTATGCCTCAGAATGCAGACGTTGTACTCCAGCATACCGACGGTAGTTCTAATACTGTAGACCTGACGTTATGGAAGGATAGCCCTTCTCTGGCTGGTGGTTACCAGCTTAGTTCGCTTCCATTCCTGCCTCCCAGGCAGCCGACTGACGATGCAAACTACCAACAGGTAGATCCTAAAGCAGCAATGACTTACGACCTCACCTCTTTTCACAGGGGCTTTGGTCAGGGAGAAGACCGGGAGTTCGGCAAGTCTGCACGATATGGTTATTCAGACGGCGTACTTGCCATGTTCAACGGCGAGATAACGCTCGGGTACTCGCAGGAAGAAGCAGACTTCCTTATTAGAAACGGCAGGTTTGAATCTCCTGAGACAGACCAGTGGACCGCAACAAACGTAACTGTTGCAACGAGTACCACGAAGCCCCATTCCGGCGACCAGGCGTTACAGGTAACCGTTGGGTCTGACGGCGGGACTTTGACCCAGTCCTTTGTAACCAAGTCTGCTGAAGCATTAAACGGACAAAATATTCATGTTCTTGCATATGCAACAAGGGTGTCAGGCTCCGGTACATGCACACTGTCCGTAACCAATGGAACATCGACAGATGCTACATCAAGCACTCCTGATTACGCCCTTATCGAGGTTACGGGACAAGCAGTATCGGGAGGCACTACGATAACCCTTACATTTAGCACTGCAAGCGATGTTTGGTATATCGATGACATTTGTATTATTCCTGCAGGGGGTGTTTCGTTCCCTGTGCCACCCGTTAACTTTGAAGGCTATATGTATGCTATCTGCGGTCAGATGCTGCTTTACTGGAATGAGTCCAGAGGCACGTTCGACTGCGGGCATTTCTTTGACAGGGTGGTAAACACCATCGAGATCTTCGACGGTAAGATGCTTGTCGGAAGTACGGTGAAAGACGGCAGTAATAACTACAAGTATTGGTATATAACCGTTGGTGGTGATCCTGCCAGTACGACTATTTCGGAAACTGCTGTAACCAGTTCGACAGCTTCTGTAGCCCAGGCACAGTTCTTTGTTAAAGCGCGAAATGCGTCAGGCGATTATGCAATTGCAAAGGTGCGGTCAAACAAGGTTGCCTTTATATCCGATCCAGCTACCGGCTCTCCTGTATGGGGAGCAGAGATCGATGTAGGCAAAGATGACCGGGACATTACAAATGCCTTTGCTGCCAACGATACGCTGATTATCGGTAAAGAAGACGGCATGTTTGTCTATGACAGAAATGTCAATCAGTTCAGGGATGTATCTCCCGAAGCAGGGCTGTTTACCGGTGGGAATAACTTCAAACGGGCCATAGCCAGAGCCGGACGTATTTACGCGACATCCGGGGATCGGGCTTTCTGGTCTATACCGTTCCTTGTTGCGGACAACCAGTGGGAAGATATCTCCTATCTTCTTCGCGCCACAAGCTTTATAGGTTTTGGTGGCAGGGTCACAGCTTTAGCGCAGGATGTAAACAATATCTTTGTTGCTGTCTCAGATGACCTGAAGCCGTTTACACAGTTGTTCCCTTACCAGATGCCGTTCACTTTCAATACGCAGGGAATTACGCAGAAGATATACCTTGTTGCAGTTCGTACCCAGAAAGACAGTCCGGGATCTCCTTCCGAGCAGGTTGCCCATACGATTACTTCTCTGGACATGAAAGAGTGCCTGCAGATCGGTCGGTACAAGGACACCAGCGGTACAGCTGACCGATCCAGTACATTTGCGTTCGGTACGTTCTCTAATGACGATACATCGCACTCAGATACCGATGAGCCACGTATTACTCGCCTGGTGATGCCGGTGGAGAACGAGCATCCCAGCCTGGTGGGAAGTAAGCAGATCCGAACAAAGGGGCAGTTCTATACATCCTTTATGGACTTTAATTTCCCAGACCAGCAAAAGGTCTTATCCAAGGTTGCCTTTCTAACGAACAACGTAGATTCGGATAGCACTGTCGCTTTGTCTTACAAGGTAGATAACGACACTTATGACGATGACTCAGGATGGACGTTGATCGACACTCTTACATCGTCCGGCTCCCAGGTTATTACGCCATCTTTGTCTTCTCCTATTTCTTTCAAGCGTATTCGGTTCAAGGTTGAACTAGCTACTGCGAATAGGACTGACCCTGGGCCAAGGGTGTTGAACATGATTGTTCATTCTGTGTTTAACCCTGTTGATTTCCTTACATGGAATATTGAGGCAAAGGTTCTTGATGCCCGGTTGACAGCTCGCAGGTTGCGACAGTCGCCGGACAGTCAGGTTTTAAGTACAGTTCTTGGGAACATCGACACATTACGTCAACAACCGTTTATCCTATACACAGATTTAGACGGTACACAGTACCGAGCGCGGATTACAGATAGAACTCTGGTTCCGATCGACAGGAGCAGGCAATTTATTAGCAGTGCTGCAATGGAACGGTCATATTTGTTGTCGCTAACCTTAAATGAGGTAAAAACAAGCTAATGGCAAACGAATTTAAACACAAATCAGTTGGGACAGAGCTAACTCAGACAGAGTTCGAGGCTGTTGGCGGTCACGTATTCGACTCCCAGGCTAGAGGTGACATTCCTTACGCATCATCTACGACACAGCTTTCACGGCTGGCTGTTGGAGGTGCGGGTGCTGTTCTTACCTCGGACGGTACGGACCCTGTTTGGGATACAACGTGGAGTCCGACAGGACATCTTATCCCGGCAAGTGATGACTCATACGACTTAGGATCTGCTTCAGCTGCATGGCAGGACTTGTTCCTCGAGGGTGACATTACCCTTACAGATGCAGGAACCCTTGCAACGTCTGCTGGCGCGCTCACTGTTACATCTGCTGCTGCTGCTACGTGGTCTACCAGTGCAGGGGCTTTAACCCTCAACGGCACAGGTGGAGTAAATCTGCAGGAGGGTGGATCTACAATCATCAGCATCAGCGATGCCCGTGCGTTAGCAACAACTAACACGGCTTCTGTTGACCTCGATGCGACCGGAGCAATACAGGTTAACTCCAGCGGTGGCGCGCTGAGTATAGGTAACGACAACGTAGACCAGACAATCAATATCGCTACAGCAGGAACAAGAACGCTGAACATCGGTATTGGTGACGGTACAGATATAACGACTACGGTTGTAAAAGGTACGTTGAGTGTCGGAGTAGATGATGCTGGTTACGATGTGGTCTTCTATGGAGATACAGCCTCTGCGAATATGACATGGGATACATCGGTAGATGATCTCATCCTCAACGGTGCAGCCAGGATAGTTGTCCCAGACGGTCAGCTTGTCCTGGGAAGCACGGCAGTTGGATCTACCGCAGGAGAACTAAACCTGCTGGACGGTTCGGCTAAATCGACAAGCTCGATCACACTAGCCGATGCTGATGCCTTTATCGTTATTGATGGAACTACCACCAAGCAGATCCCTGCTTCAGACTTAGCTACTTATATAACTGCTGAAGGAGCAATGAACTCCTTCCAGTTGGAAGATGACAGTGGCGATGAAGTCACCATAAACAATGCCAACGAGATCAAGTTTATTGGTTCGGGTATAACTACTAACTGGACTGATACTGACAACGGTACAGACGGCGACCCGTATGACATGACCTTTACGGTCGATGCTGCTCAGACAGGCATTACATCTTTACTGGCAACTGATATAAAAATCGGAGAAGATGACCAGACTAAGATTGATTTTGAAACTGCGGATGAAATCCATTTCTACGCTGCAAACGTAGAACAGGTTTATCTTGCAGACAATATATTTGGGCCTCAATCAGATAGCGATGTTGATCTAGGTACGACAGGGGTTAGGTGGAAGGATGCGTTTGTAGACTCACTCACAGTTACAGACAACGTGATTGTTAGTGGAAACCTTACTGTCAACGGAACTACAACCACAGTTGATACTGCAACACTGGCTGTTGTAGACCCGATTGTTCATTTGCAGACTGCCTCTGATGGTGGTGCTTTAGGTAGCGATACCAATAAAGACGTTGGTATTGCAATGCAGTATCACACAGGCTCTGCTGCTAAACAGGCGTTCCTGGGGATAGACGATAGCGACTCTTACAAACTGATGTTCATTCCTGACGCTTCGCTCTCATCAGAAGTTGTCTCCGGTTCAGTAGGAACGATCAAGGCTAATCTGGAAGGCGATGTCACTGGCGATGTCACAGGCAACACAAGCGGTACGGCAGCGACAGTAACGGGAGCAGCGCAAAGCAACATTACCTCTTTGGGAACGCTAACAACTCTTACCGTAGATAACGTAATTGTTAATGGCACAACTATAGGTCACACTTCAGACACAGACCTGCTTACTCTTACGAGTGCAAACCTGGCCGTGGCGGGTGACATAGAGGTAAGCGGTAGCGTAGAAGTAGCCACCATAGATTACACAGACGGTGACTTGGCTATGACAATAGCCGACGGTGGTGGAGTTACGTTTGCACAGGACGCTACATTTTCTGGTGACGTAGCATTAGCGGACGATAAAGTCATCAACTTAGGTGAAGCAGGGAAGATTG
>Ga0208919_1002113_pt1 | contig 10664 bp, 3 predicted proteins | sample 4_EtaG_FD_184076 | JGI IMG/M metagenome (GOLD analysis project Ga0208919, IMG submission 184076) | Marine viral communities from the Subarctic Pacific Ocean - 4_ETSP_OMZ_AT15127 metaG (SPAdes) (version 3) | ecosystem: Environmental > Aquatic > Marine > Oceanic | place: Pacific Ocean | collected... | reverse complement strand
CCGGGTTGATCCGACTTGGGGCGCGTCGTCACGAATACTTTACGAAGCCTACAACGGCAACAAGTTTGAAGGCACTGACGAAGAAGCGGGACAGTACGGTCTCGAACAAATGTCGAACCAACTGTTCTCTTTTTATAACGCGGACCCGTGGAGTGACGAGGACAACAAAGGCATCGTCGAGGTGATGAACTCATGGGACGGATTCACCGACGACCAGAAACTTGCCTTCGGTTATATGTCGCTCATCTACGACCAGAAAGATATTTCTTGGGCTGGCACCGGGCGTGCGTTCCGTGCGCTCGGCAATGACCCGACCAACTTACTCTCTGTTGTTGCACCATTGGCACTTGTCTTTCGTATGGGTGGCCGCACTGCCGCAAAGGCCGGGTTCCATCTTGTGATTCGCGACTTTATGAAAAAACATCCCATCATTAAAGGCGCAATGATTGGCGGCGTTGACGGTGCGGCAGTGGAAGTGATCGATGACAATTATCGCTTTCACGCACACAACGGTTTTGTCGAAGCCGCACCAAGTTATTACAACGTCGAAGAACAAGAGATGACGCTGGGCAGACGCGCCGCAAGGGCAGGGACTGGATTCGGGGTAGGCGCGACACTCGCCGGAAGTGTGATGACCGGGAAGGTTGTGTCAGACGCGGCGGGTGATGTCATGGATATGACTGGCGACTTGTTTAACCTAGACAACGCCGCCAGTAATCAGGCGATAAGAGATCGCGCCAATGTTGAACGCCAGATTGGCGCGGTTAATTTGGACTCGGGCATTCAGCCAGATCAGATACTTAATCCGCCGACTACCCGCTCACTTAAAGCCACCCCATACGAAGCAAATTATTTTGACACCTACTTGAACGAAGCCGGTCTCGAAGAAATACTTGATCAGGTTCCGTCCTTTAAGTATGAGAACGGGAACGTCACAGTAGCGGATCGCGATCTACCTGCGTTTGGTGATTGGCTAACACAGGCTGTGATCAGCGATATGAGCGACGGGGTACGCCCACCACCGCGCTGGTCGAATGATAGTTTTATCAAGAAATTGACAATGACCGAACCCGATGGGTTCCAGCCCCTCACTCAGCCAGTAAGACAGACACCTGATCCACAAACCGTTAAGTCAGTCGTCGGTCGCTATCCAAACGCAAAGAAACTGATACCATATTTGTCGGCTCGTGAGATCACTATGCTTGATCGTCCGAGAGCGGGTGCGCTTGTTGACAACACGCTTGCGACTCTCGATGAGTTTGAGTCTGCCGGTGTGACTGCATCCGAGATGGCAGACGTAGCGGTTGCAGGTGAAGCCAAACGGGGATGGTATCAACAGTCGGGTCAGCACCTTTCTGAAATCTTCGCTGAAGACTTCCCACGTTTTGCGGCATTGCTTGCCGCGACCTCTCCAAAAACGTCGGTGAAAGCAAATTTACAAAACACCGTGAACATCTGGCTCAACTGGGAAGCCGCCGGAAGACCTCAAGACAAGGACACGATCGTTGCGATCATGGCGGATTCGGTTCAGGGTAGCAGGGGTCTCGATAGTGTATTGCCTGCGTGGATCAACAATTCTGTTACTGCTCTTACTGAGCCTGAAGCACAGATCATTTTGTCAGGTGGCAAGGTTGATAGTTTCATGCGAAACATCATGGGCGACTCTGACGCGGTCACCGCTGACACTTGGATGGCAAACTATTTTGGAACAACCCAAGCGAAGTTTGGTGGTGGAAAAAAACCGGCGTGGCCTGACAACCCCGGCAAACCCAAGGCATATATGGCAGTCTCGGCAATCACCCGAAAGGCGGCAAAGATCGCGACGAAGCGAACAGGTTCAGAGTGGACGCCTGCTGAGATTCAGGAAACAGTTTGGTCGTATGTAAAAGTAATCACAGAGATGCAGAGATCAGGCGATTCTCGGACCATTCAGGAGATTGTTGAGTCGGGCGATGTAACCGATGAAGTCATACGAGGTGCCGACGATTTTGCTACACTACTTACTGATCCAGACATCGCGGAACCGTTGAGAGGAAGTTCATATGGAGAACGATTTGAAAGCACAGTTGCTAAAGGCAGGGGAGACGTCAGCACTGCGTCGAGCGGAGACCAGAAAAGCGATCGAGGAAGCAATGAAGGACCCCGATATCGTCAGTCTCTTAGAAGAGTCGGTCGAAGAATTGAAGCAGGCGAGCGCGAACGAAAATCAGTAGAGGCAGACTAATGGCGATAGAACAGCCAACTCTGGGACCTAGACCACCTGATCTGGAACCCCTAAAAGAATCCGAAGAAGCCCCCGCACTAGCGGGGGTTTCTGCTTCTGGGGAGCAAGATTCTGTTTTCACTGGTGAGGCCACTGATGTCGCTTGGGCGAACGTGTTGAGCACTCCAATTATCAAGGCGCTCAAGCAATCGGGCAAAGATATGTGGAACCCGACTCAGGGTCCTCGGATCGGAAATGTCCAACCATCAAGCCTGATTGAAGAACGTACTGTTAAGAAGAAGGACAATGTTGTCGTAGATGAAAGCCCAGAACTAAAACCAGACCCTGCACCCAAGACCGACAAAACGGCTGGGACAACGGAACGCAAGCGACCGCGAACCGACGAGAACGGGAAATTTCAAAAAGACATTGGAAACCTAACGCCCGAAGAACTCGCGGCGGAAGCGGAAGCGAACGCGGTCTATCTCGCAGACTCTGATCTCGCAAAGTTCGACACTAGTCAAACGCACCAGATACCGTTTGAGTTGATGACGGGTGAGGATCAACTCAAGGCCGCACGGGCCGCGATGGCAGAGAGGTATCGTGTCGAGATTGAAAAGAAACGCGGTGGTACGGTATCCGTCGATGATATTGCCGCGCAGGCCCAGCACCACATCGAAGAACTCGCACGCGACACCAACACCACGCCTGAGATGGTCGCCAACCTGTTGCGCCGGGAGCATGGCGGAGAGATTCCACCGCCGCATGAAATTCTTGCGGCACGGTTCATGCTCGAAGAGTCTGGGAGAAAACTGAAGGACCTTGCGTGGAAGGTTAAGAAGGGCGAAGCGACCGACCACGACAAACTTCTCTTTTTGTCGCAGTGGGATTTTCATCGACAACTGAACGCAAGTTACATGGGCGCTCGCGCTGACTGGGGCCGCACGGGTGCGGCGTTCCGCGGTGCGGCGCTTGCCAAGATGCACCCGCCAACGCCCTCGGTCGGAAAAGTTCCCGGTGAGGATCGGGTGCAGGCACTGGTCGAGATGTATCAGGGCACGACGGATTTAACCGTCGTCGCTGATCAGGTCCTGACCAGTAAAACTATTGGTGGATTGAACAAGGCGGTGCAGGCCCAGACCATGGGACTCTCACGCTTTGGCGGTGCCGCGGTGGAGATGTTCACCGCGTCGATCCTTTCTGGTGTCGGAACACAAATCAACAACGCCATGGGTAACTTGGTGATGTTGGTGCGTGCCCCGATTGATCTGCAACTCGCTTCCTTGTTCGGTATGCGTAGTGGATACCACGCAGACAAGGTATACGCAGGCGAAGCGACGGCAGGCGTGGTCCATATGCTCAGTGGTTGGCGCAAGGCGTATGCGGCGGCAATGGAAGCCATGAAGTCCGGTGAACCCTATGGTGACGTTTCAAAGATTGATTATGGGCCGAAGGGTGGTAAAGCCATTAGCGGCGAAGCACTTCGCTGGGGTGGACGATTAGGCTGGATGGCGGATGTCTTCGGCAAAGGGGTTCGTGCGCCGATCGAACGGTTGATGGGACCAATCGATGCGTTCTTCAAGGTGATGAATGAGCAATTCACTTTGGGTCACCTTGCCTATCGAAAGATGATGAATGACGTCCATGTTGAGGGCCTTGATCCGAATCAGGCAGGCGAGCGGATTACTGAGTATCTTGAGTTGCCTGATGCCGCAACCGTCGATGAAGCGGTGGACTTTGGCCTTTACGGAACTTTTCAGCAGTCACTGGGCCCATCGGGAAAGGCGATTCAGAAAGCGATGAACTCTAATGCGTTCCTGAGAATTCTTGCACCGTTCATCAAAACACCCGGCAACATCATGAAAGTCGGGTTTCTGGAGAACACGCCCCTCGGTCTAATGTCGAAAGAGATACGGACCGCCATGTTCCCCAAACCGATGGATGGGGTTAAGGGACCGAAAGGAGAACCAGTTTATGAGCCCGGTGCGCTTGCAAAAGCGCAACGCACTAAAGCGCGGATGATGTTTGGTTCGATGGTGATGACCACCTTTGCTGGATTCGCCGCGGCTGGAAGTATATCGGGGTCCGGCCCCAAAGACCCACAAGCCAGAGCAGAACTCATGGCGACTGGATGGCGACCGCGTTCCATCCTGATTCGCGATGAGAATGGAAAAATCACTTACACCATTAGTTACGACGGCATCGAGCCAATCGCGCAGACCATCGGCTTGACGGTGGATTTGGTCAATAGTCATATCTTGATGGCCCATCAGGACATTGATGGATCGACATTCGGAGAAACATCCGGGCAATTATCGACTGCGCTCTTGTTCGCGTTTTCCCAGAACGTCATGAACAAGTCATATATGTACGGGGTCCACCAATTCATGATGGCAGTGGAGTCGGCCAGACCGGGCCAAGACAATGTGAGCCCGAAAGTTATGAAATGGCTGGCTAACAGTGCCAACGCCTTCGCCGGTTTTTCAGGTCTGCGTCGGGATGCACGAAGACTGGTTGATCCCTACATGAGACAGACGATGGACTTCGCCGATATGTTGGCTGATCAAACTCCCGGCACATCATTGCTCTTACCCAAGCGTCACAACATTTGGGGCGAGCCGATGAAGTACACGAGTTTCTTCTCAAATCGATACCAGTGGGAAGATATTGAACAGGACCCAATTGATCAGGCGATGCAAGAACTGTTGCTGGATACTGGCAGGGTAGCGGTGAAGATGCCTAAACGGAAACAACATGGGGTTGACCTTACCGCTCACGAATACGTTGAGATGGTCCAACTGTCTCGGGGCGAGAATCAATTTACCGGGAAATCTCTGAAACAGGAGATATGGGAGTTTATGAACAGCGCGGATTGGGACATTGCGTCGCCCGATGTTCGTGTAGACGAGATCAACGATATGGTGACAAAGCGAGACACAGGCTCTCGTAACTATATGTTCAGCGCGACCGATGAGGACGGTGATCCTCTGCACCCACGGTTAGTCAAAGAAGGTCAAAGGGTCCACGACCTATTGGAAGCGCGGAAACAGAACCGCGATCCTGACGCACCTTACACCCCGAGTCGCAGGGTCGGTTTCTGATCCATGGTCGTCAATAAAATTACTCAAGGGAAATACGCATGACAGTCTCGACCACAACCAACAAAGTCAGTTACACGGGAAACGGCTCGACGGATACGTTCGCTTACGCCTTCCCGATATACTCAACGGCTGACCTGAATGTCTTTGTTGACAGCGCCAAAAAGACCCTGACGACCCATTACACCGTTACCGGGGCCGGTGGATCGTCCGGCGGCAATGTGGTCTTCACAACCGGCAACGTCCCGGCGAACACCAAGAAGGTCGTCATCGAGCGCGTGCTCGCTCGCACCCAGTCAACCGACTGGAACAACTACGACAAGTTCACCTCCGAAACGGTCGAGACCGCAGTTGACCGCCTGACCTATATCTCACAGGAGCAAGACGAGGAGACGTCTCGCGCCATCAAGTTCGCGACGACGGTAACCGACGTCGGCACGGTCGAGGTGTCCGGTGACGCCAGCACCCGAGCCAATAAGGTCTTCCACTTCGACGCCAGCGGCAACCTGTCCACCACCAATGAGATTGGGGTGTGGACCGGGAACTGGAGTGGGTCAAGCACCGCCTATGCCGTCCGTGATCTAGTCAAAGATTCGAGTAACTCAAATGTCTATATTTGTATTACCGCTCACAGTTCTAGCGGGTCCACCCCGATATCGTCGAATACCGACGTCGCAAAGTGGGCGCTCCTCGTGGACGCCGCTTCAGCCGCAACCAGTGCGACCAACGCCGCGTCCTCAGCGTCATCCGCGTTAACCCACAAGAACGCGGCAGAGACCGCTAAGACCGCCGCAGAGACGGCAAAGGCCGCGAGTGAAACTGCAAAGAATTCGAGTGAAACAGCGAAGACAGCATCCGAGGCCGCGCAGACGGCGGCGGAAGCCAGTTACGATTCATTCGACGATCGGTATCTCGGCGCAAAAAGTACGTCAGGCGGAATGCCCAGTGTGGACAACGACGGCAATGCGCTCATCGACGGGGCCGTCTTTTTTGATACGACGAACAATGTCTGGATGGTCTACAACCTCGGGACCACAACGTGGCTGAGGACGACACCGACCACCACTGACCAAGGTCACATCAACACGGTTAGCGGGATTCAGGCCAACGTGACCACGGTGGCTGGCATTTCGGCGAACACCACAACGGTTGCCGGTATCTCTGGCAACGTCACGACGGTCGCTGGCATCTCCAGTGACGTCACCGCTGTCGCGGGTGATGCTACCGACATCGGTACGGTGGCAGGCAAGGCCACTGAGATCGGACGCCTCGGTACTGCCGATGCTGTCAGCGACATGAATATGTTGGGCACGACAACCAACGTGAACAACATCGGCACGGTGGCTGGGGCGATTACCAACGTCAACAACGTCGGCGGCTCGATCGCCAATGTGAACACCACTGCCGGATCGATCGCGAACGTGAACACGGTGGCGACCAACATCTCGGATGTGAACGCCTTCGGGAATATCTACCGCATCAGTGCGAGCGCACCGTCTTCTTCGTTAGACGAAGGCGACTTGTGGTGGGACTCAACCGCAGATGCCCTCAAGGTGCGAACCGCAAGCGCGTGGTACGACCCGGTAGGGACGTCCAGTACGCACGCCACGAACTCATCCGCGAGCGCCACTGCCGCCGCCAACAGCGCGACGTCTGCCGCCTCGCAAGTATCAACTCTTACAAGTCTTGGACACTTTGCCGATTGGGGTGATTTGACCACAGCGGGCTCACCAACAGATTACGGAGCACTAACGTAATGCCAACTGCAATTCAAAGACGTCGCGGTACGACCTCCGCGCATTCATCCTTTACTGGCCTCGCTGGCGAACTCACGGTCGATACCGACAAAGATACGGTCATCGTCCACGACGGATCGCAGGCTGGCGGCTTCCCGCTGGCACGCGCAAACTCTGACCATGCCTTGCAGGTCGGCACGATCAAGATCACGGGCGGCTCACCGGGCGCTGGCAAGTACCTTCAGTCCGATGCCGACGGCGATGCGTCTTGGGCGGCGATCGCAGGCGGTGGCGATGCGAGCACCTCATCTTCGTCTGCGACCGACAACCAGATCGCACGGTTTGATTCAACGACTGGGAAACTCCTCCAAACTTCGCAGGCCGTGATCGATGACTCTGGTGTCATCAGCAACGCGACGTGGCAGGGCACCGCAGTGGCGAGCGCGTACATCGGGGCTGGCGTTGCCAAACTCGCCGATGATCAGTCGTGGTCGGGTTCGCAGAGAGGCACGGCCTCATCAGTAACGGACGGTACGCTTAACCTCGACACCGCGAACAACTTTTTCTACACGCCCGGTGGCGCGGATGTGCTTGAGTTCTCCAACGAGGCATCAGGTCAGTCAGGCTTCATCAAGGTCATCAACACTTCCGGCCACGCGATCTCGGTCGGCAGTGAAGTGAAGAAGGGCGCGTCGTGGGACATCTCAACGGCAGGCACTTATCTGGTGTCCTACCTCTGCGACGGCACCAACGTATACGTTTCAGCCAGCGAGGCGCTTTCCTAAATGCCGGTACTTCAAACAGGTCTGGCGACGCCTTCGGCGTCATCGTTCTCAATAGATCAGAGCATCCGGTTCAACGATGACGATTCGGCTTATCTAAGCCGAACAGCCGGGACTGCGACTTCAAACCGCATTGGCACTATTTCGTTTTGGACGAAGCGTGGGTTGATTAGTGGCGGCAAAGCCTTGTTCAGCAACCATGCTGATTCCAACAATCGAACGTACATTGTTTTTGATGCTAACAAGTTAATGATGTATGGGAAGATTGCTGGATCGGGGAATGTTGAACTGGTAACCGAGCAAGTCTTCCGTGATCCTAGTAGTTGGTACCATTTCGTAATCCATGTGGACGTTACCCAATCGACCGCATCGAACCGAGTAAAGATTTACGTCAACGGAAGTCAGATCACGGATTTTTCTACCGAAACTTATCCGGCCCAAGACGTTGACCTACCGTTGTTTTCAAAAACCAACACCTATGTAGGGGCGCAATATTCTGACTCCCTTGGCGACTACTATGATGGCCTGCTCAGCGAGTACCACTACGTCGATGGTTCAATAGTTCCTGTTGCGACCTTCGGTGAAACCAGTGCAGACCACGGCCAGTGGATACCAAAGAACACGACGGGCGCGATCACCTACGGCACGAACGGCTTCTACATTAAGGGTGCGGACAGCGCACTTGCATCATCGTTCAGCGACAGCGCGACATACGACATAGCATCATTTACCACCACTGGGTCTTCAAGTTGGACTTGCCCAGCGGGGGTCACTTCTGTATCTGCCTTAATAGTTGGTGGCGGTGGACAAGGCGGTGGCAATCACAATGGTGGCGGTGGCGGTGCAGGCGGTCTTGTGTACAAGGCGAGTTATTCTGTCACTCCCGGTGCAAGTTACTCAGTTACTGTTGGTGCTGGAGGTACAGGCTCTGCTCAACCGGGGGGAACTGGTGGCGATTCCGTCTTTGGAACATTAACCGCTAAAGGCGGTGGCGGTGGAGGGACATCAGGCAATGTTTCGGGAACAGATGGCGGTTCTGGTGGTGGTGGCGCGACAGGATCGAATGGAGCAAATGGACGGGTAGCGGGTGACGGAATACAAACAAGCCAATCCGGCGAATCTGGATCGTTAGGCTTCGGGAATAATGGTGGAACTGGATCAACGGGATCGGCTGGCGCTAATACATTGCAAGGTGCTGGTGGTGGTGGTTCGGGTGCTGTTGGTGAAAACGGAGTAGAAGGAACCAGAGGCGGTAACGGCGGCGCGGGTAAAGATTACTCATCCGTCTTTGGAACCGGGTACGGTGCGAGCGGTTGGTTCGCAGGCGGTGGTGGCGGTGGTTCCTATACCGGCTATCCCGGCGGTACTGGATCAAACGGTGGTGGTAACGGCGGCGTAAATTGTAGCGTCAATGCTGGCACGGCCAACACTGGCTCAGGTGGTGGCGGTGTTGGCGACTGCGGTGGCAGTCCAATGGGCCAAGGTGGGGCCGGTGGTTCTGGAATAGTTTTACTGAAATTCAATGTTGGTGCCTCTCCTAGACACACCGTTACGCGCCACGGTGATGCAAAGCATGATCGTGGATCGGCGCTTGCCGTAACTGCGGTCGGTGATGTTCACACCGACACGGGTGAGAAAAAGTTTGGCACTGCGTCTGCCCAGTTCGACGGCTCAGGCGATGGATTGACGCTCGACGATCATTCCGATTTCACGTTTGGAGCGGGTCAGTTTACGCTCGAAGCATGGGTGCGTTTGGATAACACCAACTCGCAAGTATTTATTTCTAAGTATGACGAAGGCGGGAACAATCGCGAGTTTAAATGGCAGTATGACTCAAACAATATGTCTTTCGGCTATTCAACGAATGGCACTTCAAACACTTGGGTCAGTTTTTCTTGGACACCTTCGATCAACACTTGGTATCACGTTGCGATATGTCGGGATGGGAGCAATGATCTGCGCGGATTTGTTGACGGGACGCAGATCGGATCAACAACCAGTGCAAGCGCCACGTTCTATGACGGCACGGCAAAACTCTCGATAGGCGCAAATCTTCATAACGGTAATGTTTTCAGTGGGGTTCTTAGCGGGTACATGGATGACGTTCGTATTTCCAAAGGCGTCGCAAAGTACACGGCCAATTTTTCTGCGCCAACGTCTGCCCTGACAAATGAAAGCAATACGGTTCTACTTCTAAACTGTGACGGCGCGAATGGTGGCACCACATTTAAGAACAGCGCCAATGGCGTCCTTATCGACAACAGCCGGATCAAATTCGACGGATCGGGCGACAACCTCTCCATCGCTGATTCGAGCGACTGGGACTTCGGTACGGGATCGTTCACGATTGAGTTTTACGCTCGTTTCAATTCGATCTATTCGACGCATCCGGGTTTTGGATTGATTGGCCAGTGGGGTTCATCGACAAGTCGATGGTCTATTTATCAATCCAACTCCGTGATGAAGTTCTACTCGAACGACGGTGGGACTGAGATTGGCGATTTTGCAACCGCGACTACGCTGTCGGCTGACACTTGGTATCACTTTTGTCTTGAGCGAGATGGAAATACTTGGCGTTGGTATGTCAATGGCACGGTCGATGCGACGACGACAGACAGCGACTCAATGCCGTCTGTCTCAAGTGTGCTTGGAATTGCCAACAACAGGGACGGTGATTATAACGAACTGAATGGGTTTCTTGACGAGATCAGAATCTCAAAAGGTGTTGCACGGCATGGCGGGAGCAACTTCACTCCATCCACGACAGCGTTCACCTCGGACGCAAACACCAAACTCCTGATCCACTCCAACTGGGCCGGTGGCCTTGGCGCGGATAGTTCTGGAC
>Ga0208919_1002112_pt1 | contig 10664 bp, 20 predicted proteins | sample 4_EtaG_FD_184076 | JGI IMG/M metagenome (GOLD analysis project Ga0208919, IMG submission 184076) | Marine viral communities from the Subarctic Pacific Ocean - 4_ETSP_OMZ_AT15127 metaG (SPAdes) (version 3) | ecosystem: Environmental > Aquatic > Marine > Oceanic | place: Pacific Ocean | collected... | reverse complement strand
CTCGTAATCTGAAATTTTCCCATCATTATCAAGATCACTTTTTTCAGCATCGAATTCCGCTTCACCGCCATCTTTCATTTCAACTATAGTTTGACCAGGGAACAACTTATCAAATGGATCTTTTTTTCTTTCTAATTCTTCGATCATCATATCTATTTGTAACATTCTTTTTTTGTATTCATTGGTGTCAAGTACACCCATAGAATCAAGATTGCCTAGTCTGACTTTTTCTTCTTGTAATTCTTTTATTCTGGATTGGTTCATTTTCTTGCGCCTCCTCCTCGGCCTCTGCCTCTCATCACATTACTGGGTACACCCATAAATGGGGCGATCCCTTGATTATTTGCTGCCACCGTTGGTCTTGGTTTAGGTACATTAAACCCTGAAACCAATTCATATTCAACATTAGGATCAGGTGCTACTCTCTCTGGTATGGTACTGAATGGATCGTTGGCAGGTGACATCGCACCACCAAATCCTATTCTTGATTGTAAGTCTGCTAAAGCTCTTGCTGTTTCTTCGCGTGTAAGTTTTGGCTTGGGTACGCCATATTTTTCCATATATTCTCTTTGACGCATCGCATCAAATTCTGCTTGTCTGGCTTCTCGATCTATATCGTATTGACCAGATTCTGTATATGCGTCTCTGCCAGATTCAAAAGAAGAACCTGCCGCACCATATAAAGTATTCATTGCTGATCCTTTATCTCTTGCTATTCCAGCCGTCATAGCTGCATTATCCGCTGCTCCCTTGGCTGCTTTGGCGTTTCTGACTAAATTTGCGAGTGCAGTCTTGGTATCTGTATCGCCAGACGCTGCTCTTGCGTTTACTATATTTATTAAGTCGCCTACGGTTACTTGTTCTTTAGGTGCGCCTTTTGCCATCGCTGCAACTAACGCTCCACCTACAGGTGCAGATGTTTCTACAGGGGCGGTTTGTATTGGTGGATTCAGCTTGTCTAGTACGGCTCTACCCAATCTTGATAGGATTTGTCCTTTCAGTCCGAATATTCCTAGATTTGCAGCTTTCTCTACGCCTGAACCTATTGTTTTTGCTACACCCCCTAAAGATGGTAAACCGCCTCCACCTGTACCACCAACGGATACTGGCATACTGCCAGATATGGCTATTGGCGAATCAAGTCCCATACTTCTGCTGGTCATACTGTCAGTCGGATTGGAAATTCTATTTGGAATTCCTGGGTTAAAAGGAGTCACCCTTACTGGTCTTTCTCTTATTGGGGTGGGGGACTCAATTGTTGGAAATACTGGTGAAATTTCTGGGGGGCTAGGAGTCCCTGCCGTTAAAACTTCTTCAGGGACTGGAGCGTTTATAAAAGAGGAAGGCTGTCCTGAAACTACAGAGGCTAAAGAATCTTGTATATCTGTAGAAGTGGGTGCTTCAGATACCGACAAGGGGGGGACTTCTCCAAGATAAGTTAGCAGATCTGTCTCTCTAGCATCCAGGACAGCTATTTGATCTTGCAAACTTTTTATTTTATTAAAATCATTTTCGATCAGAGCTAATTGTAGCTGATCTTGTAATTGTTGTTTGGATAAAGTTACCTCGTCAATATCACTCAATTGCTGATTTATTGCAGCTTGAGAAATATTTATTGGTTTTCCTACAGCAGAACCTACTTCTGGTAAGCCTAAGAAACTGTAGTCTGTATCGAATAAACCGTTTGCCATATAAATTCCTTAAAAGAGTTACAGGCAAGGAAAAAAGTTAAACAATATTGGAGAAAGTTGAACAAAACAAAAATCCTCACCTGTAACTACTCAAAAGTATAAAGACATATCGTTGATCCTACAAGGAAAAAATGGATTGTTGAGATACCTTTGATTGAATATGTGTTTTATTGTCAAGTCACAAAACTATAAGTACCTAATCCGATTTGGGGTGGTGGCCTATATCCGACTGCTCCGACTTTCCGATTTTCCTGGGCTAATAGAGTCCCTATATCTCAGATGCTGACCTCTAAAATAAATACAATTATTTATCAAATGAGTGTATACAAGATGTCACCATATGTTATAATTAAATCTCATTCAAACAATATAGGAGAAAGAAATGAGTGAAGTTCAACAAGAAAAAGAGCAAACCCAAGCAGAAATCCTTCTGTTTAAACTACAATTTATGGGCTTGATGATGGCATCAGGTAGACAAGAAGATGTTGACGAATTATATGTTGATGCCCAAAGAATCTGCAAGGAAATGATAAAACAAGGTCTATAAACCAAACCAAGTCCCCCTCATTCCGAGGGGGCAATTCTGCCTTATAGGAGGGGCAAAGATATGCAATTACTTACAATTAAAAATGCTAAGAAATTACTCAAGAAAGATGAAACTTATAGAATAGGTTATAACGCACTTAATCAAGGCGAATTTGCTTACGACCATCTAGGATTTAAAACAAAAAACCCAAGCTATAAAGTATTACCGCCATTTTTAGAAACTGCTAAAACCTTATACCTGAATGGTATCGTAAATTGGATAGATGTAGATATGGAAGAACAAAAGACTAATTTCAGATTTGCTGCTATTCATAAACTTGATGGTGGCTTTAACCCAAACAACGAGATTGATTTAAGGTTTGGTTGGGGTGCTTTTACCGCTTGGAATGGCGAACCACTTTGGTTGCTTGATGATTATGAAACTGTTAATCAAATAGCAGAACAAGCAATCAACGAAGCGATGCTTCCTAGAATTTATTGAGCATATCAAGCGCATCCCCTGGGGTGCGCTTTATTATGTTTAATAAAATGGAGAAAATAAGATGTATATAGGTAAACGATTCAAAAGTGGCGCGGCTGCGTATAGCGCGTATCCATCAATCAAGGCATTTAACGCTAGTAAATTAAACAGCAGTTTTATTCAGCCTGGTGATTCTTTCATAGTGTTTAAGAGTAAATCTGATATTGGCGTGGGCAATTGGAAAAACTACACTTGGGACGGCTCTAAGTTAGTTAAAGATGCAGCCGCAGATAAATCACTCCAAGATGAAATTTGGAGCAAGCAGTTAGGTTGTTGAGCATATCAAGCGCATCCCCTGGGGTGCGCTTTATTATGTTTAATAAATAGGAGTAAGTAAGATGACAAATGAAGAAAATTTAGAAACGCATGTTAATAACTTATTATTACATGTTCAAATGGCTGAAGAGTCAAAAGAGAATCTTTGTAGAATGGTTGTTGGAATTCACGCTAAAATGATAAAACATTATTTTGATTGTATTGATAATCAAATTACAGCTAAAGAGTAATTACCCAGGATTTCAGGGTTGGCGGTTATCCTTGGTTCTCCTATATTAAACTGAAAAACCGCCATTCTATTCAAATACGGCTCATTTATTGGGCCGTTTTTTTATCTCAAATAACTTTGGCAACTCCATACATCAGACTAGGCAACTCTCAGGCCAACATTTTATATCGATATACAGCCTTTCTATATATATCTCATCTATCATATCTAGGGGCGCAGCCGAACTTTTTTCCAGACCTTAATAATAAGACCCGACCCGACAGCCCGACTGATTTATATATATCTATCAATCATCATATATAAGAGCGTGATTAAATGCGCTAATCATCTAATAAATAAGACCCGACCCGACCCAAAAAAAAACCCCCATTATTGGGGGTTTCAATTTCGGGGTGGTGGTTTAGATTAAGCGCATTCTAAATAATCTTGAATTTGATATTCGTCCATATAAAAACTAAAGAATGACTCACAATTAATTTCAAATAATTTGTAATCAGTATATCCACCCCTTACATCAGCACCATTATGAATAGATAACGCGATTACATCACAATCGTAAGTATCACCCACGCTTATAACTTGTAATACCTGACTAAGGCTAGATTCAACATTGTATGTGTTAGTGTAATGAACTAGGTTCATATCATCATTAGCGTAATTTTTAGCCATATATTCTTCTATTGTATCCATACTTGAAATACATCTACCATCAGGATTATCTCTATAGCTATATGGGTCTTCACTTATCCATTCTATTAAATGGTCAGTTTCATTTTCTAGGTATTTCAAAGAATTAACTAAATGGTGAAATACTGATATTTCAGCGTATTTATATTTGCCATCATTCTCAATTGTTATATGTGGCTCATTCTTGAAGTCATCAATAGATTTTAATTGATTGCGTTGCCAATTGCGTCCACTACCGCCACCGCTATCTAGCATATGCGTTCCAGTAGATTCAGTTAGCATATCGTATATTACTTGTTCAATATCCATTATTTCACCCCCTTTAAAATATCGGCAACTTGTTTTGCTTGCTCAATAGTCATATTATTAATTGGATCTGTATTTATAAAAGAGCCATCTTGCCACGCTTTAAGGTTGCGAACATCATCTAATTGAACTGGCTGATTATTTTGTAAGTGTTGGCTTACTTCGTTTTTGTCTTTCATTTTTATTTCCTATATTGATTAATTGAACCTTTATTATACAACGATAATAAACAAATTGTCTACTTAGATTATATATATATATAACTCAAGTTTTTTAGATCTAAAATTTTATAGGCCTCTTTTTTTATATATAAATCTATCTATCAGTCACTATCTATCTGTCGGTCTGTCGGTTTTGTCGGATTCTAATTATTAACCCGACACCCGACAAAACCCGACACCCGACAATATCTCAATATCATCATCTATCTATATATATCTATCATCATCTATATTCATATATAAGAGATAACCCGACACCCGACACTTAAAGATGAACCCGACACCCGACAATTTCGTTTCTGTAGATGTAGAGCCAGACGAGGTGAGATAAATGCTATTTTTTATATGTATTCCTATTATATAGAATAAATAATTAACTAATATGACTACATTTTGTTTACAAATAATGTATAATAAAACTTCAATAGCAATAAATTAGGAGATACAAAAATGGGTAATAGAGCGGTTATTACAATCAAAGAAGAAAACACACCAAAAGAAGATTGGAGATCAGTCTATCTTCATTGGAATGGTGGCAGAGATAGCGTAGAGCCAATCATTCATGTAGCAAAGTTATATGGGATTCGGTGCAATGCTGACCCAAGTTACGCAATCGCAAGACTCACTCAATTAATAGGAAATTCACTAGGTGGAACTCTATCTTTAGGAGTTGGCACATACTCACAATTAGATACAGATAATTACGATAATGGAACTTATGTCATTAGTAATTGGGAGATTGTGGATAGAGAGTTTTTCCCCTCGGAATATGAAGAACAAAACGAATACGATTTTGATGAAATGGTAACAGAAATCAGAAAAGTAAATGACCCAATATTCGGATATGAGGAGAGTGCGTAATGCAAATTTCAGATCAAGAACAAAAACTAATGGATAAATACAATTTAGGTTGGTTTTATTCTGGTGGTGGTTGTCGTCATTTCTCACATAATCTCAAACTTACAGATGAAACCGAATGGCTAATAAATGATTTAGAAATAATTTGTAACGGAGAATTAGAGCCAAGTTTTCGTTTTCCAACAGATGAGAATCAGTTATGTATGTTTGGTTTATATTATGCAGATATTCTTGGAGATGAATTGAGAAAACGAATATATCAAACAATCCAAGATAATTTATCAATCATACATGAGCATAAAGAAATTGAATGGTGCTTTTATGATGATGATGAAGGATTCTACTTTTACGATACTCTCAAGAATGGAGTACCAAAAATGTTTGCTCTCACTAACGAGATTGATAAATTGAAGGAGAGCCAATAATGAGAACTATACCTAGTGGCAAATCCGAGTGTGCATTATGTGGCAAATTTGAAGACGAAAATAATACCCAAGAACAAATGGGTTATGAATTATGCCTACAATGTGATTGTAAATATACTGATGAAGAATTGCTTGATAAATTAGATTATCAGAATAGGCTCACTTGGGAAGATTATTACCGATACTTAGATATTCCTGATGAATGGGAAAATGTATCTTATGGCAATGATGAGTTACCAAGTTTCTCTCACAATGGTTATCAGATATGGATTAATCACCCAACACTAGAAGGTAGACAACAAGGATATCTTGGTATTGGTTTTAAAGATTTATCTAAATTTGAAGATTGGAAATTTGCTGTTACTTATGAATTTGATTATGGAGAGGTGACGAATAATTTACTCTATACCATGTATTTTGATGAGGTAGTTAATTTTGTAAAAAAAATTGATATGTATGCGATTAAACAATTGTTGGAATATCACACAAATTACCATTTAAAAGTAAAAGAATGGCAAGACTACGAAGTCAGAAATTTCATCAAAGATTTACTCAATGGTAAAACTGAATATTATCTTGATGATAAATTCCCAAAACAAACTTTTATAAATTTCATTAATAACATAGGAGAAAAATAATGAAAATAACTGAGATGAATAGAACTAATGCAAAGTTAGTTAGAGAAATCTTAAACGAGAAACTACCATCTATATTGAAAGAATATGGGTTAAGTTTTGAATTAGGTAACGCTAGATTCGATGATGATGGAGTCAAATTTACAGGATTCAAATTATCTGTAAAAGGTGCATTATCAGAATCAGAAAAGGCATTAAAGTATGAACTTGAATCAAGAGATAGTATGGAATGGAAAATGCTTGATCAAAATAAAATAGCCAGACTTGATGGAATGGATATTGCTCTTGTTGGTTTCAAACCGAGAGCAAGAAAGAAACCATTTATTATCCGAGATTTGAATACCAATCAAGAGTATGTGATTGGAGAATCATTAGCAGAAAGGTTATTCAAGAGTGATAAGAAAGAGGGAGGTAATCTTACTTTAACTGATATGCAAGGAAATCCGATAGGAGAACAAGCATGAGTAAAGATAAGACTACTGATAGATGGGAAAAGAAGATTTCATCAGAACTGGTGGGAAAAACCATTGCCAAGATTGAATATCTATCACCAAAAGAAGGTGAGGAAATGATGTGGTATAAACTCCCTTTAGCTATCGTGTTTACTGATGGCTCTTGGATATTCCCAATGGCAGATGATGAAGGTAATGATGGTGGCTCATTAGCTACTTCAATTGAGGGATTAGAAACAATCCCTGTAATGTGGAGGGATTAGAGTGAAAAAACCTATTGAATTTCAAGATGTGCATAATTGGTTAGAAACATTTGACGCTGATTGTGCTTGTGGAATATTAACCGATATTTTAAATAACCAAATAAAAATAGAAGAACTTTCAGATTCCGTTTTATTACACGCTTTAGATTATATTAAAGAAGCAAATATTTGCAGAGAAAATATGTATAGGAGAAAAAAGTAATGCCTAAATTAAACTTTACTTTAGAGGAAGTATTTGAGTTGCAACATACTCTAAAAAATCATATCAACGAACATACAGACAAAGATTTGATGAACGCATATATCAAATTATGTAATGTTGAAATGCCCGAAGTTGTTCATAACTTTGATTATGATATACCAGAATATAAAGGTAGAAATATAAACAAGTAGTGAATATATCAAATCCATCAGAAATGGTGGATTTTATTATATTTATTAAACTAGGAGAAAGTAAATGACTGAGCAAAAATCAAAATTGATATATGCAGAATTAAAGAATGGCAGATCATTCAAATATGTGTGGTTAGGTAACGATACTTTCGCGAAAGAGTTTGCGGAATGGGATTATGATTCATCAGAAGGTAAATGGAAAAATATGTATGGATTTGATGAAAGAATTTCTTATTACTTTCAAGCTGATGAATTGAAAGACGAAAGCGAAATTATGGGTATAGATGTAGAGGACGGATTAGAAGACGCTGAGATTGTTGATTATGAACTTGAAGATATAAATTGGGAGATTTTTGATGAGTAAGAAAATATACATGAGATTAGCAATAGTAGACTTGGTTATACCAAATGAAGATATAAAAATTGTGAGTGTGATTGCTACGGATAATTTAGGAAACACATACGAAACAGAAGTAGATTTTTTCGTTGGATACGAAGATGAAAACGGAGAGGAGATTCTTGATGATAGTGGAATCCAGGAAAATCTAAGTTGATCTATATTCTACTTCCAGACTGGCGACTATCGGGATTATTTCCCGATATTCGCTGTCTGTATATTCCCCGAATATCTGATAACCTTGTTCGCTCAACTCGTACTCTACTGTAATGCCCGACTCTGTTATAAACTTAATTCTTCCTGACATATTATTTTCTCTCCAAGACTTTACTTCCCGACTTATCCTCAATAATCCCGACCGACTTCTCTCCGAGTAATTCTTGTAGTCTTCTTTCTACTTCGGGCCGACTCATTTGATCAATCTTACCATGCAATACTTCCCGACGATCAACGATCAATCCCCCGACCTTCAATAACAATCCCTGGGCTTGAATCGCAGCGTTAAATGCACCTTTACCCCAAGCATCATCACGCAGTTTATATAGATCCTCGACCGCACGCTCATGTGTTAATTCAAATTTCTTCTTTGCCTCAACCATCAATCGCTCGTATTCCCGACGAACATGTGCATATTTACTGGTTGAGTTCTTACGCATATATCGCCCGACAACGATAGGATTTTTATATCCTGCCTTCTTAGCAGCCTCGGCATACGTTAATTGTGGATCGTTAACTAAGTTCCAGACAAGTAATCTTTGTCGCTTAGTTAAATGCTTTTCATCTTGATTTAGATATTCAATAGGCATTTCATCTGTTTCTTCAAGTGTCGGTTCTACTTTTACACTTTTTCTTATGTATGTGTCTTTCGGCATATACTACTCTTGCTCCAGGAAATGATGTAGCAATGTTAACAATCATTTCCGATTCTAACAACTCACGTATGTCTGGATGCAACGATTCTCTTATCTTTTTATTCGCTAATATCTTCATTTATATAAATACTATAACAAATAGTTTTGTCAGATTATATGAGTTTTGTCAGAGTTTTGGCAGAATGTGTGTGACAAAACTAATTCCGCTTAAACAAAGGGCTACAATATATATTTAAATAAAAAAGGGGGGTTTTGTCTTATATTATCTTATATACCCTTTTCTTTTATACATATCAGAGGGATTATTTTACATTTTGTATACGGATTCTTATAGGAAGGGTATATATCTGACAAAACTGACAAAACTCGTAAATACTATGAATAAAGGGCTACAAGCTAAATAGTTTTGTCATCGTCATCGTCGTTTCTGACAAAACTACGACTTTGAGAGGGGTAAGTGTATTCTTGTTCCATATTGAGGTTAAATGAGTCAGTTAAGAGCCGACTGATCGATTCAAATCCAGTTTCAGGACGTGCAGAATGATTCAATACTTCACATATTCCGTAGGCCAGTATCATTTCTGCGACCATTTCGGGTCTTGCACCGCGCTTTACAAAATCTTCAAATAGGATATCCAGGCGGTCTTTGCCCTCGATATGATTCGGTTTAGGTCGCTTATCTTCAAATGAAACCACATTTAAATTAGGCGATATGTCTTTTTCCATATGAGGAGTATATCAAAATTCAAACCCGATTTGTCCTTTTCTCTCCTCTACCTCGCCACCTTGCTCGACAATGACCATATTTTTCAATATGTGACAGATTATCTCTATAGTCCAGCCATTCCCTAACATGTGATAACGACGACTGTTACTAACGTGCGCGGTATAATTGTCATCAACTGTTTGTAGGCGTTCAGCTTCTATCGGGGTCAGTTTACGCCAACGCATCTCGCTGTCTTTTTGTATTTGTATTATATGTTGCTTACTGGTATTTGCTGTCAGAGTGTTTGTTTTATCGTCATCTCGTTCGACTAAATGCCTCATATGTCTGGGCGACCAGTCTTTCCCTGTCTTTTTCTTATGTTCGGCTCTTATTTTGTTTGCTTCGGGTGTTCTAACTTCAGTCATACACTTGACCAATAAATTATTCTCTTGCCAAGAACTTGATGTAAGTGAAGGGGTTTTGCCGTCTTTTGCTCTGATACCACCTTTGTTTGTACCACGCGGTTTCTGATAGATTGCGACCTTCGGTTCTCGGTTTCCACCCGAACAACTGTTCAAAGTAGGCGATTTTCCGTCAGGAGAGTACACTCGTTTCAAAATATCGTGACCATTTATCTCAGCAGCCACTCCTACTTGCTTGGGTTTATGTAATCTGCTCGTATCATCTTTGAAATAATTGTATGGCACTCCTTTGTGCCAATTAGCTGTCAAAGTAAAAGATTTTTCAGTATCAGGCGTTTGTTCGTATCCATCGGCTCGTCTTGAACCTGCTTGTTGCCACTTATCGTTACCTCTTTCCATGTAATCAATAGATTTTTGCTTGTAAAAGTGTTCTTTTCCTATCTCTGTTTCTAATATATCCCTAAGAACTATACCTCTATCTTCGGGTTCGTTGATCCCAGGTATATTAGTCCAATAGTATCTCCATCTGTTTTGTGCGCTGACTAACGCGCTATTCAAGAGAATCGGTTCAACACCTACATGTTCTGTAATCACATTTAGATACTCTTTTTTCATTTTGACGTTCTCCAGGAGAAACCACTCAGGTTCAATCTCTTTCAGTAAACGTACAAACTCAAAAAACAATACCGATTGCGGATCATCAAAGGCCAATCTTTTACCTGCAAAACTAAATCCAGTACAAGGCGAACCTGCCAGTATTATATC
>Ga0208919_1002111_pt1 | contig 10667 bp, 10 predicted proteins | sample 4_EtaG_FD_184076 | JGI IMG/M metagenome (GOLD analysis project Ga0208919, IMG submission 184076) | Marine viral communities from the Subarctic Pacific Ocean - 4_ETSP_OMZ_AT15127 metaG (SPAdes) (version 3) | ecosystem: Environmental > Aquatic > Marine > Oceanic | place: Pacific Ocean | collected... | reverse complement strand
CCTCTTTTAAGTGCATCGTCAACTGATTCCGTTGACTCTTTTTTCTTAGTCATTCAAAATCCCCTTATTAACGCTTTTTGTTATTATGCTTATAAAACCATAATAACACAAAGCGTTTAATGCACCTAGTCTTTTATTGTAAAGTGTTATGCAACGAGTTAACAGAGAGCTGACAAAAGAGTGTCAAGGACAAAATGATAGACAGCGATAAATTAAGGTTGTCTTAAGGTGCAGAACCAAGGACACAGTGTTAAGATTTCTTGACAATTAGAATCAATAATATTTATTGAGGATGACTAAATAATATTTATTGAGGGAATTAAATAATTTCTATTGATAAACAACTATTGTTTAGCCAAAAGGGTCCTCGATGTTGGCCCTAAACAAATTCTGGTTAGACCCCCCCACCCCCCAAGAAGATTTATTTACATTATATACGTGGGTGGCCACTCACACTGGGACTCATTTTCAAAGCTCATTTAACGCAACACACAAATATGAATTTTCGAAAAAGGACAATGCAAGATGGAGGTAGATTTGGAGCTTAAGACCGGAGAGGTAGTAAAGGTAGAGGCAGAGCATATGCCTTCCTTGCCCTCAAATTTGCGTTTCTCGCAGGAGATGGGGACAATGATATGTGATTTGGTAAGGGAGGGACTCTCGTACAAGGAAGTGGCGCGCAGGTGTGGTATCCCTGCAAGTTCGATTCACTCTTGGAAGAGAACGCACGAGAAATTTGCGGAAGAGTTATATTTGGCGAGAAGGGATGGCGCTGATACATTCGCCCATCGGGTGCAAGAGATTGCGGATATGACGAGCATAGAAAAAGATGCGGTGCCAGGACTAAGGTTACAATCAGATCTTTACAAGTGGTTGGCGGAGAAGGCCGATCCAGGGCAGTACGGTGCCCAGACAAAAATAACTGGGGATGAGAACTCTCCTCTCAAGATCATAGTGGATACGGGAATAAGAAGGGAAGACCCGCCACAGATTGAAGAGGGGGATGGAGGTCCAGGTCAAGACAGTAATCAAAGTGGGTAAGATCTACTATATTATGGATTCGGATTTTATTGAGGAAGATATCCCTGACATTTTGTATTTGGTGGAAGAAGATGACGAAGAAGATGTTATGACCTGTGAGTTCGTTAGGGTGTTACAAGGGGGTGTCCTCTATGAAGCGTTGGATATATAAGTGGTTATGTAAGATGGACTTCCATATATTGTATAGGACCTACACGACCAGAAGTTTTATTAGAGCGAAAAGGTGTGAGTGTGGGAAAAAAACGGAGATTCCTTGGAAAAAGTAAAGACGGTATCGACAGGATATAACCCTAGGCCATTGCAGTTAGAACTCCATAAGAAGATGATGCGTTTTAATGTTTTGGTGCTGCACAGGAGATTTGGGAAAACGGTCCTTTCCATTAATGAAATGTTGGATAGGGGACTTAGGAATCCAAGGAAAAATCCGCAGTATGTTTATTTGGCGGGAACGTATGGGCAGGCCAAAAGGGTAGCGTGGGAATATGTGAAGGAGTTCACTAAGAAACTACCAGGAGCGAAGGCCAACGAAGCTGAATTGAGAGTGGACATTCCACGTCCACACTTGGAAGATAAAGTCCGTCTATTACTTTTGGGGGCAGAAAATCCAGACTCCCTTAGGGGTATCTACATTGATGGCTGCGTATTGGACGAGTTCGGGGTCTGCGACCCCTCAGTTTGGGGGGAAGTCATACGACCTGCGTTGGCTGATCGTGAAGGGTGGGCGATTTTTATCGGGACACCTAAGGGTCAAAATCATTTTTACAATCTGTACAATAAGGCCAGGACAATTAAAAAGGACTGGTTCGTTGCTCTCCATAGAGCTTCAGAGACGGGGGTTATTCCCGATGCTGAATTGGAAGCTGCAAAATCTGAAATGAATGAAGAAGAGTACGAGCAGGAGTTTGAGTGTAGCTGGACTGCTGCTAACGTAGGGGCTTACTATCAGAAGGCAATTGCTAAGCTAGAGAAGGGCAACCGTATAACAAAGGTCAAGTACGATCCGAAAGTGGTTGTGGATACTGCTTGGGATCTTGGGATCGGAGATACCACAGCTATTTGGTTTTGTCAGACTATTGGGACCGAGCATAGGCTTATAGATTATATAGAAATGAGTGGGCAAGGTTTGGATTGGTTTGTAAAGGAACTGAAGAAGAAGGATTATATATACGGAGAACATTACCTACCTCATGATGCTAGGGCCAGAGAACTGGGTACTGGTAAGAGTCGTGAAGAGACTCTCCGAACTTTGGGATTGAAGAAGATGTATATATTGCCTCGTTGGGGTGTGGATGATGGTATCCATGCTGTAAGGGCGTTTCTCCCTCAGTGTTGGTTTGACGAAGATAATTGTCGTAGAGGTTTGGAGAGTCTGAAGGCCTATGAGAAGAAGTGGGATGGTAAGAATCAGATCTTTATGGCGAAGCCTAAACATAATTGGGCAAGTCATGGGGCCGATGCTTTCAGGTATCTAGCTCAGGGTATACGTCCAGAGACATCCAGAAAAGAGTATGGTGAGCTACCTAGAGAGTGTGTTATGGAGTATGATTACTTTGGAATATAGATAGGAGGAATGATGGCAAACACAGTGAAGAAAGTCATGGATACGGTACATAATGTTTTGGATCAAACGATTGGGAAGGTTCCAGAGTTTGTATCTAATCCAGAGAATTATGGGGATGTACTTAGTAAGGTAAAGCCTCTTAAGGCGATAGCTAACTTTGGAGAAGATATAGTTCACTCAGCAGTGGACATAGGTATGGGTGGGATAGCCAACGATTTAGGAGGGGGCTACACTGATGAAGACCTGGAGGCAATGAAGAAGCTTCCTCTCCATAAGGTAATGAACCCAAAGAATTGGGCGGAAGGGTATAAGAACATGATGGGGCTAGAGACTTTTAGGGGTTTGGCCAAAGAAGATATCAACTTGTTTAGGAAGATGGGCGGGGAGCTTGCCCAAGAAAAAAAGACCAGAGCAGATGTTGGTGAGCTTATACCTAAAGAGAGAAAGGTTACAAGATCGAATTGGATGGAGAAGGTCTATGGCCCACATACAACAAGAAGATATGAAGAAGGAAGCAAGAAGAGTCAGATCGAACGGGAGATGATGGGGCTTGCACGAATGTATGCAGGACGGCAGCAGGACATACGTAGAGGACAGAGACAACCTGGACAGAGAGAGTCCCTACTAACAAGAAGGTAAGACATGGCATTGGCGAGAAAGATTATAGATAGATATGAGTACTTGAAGGGACAGAGGATAAACTGGGATGCTCACTGGCAGGAGCTTGCAGACTACGTTATACCGAGGAAGGATGACGTCTACTTGTCTCGTATGAAGGGAGAGAAGAAGCATAACCAGATATTTGACAGTACGGGTATACACTCGAATGAACTGTTAGCATCTGCCCTGCATGGTATGTTGACAAACCCTGCTACGATGTGGTTCTCGCTAAGCACAGGAGATGAGTTTCTAGATCAAGATGATGAAGTTCGTCTTTGGTTACAAGATGCTGCCAGGCAGATGCATAACGTTTTGAATAATAGTAACTTCCATACACATATACATGAGCTTTACCTTGATATTGGGTGCTTTGGAACGGCCCTTATGAGGATTGAAGAGCATGAGACTGATGTGGTTCGGTTTCAGTCACGTCCTATCTATGAGGCCTTTATAAGTGAGAACCATCAGAGTGTGGTTGATACAGTCTATAGGACTTTTCGTTATAGTGTGAGACAGATCAGACAACACTTTGGTGAAGAAGTGATGGATGAGGCCATGCTTAATCAGTTGAAAGATAATTATATGCAGGAGTATGAGATCATTCATGCGGTGGAACCTGTAGAAGATGACTTGCAGTACACGGCCAAAAAGGGATTTAAGTATAGAAGTACTTATGTTCTTAAGGACAAGCAGTTGGTCTTAAGTGAAGGGGGCTTTAAGGAGTTTCCGTTTGTGGTTCCTAGGTGGACGAAGATAGCGGGTGAAGTCTATGGAAGATCCCCAGCTATGAAAGCTCTTGCCGATCTCAAGATGTTGAATCTTGTGATGAAGACAACTATCAGAGGGGCACAGAAGGTTATCGATCCTCCTCTCCTTATGCCAGATGATGGCGTTATGATGCCATTCAAGACGACTCCAGGAGCGATTAACTTTTATAGGGCAGGTCTTGGAACGGATAAGATGGTGTCGCCTCTAGAGACAGGTTCCAAAGTAGACTTTGGGATTGAGTTTGTAGAGAGGATTAGGGTTAAGATTAGAGAGGCGTTCTTTATAGATCAGCTTCAGCTTAATACAGGCCCTCAGATGACCGCCACAGAAGTAGCTCAGCGGACGGAAGAGAAGTTGAGACTCCTTGGTCCTATCCTTGGTAGACAGCAGTTTGAGTTATTACGTCCAATGGTTGGAAGACTGTTCAATATAATGATGAGGAAAAAGATGTTGGGTCAGATCCCTGAGGTCTTGGCAGAACGTGAGTTACAGGTGCAGTATAGCAGTCAGATTGCTAAGGCACAGAAGACTGCTGAAGCGGATAGTTTCTTGAGGGTAATGAATATTCTTGGGCCGTTGTCTCAATTACAACCTGAAATCATTGACAACCTCAACGGAGATCAGGCATTAAGATTCTTATCAAAAGCTTATGGGCTTCCAGAACAGATGTTGCGTCCAATGGAAGACGTGATTGAAACTAGGAATGCCAGACAGGAACAGCAAGCTCAAGCGCAGCAGATGCAACAAATGGCAATGCAAGCTGATGCTATGAAAAGCGGTGCACCTGCACTCAAAGCAATGCGTGAATACACTCAAGGGGCATAGATGGCAAAGAATAAGATGTTAGATCTCGCTGTAGATTACAAAAAGGTATTCGGCAGCGATGATGGGGAACGTGTTCTTTACGATATGATGAAGAATTGCTTCATGATAACGCCAACATTTTCAAAAGATCCTAATGAGACTCTCTTTAGGGAGGGACATAGGAATGTCATTTTGAGGATTCTTTCTATTTTAAAAACAGATGAGAGAAAACTAAGAGAAATATTAAACAGAGGATTGGAAGAAGATGGAGAGTACAGAGACAGAGACTGGGTCCATTAGTTGGAAGGAATCATTACCTGAAGATATAAAAGAAGATCCGAGTCTAGGTTCCATTGAAACAGTAGAGAACTTGGCAAAATCATATGTGAATGCTCAACGTTTGATTGGAAAGGATAAGATTGTTGTCCCAGGTGAATTTGCGACAGAAGAAGAGTGGAAGTCGAATGTCTTCTCTAAGTTGGGACTTCCTGATTCTGTAGATAAGTACGATATACAAGTGACTGGGGAAGAAGTTGATCAAGAATTCTTCGGGGGATTTAAGAAAGCTGCCCATGAAGCGGGGGTTCTTCCTACTCAGGCACAGAAGCTCTTTGACTGGTACGGTAAAGAAGCAGTACGTCAAGGCGAAGCTGCCACTCAAGCTGCTCAAACAACTGTTAATGAAAAGGTAGAGGGGTTAAAGAAGGACTGGGGAAGCGCCTACGAAGCTAAGGTAAAAGCTGCCCAGGCAGCCGTTGCTCACTTTACAGATACAGACTTTAAAGAGTATCTCGATGAGTCTGGCCTAGGGAATGATCCAAATTTGATAAGGACTTTCGCTAAAATTGGAGAGACGCTGACAGAAGATCAGTTTAAAGAGTCTGGACCTGTTAAGTTAGGTACTACTCCAACAGATGCTCAAGGCCAAATTAATACAGTCATGGGTGATCCAAACCATGCCTATCATAATAAGAGCCATCCAAATCATAAAAATGCAGTCGCTGAAGTTCAGAGGATGTATCAGCATTTGGGTTGACGCAGGTCCAGTAACACCTTAATATAGCAAATGAACACGAGATAATCTGTAAGGACCTCTTAGGAGTGTTCGATCGAATCCTGTTATCGGGGCAATTCATAACTAATAATTTAAGCGTTTAGTAACCACGGAGTAAAATATGTCTAGTGAAATTACTACTGCGTTTGTGAAACAATTTTCTGCAAACGTTTTCCATTTATCTCAGCAGAAAGGTTCACGTCTTGCCCCATTTGTAAGAAATGAATCTCAGCGAGGAAAGAGTGCCTTTTACGATAGAATCGGAGCAGTGGCCGCAGTCAAGAGAACTTCTCGACATGCCGATACACCACAACTTGATACTCCTCATTCAAGACGTAGAGTTACGTTAACAGATTTTGAATGGGCCGATCTAGTTGATGATGCCGATAAAATCAGGATGTTAATTGATCCAACTTCAGACTATGCTCAAAGTGCAATGTGGGCCTTAGGTAGAAGTAAAGATGATGAAATCATTTCTGCTGCTACAGGTTCAGCCTATGGCGGAGAGGACGGAAGTTCTACAGTAGCTCTCGCTTCTGCTAATAAAGTCGCTGCCTTTGACGGGACAGCTACAGCAGGGAACAACTTAAACCTTCAAACTCTTAGAGCAGTTAAGCAAAAGTTTGATGCCAATGATGTCGATGAGTCTATTCCTAGGTACATTGCAATTGGTTCTTCTCAGCTTAATAGTCTTTTAGGTGAAACTTCTATTACAAGTGCTGACTTCAACACAGTCAAAGCTCTTGTTCAGGGTGAAATTGATACCTTTCTTGGCTTCAAGTTCATCAGAACAGAAAGACTTTCTACAAGTTATGGTAGTGCTACTATTGCTTATAATAATGCAACAGGTGCTTACCTTTCAGGATCTCAAGCTTTGACTCCTGCTTCACAAACTTACAGAAAGTGTTTTGCTTGGGCACAAGATGGACTCCTACTAGCTACGGCCAAAGAAGTTCAAGGAAAAATTTCCGAAAGAGCTGACAAGTCCTACAGTACACAAGTATATGCTTGCATGGGCATAGGTAGTACACGTATGGAAGAGAACAAAGTCGTAGAGATTGCTTGTAAAGAATAATAGGAGGATATAATGGCCGCATATTACAGTACAAATTACACAAAACAATTTGTGAACATTCCTTCGGAAAAGATCCCCAAAGGGGAACAATACGGGCGTGTTCACGTAGCTTATGATGACTACACCTTCGCAGGTGATGTTGACGATACAGATACAATTGACTTCATGAAGATCCCTAAGGGAGCTAGAATTATAGACGTACATCTCGTCCATTCTGCTCTTGATGGTGGAACGATTGATCTTGGTTGGTCAGCTTCTGATGATGCTGTAGAAGCAGGGGATGCTGATGGCTTCCTTGATGGGTATAACCCTTCAAGTGCTGGTTCTACGTCACTGGGTATTTTAGGTGGAAGAATGAAAAAGTTCTCTGCTGAATGTACTCTTCGATTAACTGTAAAAGCTGATGCAGTTGTCGGTGCCACAGACCATGTACTTCAAATTATGGTTATGTACGTAGTAGATTAATTATTAGGGGGCTTAGGTCCCCTTCTTTTTCACTGAGGTAAGTATGGCGTTAACAACCACAGAAACGTCCATCTGTAACAGTGCGCTTATCAAGCTTGGTGCAGAAAGGATTAATAGTTTATCGGAGACGAATAAGAGAGCACGACTTTGTAACGAACAATATAATAAAGTTCGGGATGAAGTTCTTCGTGCTCATCCCTGGAACTTCGCTTTAAAGAGAGCGTCTCTAGGGACTCTTACAACGACTCCTTTGTTTGAATACGATTATGAGTTTCAATTGCCTAGTGATTGTTTAAGAGTTCTCTCTTTACATGACAATACAATCTTATGGGCAATTGAAGCCGATAGAAAGCTCCTGTCTGACAGTTCTGAAGTTAAAATCAAATATATCTCAAGGGTTACTGCGACAGCAGAATACGATTCCCAATTTTTAGAGGCGTTGTCTTTTAGGTTGGCAGCAGACTTAAGCTATTCCTTGGTTCAGAGTTCTGCCCTAAGCCAGAAACTTCTCGCAGAATATGAGAGTGTTCTTAGTGCTGCTAGAAGTATTGATGCTCAAGAAGGCACTCCTCCCGATCTTATTGACGATAGTTTTGTGGAGAGTAGACTGTGACAAAATATAGGTTTGTACAAAATAGCTTCGCTGCTGGGGAACTCCATCCAAAACTGGATGGAAGGACGGATCTAAAAGAATATTTTGGAGGGGTGGCGCAGCTTGAGAACTTCCTTACAGTCAGACAAGGTGGGGTGGCAAGACGACCTGGGAGTAGGTATATAGCGAATATAGGAGCAACAAATAACGTTGTTCTCCTTCCTTTTATTTTTAGTAAGAGTGAAGCCTATGTTGTAGCAATCGAGCCTGTAAGCGTAGATTCTCTTAAGTTTAGGATTTACGACTCTTTAGGGAGTCTTGTTTCTATTCGGATAGATTCAGGTGCATATGCTACTAACCAGTCTATGGTGATAGGACAATCAACGGGTACATTTAGAGGGGAGGGACTCTCTAATATAACTACTGATTTGAATGGTTTTATGCTTGCTCAATCAGCAGGGGACTTCTTCCTAGCTCATTCGAGTGGGAGAATGCAGCCACTTGTTATCTCTAGGCAAGCATCAAGCAAGTTTCAGATAAGCAGGCATGTTGATGCCTTTTGGCCAGTCACTAGAAAGAAAGCACTTTCTGTTCCTTACAACACTGCCAATATTGACCCTGAAATCATGATTGCAAATACAGGGGCCACAGCAGCGACCAATGGAACGTTTAAGACTTATAAGAGTGGGAGTTCAACAGGGGTAGCAATATTTAATTGTGATCCTAGATCTGGCCACTTTGGAGCGTACTACAAGGTATTCTCTACTAAGTGGGGCGTCTATCAAATCAATTATAACGATGGTCTTCCTGCGGGAGGAACATGTACTTTTGATGCGAGTGCTAATACAGTGACAAAGAGTAGCCATGGGTTAGTAAATAATGACATTGTTCAGTTTACAACTTCGGGTGCTTTACCTTCAGAACTTAGTGTTAGCACAGATTATTACGTTACTAATGTTAGTAGTGCTAATGTATTTCAAGTGGCAGCAGCAAACCAAGAGCAAGTAGAATCTACATCAGATACTTCTGGAACAAATATAGGCCTCTCAGGAACGGGTTCTGGAACTCATACATTAGTTCCCCAGTTTACTTCACAGGCCACAGTAACAGTCCATGCAGCAGCAGGGGCCACTACAAAAACTGATAACTGGCAAGAATCGGCCTGGAATAATTATAGGGGATGGCCTCGAACTGTTGCTTTCTTTGAAAGTAGGATTGTGTTCGGTGGAACTCAGGATCGTCCTGATACGGTCTATGCTTCTATGACGAATAACTTCTACCATTTTATGGCAGGTAGGATGCTTGAAGGGGCAGGGGATGCAGGTCATATCGATCTGTTAGATTATGCAGAAGATGCGATAGCTTCAGATCCATGGGCCTTCAATATAGCTTCCCAGGAAGTAAACCAGATTACATGGCTTGCTTCTCAGAGAGCTTTAGAAGTAGGAACGTTGGGTGCGGAGTATGTTGTCACAGGTGGTAATGCAGCAGTTACTGCAAGTAATGTTCTTATCCAGCCACAGACAAACCACGGTGGGGCAGCGGCCCAGACTAAGCGGGTAGAGCAGGCGACTTTGTTTATTACAAGGGATGGGAAAAGAGTTAGGGAATACCGTTATAATAATGACTATGGCGGGTACATGGCCAGAAACTTGTCAGTGGCAAGTGAGCATGTAGTTTCTCATGGGTCAGATGCTGCGGGAGCCGAAATAGTCCAAATGGTACATCAGGCCTCAAGAGGGATCATTTGGTTTGTGACAAGTAGGAACTCTCTTATAGGGTTGACTTTAGATAATGATACACAAACTATTGCATGGCATAGGCACACCATAGGTGGGACGGATGCAAGTATTAACGGGATTACTGTTATTCCTAATAGCAGTGGGACTTTTGACGATCTATACATTTCTATTAAGCGAACAGTAGCAGGAAGTTCTGTACATTACCTTGAGAAAATCGGGGGCGACTTTGATCATACTACTCTCAAGAATACTTCTACTGATGACGATGACCAGGCATGGTTTGCTGATTCAGCTAAGAGAGTGAAGGTCACAGATAATGTGCAAACGTTTGATGCTAATAATGACGTTGATTCTGATGTTCATATAGGGAACGACACAGTAGCTATTACAGCGCATGGATATGGTACGGGGACAAAGGTTACCTTGACGGGAGGGACTCTCCCTGGAGGAGTTACCCTTACAGGTGGATATGCCTGGGTTATAAGAGAAAGCGACGACCTTATAAAATTTGCAACATCTGCTCAAGCGGCCTTCGATGATGTGGCCCAAAATATAACAGGATTGGCAGGGAGTACTAGTACAGTAACGGTTACTCCTGTTACTGCGTTTTTATTTCCTGGGTTTACTCATTTACAAAATGAAGAAGTGGAGGTTCTGGCAGATGGTTTTTATGAGACAAATGGCCATACTCCTAGTGCTATTATGGTTCTACGAGCGAATGTAAATACAAGTACTGAGAGATTGAAGTCAGTAGATGGAGCAGGAAATGATAGACATCATTACTTCGTATCAGGAACTAAGGTCCATTACGAGTCTTTTGCTAGTTCCCCTATCACTTATGGTGGTGATGACACTCCTTTATCGACAAATACAGACTATTACGTGGTTAAAGTAAACGATACAGA
>Ga0208919_1002109_pt1 | contig 10669 bp, 12 predicted proteins | sample 4_EtaG_FD_184076 | JGI IMG/M metagenome (GOLD analysis project Ga0208919, IMG submission 184076) | Marine viral communities from the Subarctic Pacific Ocean - 4_ETSP_OMZ_AT15127 metaG (SPAdes) (version 3) | ecosystem: Environmental > Aquatic > Marine > Oceanic | place: Pacific Ocean | collected... | reverse complement strand
ATCAACGGTAGTATTGATTCTGTTTTAAGAGGTACTGGAGTTTGGGGCGCAGTTATTTCTACGCTAAAAAACATGGCCATTAAGTGGCAAGAACAAAGAGAAAAAGGGTATAACGCTGACGAAAGTGCCGTTTTAGTAGAGGCTTTAAACGTATCGCCTCCACTTGGAATTAAAGCTAGAAAAATAGTTAATGCTGAAAGAACCCTTAACTATGATAAAAAGACTATAGAAGAAATGGAGACTTTTGATATTGATAATCCAATGTGGTCAGCTGTAACTAGCTATATAGAAGCAACAACAAACGTTCCTCTTAATAGACTGTATAATAAAACGCAAAATGTGAGAGAATCACTAAATAGTCAACACAGCGCTTTAGAAAGAGTATTAATGTTTGCTGGTTGGAGTAAGTGGAACTTAGGTGTTAAAGATGAAGAGATAAAAAAATCTAAAAAGAAACAAGAGTTTGGAACTAAAAAGAAATCAAAACTAGTATATTAAATTAATATAAATAAGCTTAATAATTATTTAGTAAAGATTTAAAAAAATAAGTGACTATATAACAATGGTAAGAAGACTAATAATACTGCTACTACTTATATCTAATATAACAGTAGCTCAAACATTTGGAAAAGAAGAACTTAAGGGCTTGTTAAAGTTCTCTACATTTTATGCCGCGGTAAACGGTGGAACATCACTGTCTGATGTTGATGTATTTTCTGTAGATAATGGTTTGTCTACACAAACTATTTCAACTCCTTATGATTATAATTTTACCATAGGTTTACGTAAAATAGCTAGATTTGGGTATGAAAATAAAGCTCAAACGTTTTATGATGGAACGGAATCTAATTACAGTGATGCGGCTACTGTAGGTAAGGTCAAAGGAGTTGAATACTTATTTGAAATAGATTACAAAAGACAAGAGGGTATAGATTATATGGATCAGCATCATTTTATTAGATATAGTTCTGATGACGGGTGCCCAGATGAATTGTGTATAAATTTCTTTGCTTTAAAGTTAGAGTATTTACAAGATGGATTTGCTGATGTAGAGTATTTTGAGGCTTCGGAAAGATATAGACATCGTAAAAATAAAAATTTATCTTGGAACGTTGGATTAGTGCACAGGTTAGCTGAACCATATGGTTATAGTGCTTTAGATGAGTGGATGTTAGATAATGGTAATATACATTATACTTATTTAGCCTTACAAGAAGGCTACAATGTTGATGTTGCAAATTCTGTTTACACAAACCCAGCAGGAGAAGTTGTTGCTAATAGCCCTGAAGTTTGGGAAGCTGTTGTGATACCAGAAGTATTATCAGATTATTCAGAAAAGAAAAGAAATGAATTAAAGAAAACTATACAACACTCTGTAGTTGTTGGTTTTGATTATTATAAGTATTCTAAAAAAACATGGTTACACGCTTGGGGTAACTTAATGCCTTATCATTATGATAATGGAGATGAGTTCTCTTATCATAACTATGTTGATGGTCAATGGTATGATTATTCTGGAGGGTTAATTTACGGTATAAAAGTAAATAAAAGTTTAGGATATTTTATAGAGGGAAAATACAATAAGTACTGGAATAGAGAATGGTACGATTTTAAATTAGGAGTTAACTACGTTATATTTTAAAAATGGCAAAAGAATTAAATGAAGATACAGGTTTTAAGGTAAGTATTAAAACTTTAATAGGTATAGGTGCGGCTATGGCTACCCTTATTAGTATGTGGTTTGTGTTACAAGCTGATATTGCTGAAGCAATGAAGCTACCAGCTCCACCTGACCCTGAGGTTACAAGGATGGAATTTGATATGAAAGATCAAATGATACGTCAAACTATTATAACTACTCAAGAAGATGTTAAAGAAATAAAGGAATCAATTGAGAAGATAGAAGATAAACTTTACGAATAAAATTAAATGGAAAAAATAGACGCTGTTTGGAAAGTATTTGGGACATACCTATTAATACTTGTTTTAATGTTGGTTTGTAATAACTCTTTTGGGCAAATAACTGTTGCTCAATTTAATGCAGAATGGAATAAAACAAACGAGGTTGCTTGGGTGCATAAATTGTCTGATATTAAAACGTTCTCTTATATAGATATTAGTAAAAATGCAGACTTACAAAAGAAACATAAAATAGCAGTTATACCAACTATTATAATATTTAAAGATGGAGAAGAGGTTGCCAGGTTTCAAGCTGATCTTAGTTTTAAAATGGTAGCAACAAGAGAGGAAGTACAAGAAGAAATAAATGACCAGTTAATGAGTGATTTTTAAATGGGTCACAAGGTGTTTATTAGACACACTTATATTTATAAATGTAGTAATAAAAAGTGTGGAAACGAGTGGAAAATTAACGAAGCAACGAATTTAGAAAAATTATATTGCCCTCATTGTGGCAAACACGATACAGTGGAATATGTATTAACTGATCAACGAGAAAAATACAATAAAAAATGGGAGTAGAAGCAATGTATACTTATAAAATAAAACTAGATAGAGTTATTGATGGTGATACGATTGACGCTTATATCGATTTAGGATTTGATATATCTGTTAAAAAAAGAATTAGATTTATGGGGATTAATACTCCAGAATCAAGAACAAGAGATCTTGAAGAGAAAGCTAAAGGTTTAGCGGCTAAAGATAGATTAAAAGCTATATTAGAAGGAGCAAATACGATACAATTATGTTCCCATGGGGTTGGTAAATATGGAAGGTGTTTGGGTGAACTACATATAGATATGCTTGATGGTAAGGAGTGCTTAACCCTTGCAAATGTAAATGAACTATTAATTAAAGAAGGACACGCGGTAGAATACCACGGTGGAAAGAGATAATTATGAATTGGATAAACAGCTGGAGAAAAGGAAATAAAAAAGATAACGTGTATGATATATCTATTAGAATAGGTAGATTTACAGTATTAGAATTGTATTGTAATCCTGGTATTGAGCACAGATGTATAATATTAAACTTTGGATTTGAAATATGAAAAAATTACTATTAATACTATTATTATTACCAATATTTAGTTTTGGACAAATAAATACTTTTCCTTGGACAAATGATTTTGATAATGGCGTAGGACTAACAAATTGGACCGGTGATGATGGGGATTGGTTGTTATGGTCAGGATATACATATTCAAATAATACAGGACCACAAGGAGATCATACAACAGGAAGTGGAAACTATTGGTATATAGAAGCTTCTTCACCAAATTTTCCTGATATGTATTTTGTATCTCAAACAGATACATTTGATATATCACAAACTCCAGGGCAAATATTATCATTCTGGTATCATATGTATGGTGATTATATGGGTGAACTAAACACCTGGATAGGTGACGATAATGGTTGGACAAAAATAGATGCTGTCTCAGGAAATCAAGGTGACGAGTGGCATCTTAAATATATTGACTTAGATGGCTTAGGTGTAGTAGGTAACTTTACAATAGCTTTTGAAGGTATAACAGGACCAAGCTGGTCTAGTGATATAGCTATTGATGATATATATATTGGTGATTCATATCCAGTTGGATGTATGGACCCAGTAGCGTTAAATTATGATCCTACTGCCACGGTAGATGATGGCTCTTGTACTTATCCTCCTTGTGGAGGTTTTGTTAATTCTCACGCGTATCAAATGTGCTGGGGAGATCAGGCGGCAATACAATTTGAGTGGGAGGGAGATACAACGTATTTGCAGTGTGACGTTATAAAAATTCATATAGGCGATGAATTTGGTTGGTCTGTAAATTATGGAGGATATTGGCCAGCAACTGTTGGTTGGTCAGGATTTGCAGCTTCAGTTGGAAATGGACAAATGCCACCTAATTGGTCGATAGAACATCACGCTGTATTAGAATATGCAGATGGAAATTTCTCTGATACTATATTTTATACTCCAGAACCTTGTATTACAGGATGTATGGATTCAACAGCAGCATCTTATAATCCATGGGCCACTATAGATGACGGTTCGTGTGGAGGTACAAATTGTGATCCTGCAACAGAGCAGCAAATTACAATGACAATTAAATTAGACAATTGGCCACAAGAAACTGGTTGGACAATGGTAACAAATGCGGGAGCTGGTGTTAACACTCCATCTGGAACATATACTTATAATGATATAGGTGTAACGTATACTTACAACTTTTGTGTATCAGCTACCGCGGGTTTTGAATTTATATTAACCGACACGTATGGAGATGGTTTAGCTGGAAACGGTACATCTGGCGCCGCTGGTGAAGTAGTTATATATGATTGTAATGGAGATACTATAACATATCTTACATCGGGAACTTGGTTAGATGGTAATCAAAATCCTGTAGGAGTTAATTTTGGTACCGTAGCTTATTCAACTCCGCAAAACGGAGTGCCTTGTGCTACGCCAGATACAGTACTTGGATGTTTAGATCCAATGTATCAAGAGTTTAATCCGTTAGCAAATGTTAGTGATAGTTCTTGTGTAAATCTACATATTTACGGTTGTACTGATAATACTATGTTTAACTATGATCCTGGTGCAACTATAATGGATTTAATACCAGTATGTGATTATACTTTAATAATAGAAGATGATGCGGCTGATGGTTGGGGTAACTCTTATATAGGAGTTATGCAAGGAACTAATACTTGGACATACACAATGGGACCAGGTTTTTACTCTCAGTCATTTCCAATAGATTTAGAAACAGATAAGCCAGTTGTGGTTTATTACTTTGAAGTTCCTAATGCTCAAAACCCAGACCCATCACAAACAGCGTTTCAAACAATGCAAAATTCATTTGTATTGATAAACACGTATGGAGACACGTTATTATCAGAAGGTTCTAATCCATTTGCAAATAATGGTCAGGGGGCTTTACAAGGATTCTCTTCTCCATTTTGGACTATATATAGCGCTCAACCTTCTTGCGGGGATTATTGTGAACCAATAGTCGTTGGTTGTATGGATGCCACCGCTTACAATTATAATTCTAACGCAAATACTAATGACACTTGTTATTATCAACCTGGTTGTACAAACCCTGGTTATTTAGAATATTATACCCAAGGATACGTAGCAGATGTTGACGATGGTAGTTGCTCTACTTTGATTATATCTGGTTGTACAGATTCTACAGCTTTTAATTATGACCCTACCGCTAATTTAGATAATGGTGGTTGTATACCAGTTATATTGGGATGTATGAATGACTTAGCATTTAATTTTAATCCTAACGCTAATACTCCGGATACTTGTATCCCAGTAATATATGGGTGTATGAGTTCTATTGCTATTAATTATGATCCATTAGCTAATACGGATGATGGTAGTTGTATAGGGGTTACATATGGTTGTACTGATAGCACGATGTTCAATTATTCTCCAAGCGCTAACGCTGATGATGGAAGTTGTATTCCTTATATTTATGGATGTATGGACGCAACTATGTGGAATTATGATCCGCTAGCAAACACTGATAATGGAGCGTGTATAGCATTTGTATATGGCTGTATGGATTCAACAATGTTTAATTACGATCCTTTAGTGAATGCTGACAACGGCACTTGTATTCCATTTATCTATGGGTGTACAAATCCTATCGCGTTAAACTATTGCGATAGTTGTAATACAGATGATTTTAGCTGTATACTTCCTATATATGGCTGTACAGACAGTACTATGTTTAATTATAACCCTTTAGCAAATGTTGACAATAGCTCTTGTGTTCCTTATGTTTACGGTTGCACTGATCCTAGTATGCTTAATTATAATCCTGAAGCCAACACCGAGGATTTCACATGTATACCATATATTTATGGGTGTACTGATTTTACTGCTCTTAATTACGATTCAACTGCCAATACGGATAATGGCTCTTGTATCACGATTATTGAAGGTTGTATGGACCAATCGGCATATAACTATAGCATTCTTGCTAATGTTCATGATAGCACAACTTGTCTTTATGCTGCTCCTTGCGCCACTGGTCCTGGAAATCCTTTTTGGTTAAATGATCCTTGCTACGCGTGGGTGATATCAGTAGATGATTATTGTTGTGAAAACGAATGGGATAATATATGCCAACTAACATATGATTATTGTGAAGGTACTTGGATTGGCGATATACCAGCTAGAGTAACACTAAAAGATGCTTTAGTAGTTCATCCAAATCCAACTAAAGATAAAATTAATATAAATAAAAACGTTGATATAAACGTGTTCAATTATATCGGGGATATCGTTATATCCAAAACAAATATAAACACCTTAGATATGTCTAAACTAAGTTCTGGGGTATATACATTACAAATAACATATAACGGAATAACCGTTAATAAAAGAATAATAAAAAACTAAGATTATGCCAACAACAACAGCAACAATAACATTAAGTAGTACAGATCTTTTAACAGATGAACTAGCGTTATCTACTACGTGTACGCTTACAAAAACAACAACGTCAACAGGTATAGAAGATACAACAGGTTTAACTAGAAAAAAGATAACCTCAACAGCAAAAGGAACTGCTAGTGGACAAATAACGTTATATACAGCAGATGATTTTGCTGCTATTCCGTATTTGTATGTTAAAAACTTAGAAACTACGGTGGGTAATAGAATATTTATATATGATGATTCTACAAGTGGAGATCCTCTTCAATTTCAATTAGATGCTGGCGATTGGGGCTTTATACCCATGCATGGCGACAAGACATACAAGGCTTATGCTACAACTAATCCTACCTCTATAGAGTTTATGGTAATGGGACAAGATCAATAAAAATAAAACAATAACTAAATAAATTAAAAATTATGGCAACAACAACAGCAGCGGTAACGCTAACAAGTGATCTATTGTCAGACAATATGTCCGTAAGTGCGTCTACGACGTGTATGAAGGCGGGTACTACGGCTGATGGTTTAGATCAAATGGAATATGGGTACTTAGATTTACCAACAGGAGATGAATACGATCTTATAGCTACAACTCCAACGGCAACTAAAGCAAGTAAACTGTATTTAAAAAATCACTCAACAGACGAAACCTATTATATAGCAGTTACTCAAAACGCACAAGCTATAGGCAAACTATATGGTGGAGATTGGATGTTTATTCCAGCAGATTTTCATGATGCGGCGGGAGATATTGCAATCACAGCTAATGGTGGTACAAATAAAATATGCTATGCTTTATTCCACGAAGGAACAGCTTTATTAGCAACTTGATAATAACTTTAAATAAATAAATAAATATGGCAACAACAGCAACAATAAGTATATCTTCAGATATAGCGCCTGGGTTTGGTGGGATTAGTGAATCTATGACACTAACACAAGCTGGTAGTTTAGTAGATATAGATAGTACAACAGGATTTCAGATAAGGAAATTATCAGCAGACAGCGTGGTAGATTTAGTTACTATGGCTAGTGAGCTTGTAGAACCAAAAGACAGTGTAGCAGCTAAAATGTATATTAGAAATATTGGATACAAAGGAGTTATCGATAAATCAGTTGGAGTTACAATAGGCGTAAACGCAGAACCAATTGGTAAACTTTATGGAGGTGATTGGATGATGTTACCTCTTACTTGTATAGATGCGGATGACGTTACAGCAACTCCAGCAACGGATGATACCGTGGTTTTAGAGTATGTGTTATTCTACGAAGAAGCATAACAAATGTCTAAGTTTTATAATGTAATTGGTAGTAGCTTTGCAGGAGGTAAAGTGGTTACAGAGCTAATACCACCTACTGAAGATAATGATGATATAAAATCAATACTATTAACCAACGTTCATAGTACTGATACTGAAGTGTCTTTGTTTATTCAAGACGATCCTTCGTCTGGATCAACTAGTACGTATCATATTATATATGCGGTTAATATTCCGCCAACAACTTCTTTGCTTTTAGACGAACCATCTATGTTTAAATTCGATACTTTTTATGGATTATATTTAAAAGTTGGGAATGACGATAAAATAGATGTAATAATAAATAATTAATATGAAGTGGATAGGACAGCATATATACGATTATATAGCCAAGTTTAGAAATGATGTATATTTAGAAAGCTTATCTACTACTACAGAAACAAATGTTTTAGTTGTTGATTCTAATGGTAAAGTTAGTAAAACAACAGCTATTACCGGTGACATAACTAGTATTGAACTAGTGCCTTATACAGGTATAGACATAACGAGTGTAACAGGTGGTGATGGAGGAGATTATCAAGCAACTATTGGAGTTGATGTCTCTGATTTTATGACAAACGGAGCAAATAATTATGTTGTTACAGCAACGAGTACAGATGCGATGAATGCCGAGGCAAATCTTACGTTTGATGGTAGTATTTTAAACCTTACAGGCGTGATGGATATATCTCCAGCTAACGACGCAGGCGCAGCAGCATTAACTATAGATAATGATGATACAAATCAAATAGCATTAGATATAGCTGCTGCTAATATAGATGCTGATGTAATAAATATATCAGCAGACGCTGTCACAACAGCTAATGTAATAGATATATCGTGTGATGCTTTAACCACAGGAAGCGCTTTAAAAATAGAAGATGATTCATCAGCTACTGGTGTTGGTGGAGCAAGAAATATAGTAGACATTTATCAAAAAAATACTTCTGCCGACGTTGCCCAAGCTTTGCAGGTTAAGTCTAACGGTGGACAAATCGCTGTTTTAATTGACAAAAACGCTAGTGGAACAGCGGCTCAAAACGCAAAAGGTTTACAAGTTGATTTTGATAGAACAGTTGCGGGATCTGGAACGGCTGCGCATAATGATATAGGTATTGATGTAGATGTAAATTCAGCAAGTTTAGGCACGTCTAGTTTAACAGGTATAGATATAGATGTAGTTGGAGCTACGTCTGGAACAAGTACAGCTTATGGTTTAGATATAGATGTCAGCGGTGCAGACGCTAATGTTGGGATAATGTGTACAACTGAAGGCTCCACGGGATTTACTCATAAAAACACAAAAACAAGTAGTGCAACACAGGGTGGAAGTATTAGTTTAGTGAGTAATGATGGGGCTGCAATGGGGGATGATCATAGATTAGGAGCCTTGAACTTTAGGGGCTTTGATGGTTCTGGTGATCCACCTATAGGTGCTTCTATTGAAGCTTTTGCTGATGCTGCTTGGTCTACTACTGAAAATGGGGGTAGATTGGTATTTAGCACAACAGATGGAGATGACACGCAATCTACAGTATTAACTCTTGATAGCGATAAATTAGCGACTTTTGCAGGGCAAGGACAGATGTATCGTAGACTTAATATTACCAACACTACAACGAGCAGTGCAACAGAAGGTGGAATATTAAATTTAATATCTAATGATGGGGCTGCAATGGGAGATGACCATCAGTTAGGTAGAGTTACATTTCAAGCCGCTGAAGATGGGAGTAGCACGCTAAAACAAGGCGCGAGTATTGCTGCTTATGCTGACGCCGCGTGGTCTGACACTGAAAATGGAACTAGATTAGAGTTTTATACAATGGATGGTAATAATACGGCTGAAAAATCACTAACCCTTGACAGTGATTTATTAGCGACCTTTGCAGGGGCTGTTACGGTAACTGGGGCGTTAACTGGTACTTTAGCTACAGTAAGTCAACCTAATGTTACAACATTGGCTGGTGTTACCGCTATTGGTACAGCTTCTAATAATTTAGTTATAACTAACGATCAAGTTAATTTTGATTCTACAAACGCCAATGATCCATTAGTTATAATTAAAAACACTGCGGACGACGCTACCTCTGGTAGGCTTAGATTTTTAAGTGCAAGAGGAGCAGATGGACAGGACGATGATGAGGTTGGTATAATACAATTTTTCGGTTATGATGACGGGACGCCTAGTGGCGAGGAATATGCTACAATAAAAGGTACTATTCACGATGCTACATCTGGGCAAGAATCCGGAAAGTTACAACTTCAGGTTGCTAGTCATGATGGTGGAAGTGAAGACGGATTAGTTCTAACCGGTGGTAGTGTAGATGCTGAGGTAGACGTTACTATTGGTAATGGAGCTGCTTCAGTTGTAACAATACCTGGTCATGTTGATTTAGCTGGAGATATAGATGTAGATGGAACATTAGAAACAGATGCTTTAACAGTAAATGGTGTAGCTTTTACACCTTCAACAACAAAGCAATTAACGTATCATATGTTTAAAGGCGATATTGACACAACTAAGTATTACGTGGGATTACAAGAAGCTGATTCAGAACAAACAAGTGTAAATAAAAATTTACCTTTTACAGCTCCATTTGCTGGAAAATTATTAAAAGTATTTCTTAGATCAACTGGTAATTTAAGTGGCAAAACTCTTACGTGGAGATTAGAAACATTATCTACTAGTTCAACCACTGGTACGTCACCAAGCGTTGTAGGTACGCAATCTGGAGCGGGATGTACAACTTCATCTATGACTACTTACGATTTTACATCTAGCTTAGATAGTGGGGATAATATAATTGATGCGGGTGATATGGTACATTTATCAATACAAAGTAATACTACTACGCCCAACGTAACATATAATATAACTTGCTTATGGGAGTGGGATTTAAGTTAAGAATAAAATAAATAAAATGATAAGTAAACATATAAGTTATAAGGAAGGCGTGTAT
>Ga0208919_1002106_pt1 | contig 10675 bp, 8 predicted proteins | sample 4_EtaG_FD_184076 | JGI IMG/M metagenome (GOLD analysis project Ga0208919, IMG submission 184076) | Marine viral communities from the Subarctic Pacific Ocean - 4_ETSP_OMZ_AT15127 metaG (SPAdes) (version 3) | ecosystem: Environmental > Aquatic > Marine > Oceanic | place: Pacific Ocean | collected... | reverse complement strand
GGCGGTGCAAAAGGATTGCGTCAATCTATGGGCAAGCGATTAATGCGTACAGCGTTGGGTGCGAGTGTTATAGGTGCTGAAGGGTCAGCCTACACCGCTGGCGCTGACTATATTGCACAAATTTTAGAACAGGGCGGTTCGGATAAACCTGTTGAAATTGATTGGACACGAATCGGAGCAGCAGCTGGGCTTGGGTTTTTCGGTGGCTCTGTACTAACGGCAGGAATGCCGCCAGTTGTAAGGTCTGTATCAAAACTTGTAGGCGATGTGCGTCGCGGAAAAGCACCTGTTGGTTTGAGTATTGAGGATCGCACGCCAGGGGGTATGGCAAATGTACTTGCAGGGAAAGTCAGTGAACGTGGTGTGGAAAATTTACGTTTACATAAAAAGCGACTGAAAAATTTACAAGAGAAAAATGAAGCATACCCTGGCACACCAAAAAACGAGCGGTTAATTATTAAAGCGCCGCAAAATAGCGATCTGCCAGATTTTGCAGTTGGAAAAATTACGCCTGATGATTGGATTGCCCGTACCGAAAAATTATTGTCCTCAGAAGAAATAAAAAAAGGGGCTAACTGGTACGATGAGCTTATAGAAAAATTTACTAAAGAAACAGGAGGCGACAAAGAACAAGGGTTGCGCCTAATGGGTGCATGGATGGCTGCACAGCAAAACGAAAGCCCAGCAAACGCAATGGCAAATGTAATATATATGCAAGAACAATTAAACCGTGGCATTGCTGTGGATCAAATTAAAGGTAAGGGTCTTCCAGCAGCAAACAAAGCAGCTATAACAATATTGCGTGGCGAAGCATTAAAGGGGGGTGCTGGACAAAAAATATCTGATTTTCTTGATTCTGGTTTGAAACAAAATGTAAGAAGAATTATGGGAAATGAGGAAGAAGGCGGTAAACCTTTTACAGTCGATATCCATACCGCCCGTGATACAGGCTTAGTAGACCAGGTTTTACTCAATCATTTGCAAAGGTTGGGTTATGATGTGCCTTCTAATGTAACGGTAGATGTAGGTGGCGGTGGCATTAAGGGGCCGATGTATGAGAACCGTGCTATTTTTGGCCGTGAGTTAACAGATCATGTAAATTCTATAAACTGGCAAGGCCGCAACGATTGGGAGCCGCGAGAAGTGCAGGCGATTGGTTGGAACGCTTTAACAAAAATGTATGGTGGTGGTGGTACGCTTGAAGAATCTTTGCAATTGCAAACGCGGCGTATTGCAATGGAAGTAGACCCTGGTGAAAGCTCCCCGTGGGCGCAACAATTTGGTGAACGGTATAATAATCTTGCTGATGAAAAACGGTATGAGATTAATGAAAAAATAACAAGCAAAGCCGTTGAAATTGTTAACGAGCGGCAGGGTATTAATCTTACAAGTATAGTACATGGTACGGGTGGCTGGGAACGGTTTACTAATCCATCTGCTGTACAGCAGGGGTTAATGTCACGCGAAACAGCTAAAGTTGCTGCTGCTGAACTTGGATTGTTATTAAACCAGACAGAAGTATGGGTTAATTCAGCAAAACCTTTAACAAAAAACCCAAAAAATTATTCCATTGATTTGGTCGAACCTCAGACAAAAAACCTACGCGATAACAACAAACTATTAGAATTATGGGAGAAAATTGTTGAGGCCGACCCTGATGAACTTATTCGTGGGTATCAACCTATAACTGTGAGCGGCGCAACTGGTATTCGGATTATAATAGACAAAGATATTTTAAAAGCGTGGGCAAAACGTAATAAAACGAACATGGCCGCAGGCGGTAAAAAGGTAGAGTCGTTTTATAAAGAAACTTTAGATGACATTATAGAAAATTTAGATTATGATTTGAGAGCATATTTATCCGAGAGTAATTTGGATAAACTTAGAAATGATTGGAAAGGAAGTCCAGATGGGGAAAATTATAGAGCGGATATACGTCAGGCATCCAAGTCAGCTGCCCCAGGTGGACGCAGGCCCGATATCAATAATAACAGGACGGAACTTACGAACCTCTTCGACCAACTCATCGCAGAAGCCGAAGGAACAGGAAAAAAGCAGCCAAAACCAGAAGCAGAAAACATAGGGTTATTAGGTAAAAAAAAACAAGAATTAATACCGCTGTTAGAGAAGACCCGTAGACAAAACCCAAAACTAATAGTTAAAGACCTAATTAAACAAGGTTTGTGGAAGGCGTCTGACAGAGAGGAAGCCGTTCAATTCCTTGAAACCAGACGCGCTGTTCAAGAGCAGCGGCGCGAATCTAAAATGCTTATTGATAAAAAATCTCAAGAGGCTGACTCTTGGGAAGAACAAATGCGTCTTTCTAGAAGACGGCCAGGAGACGTAAAAGACAATAAATATCGAATAAATATGTACCGCGCTAAAAAGCTAGGCAAAAATGTGCGCGGTAGGGAGCTTTGGAACAAAACGAATACCGAAATTGTCGATTCAAATAACGATCTTGATCTTAAAAAAATGGCTATAAGAACCGCTAATCTTGAAGCTGTACCTCGCCAGTTAAAAAAACAAGGTTGGAAAAAAAGGCACAGTTCAATTAATCAAGCACAACGACGGTCAAGCCATTATTTAGTTTCTCCAGACGGCAACTTTGAAGTACGTCTTTCAGACCATGATCTTCCTCCAACACCAGAAAGAATAAATCGTGGTACATTGCCGCGGTGGGATGAAGAAATAGTTTTAACAGGGAAAGAAGGGCCATCAGATGTTATTGATGAAATTCTAGATATGTATAAACAATTTATCGACGAAGCCGATTAAATAAAACAATTAATAAAAGTTATCTGTACCCACCGCTTGGTGGGTTTTTTTATGGGAAAATTAAATGCTGACAAAACAAGCGTTTGAACTTCAAGACGTACAGAGCGAATACGATCAATCTCCATTGCGTGATGATGAACGACTAGTGCCGCTTGATATGACAAAACAAACGACTGAAGCTGAAGGCGAAGAAATTCAAGTAGCAAGCGTTTTAAATGCTTTATATCCGCACGGCGGAAGATTGTTAAGTCAAGTCATTACTGGTCGTAAAACCTTTGGAAATGCGTATGTAAAAAGTGTTGAGCGCATGAAACGCGCTCAAGAAATAAAAGACGCATTAGCCAAAGATATAGACCCAACGGTACGTTATACTATCGAAAACCGCGCTGGTGGATTTGAAGCTGTCGATGGGGCAAACGATAAAGTTTTAGGACGTTTTGCAACTGAAGAAGAAGCAAAGTCATTTTTAACAAACCATAGAAGCAGTGTGGTTGATCTTGGTGCGCCCGATAGTTGGGTAAAATCGGCACAGCAAAAGACTGATGAAACGGCAGCTGGCAAAACAGTTACGGAAGATGTGGGAAAAGAACCTACTTTATCTACAGCCGTTGACAATGAGCCGCAACCGTTGCCGTCTAGTATACAGAGCGAAATGGAACGCAACGGTTCATATAAAGAATGGTTGACCCTTGGAAGCGACGACTACGACGCATGGATGACTGGCATACGGACTAAAACCGTATTAGATGACGGCTTACTTGCAGGCTTGCGAATGAAGGGTAGTCAGCCTGGTATGGAAGTCAAAGTCCCAGATGAAGGCAACATTTATTCTATTATTGCCACAACTGGTGAACAGATACAGAAAAAATTGAACAAGTTAAGTCCTGATGAACAAAAAGCAATTTCTTTAGACCAAACTCGCGCAATGGCCGATCTTCTTGGAGAAAATCCAGAAAAACTAAAAAAACGATTTTTAAGCAATGCTTTTCAATTAAATAATAACAACCCTGGACAGCTTGCCGCGCAAATGGTTGCGGCTAAAGATTTGCTGGTATTTGAAATACGCAAACTTGACGAACTAGCCGATTTTGTAGATGGGTCGAGCAGATTGCCCGAAGGCGTAACATCAGAGCAAGTACAATTCCAATGGCTGCAACAGGCCGAGCTAGTCGCTAACATTCAACGCCAGTACAAAGGGGCGCAAACTGACATTGCAAGAGCAATGAGTGCTTTTCGTATTCCAGCAAGAGATGACCAAATGTTAATGCAACGCGATTACGCAAAATTGATTGCAGATGTTGGCGGTACAGAAAAAATTAAATCCGTTATTGAAGGTTATAAAAAAGAACCTGATGTTGCTCGAAGGGCAAACCAAGTAAGGCAGTTAAGTAAATTTCAAAGGTTTACGGATTCAGTACATGAAGTATGGGTTAATTCGATGCTTTCGGGTTGGCGCACACATTTAAAAAACACGGTTGGTACAATGTCTGCTTTAGTTGCTGATATTGCTGAAATGTCTGCAGCTGCCACGGTTGAAGCACCAAAGGTTCTTTGGGGTGGTCAGCGCAGTATTACTTTTGGCGATGTACAAGCTAAAATCTTTGGTGAAATGATGGCAATGCGAGAGGCAACATCTGCCGCTGGCCGTGCTTTTTGGTTAAGAGAAGAACCATTGATTGGCGCTGAAATGTCTATCATATCTGGATCAAACCCGTATCACAAAGACGCTATTTCTGCAGAAAACTGGAATATCAGTAACAAAGCTGGTGCACGGGCAATCGATTTTTTTGGTAATCTGGTGACACTAGGTCGTGCGCCTACCCGTATGCTTCAAATGGGAGATAGTTTTAACAAAATTGTGGCGTACCGTGGGACACTTTGGGAGGAAGGCTACCGCGCTGCGCGTCAAGCAGGCAAAAAAGGCGAAGCCCTTGAAGATTTTGTTGCAGATTTTGTTACAGAGCCGCCTGACTGGGCAGCACAAAAAGGTTTGCAACATGCTAAATATGTAACCTTACAAAGCGATTTTGAAACTGGCTCCGTGTTACACCACGCCCAAAAAGTTGCAGGCCATCGTTTCATGCGTCTAATTATTCCGTTTTACAAAACACCTACAAACTCAATTCTGTATGTTGGTGAGCGGTCGCCATTTGCACCGTTTTTTAAACGCTTTCGCAATGGACTGCAAGAGGGTGGGCCAGCGCGTACAAAAGCGATTACACGCATGGCAGCTGGTAGTGCAGTTATGGCTACACTTGCCGCCTCGTATGACGAAGGTACTTTTACTGGCGGTATTTCTAGCGATCCCAGAGTACGGGCCGCATATGCCCGTCAAGGGATTAAACCATACCACATGAAAGTAGGCGATGATTGGTTGAACTATAATTTACTTGAGCCTTTTTCTACAATTATTGGCCTCATTGGTGATGCTATGGAAGTTATAGGACATGCCGACACAGATGAACGTACCGCTACTGAAGTGTGGATTGGGGTTGCTGGTGTGATTGGCTACAACTTACAGAACAAAACTTTTATGCAAGGTTTAAGTGCCGCACTAGAAGCAATGGGCAACCCAGCGCGGTATGGTGATAAAATGTTAGAAAGTTATGTTCGTTCATTCTACCCAGGCAGTGCTGCCCTTAAAGATCTACGCTCAATGAACGATGAATTCAAACGATTGCGTGCTGACTTAAAAGATATTTACCGCGCTCAATTGCCAGGGCTATCTGAACAATTGGAAGCAAAACTTGACCTGTGGGGTAGGCCGATAGAGAACTCATTTTTTAGCAGCCCCTACAAACCAAATAAAGTAGATAAAGAAATAGTACGGTTGCGTCTAGGCTTGTCAAAACATCCAACGCAACTTTTCGGTGAAATTGGATTAGAGACTGAAGAAGTTAGTTACTTGCATGAACGTGCTGGAAAAAAAGCTTTCAGTGATATTTTACAGCTACTCGATCCTAAAACTGAAGTTGGTAAAGTTTATCGTAAGTTTCAGCGTGCAAGCGAACAAGGCGATCGGTTAGCAACAGATAAATGTAAAAACCTAGTTCGCAAAGCCCTTCTTAACGCCCGTAGGGAAGCTATTTATGACTTATTAACCATCAGCCCGTTTGCAGATACTTTGGTTAATATAATAGATCAAATTAATCAGAATAAAAAACAAGAAGGTAAAGAGCTAATCGATTTTATAAACTTACTTGAAGCTGGAGAAATAGAATGACGATATCGACAACCACTCTGAAAAATACTGCGAACGGTAACGGTAGTACGACATCATTCGCATACACTTTTAAAGTTTTTGCAGAAACCGAGCTAACAGTCATAGTGCGCACGACAGCGACAGGTGCTGAAAGTGTACGGGCGATTGGCACAGGCAGTACAAACTATAGTGTAACGGGCGTCGGTGAAACGAGCGGCGGCAATGTTGTATTTGTCACAGCCCCGACGAGCGCAGAGACTGTAACAATAATACGAAACAGTGCGTTGACGCAGGGAACCGATTATCAGCCTGCTACGAATTTCCCAGCGGCCAGCCATGAGGAAGCGCTTGATAAGTTGACCCACATTGTTCAAGAACTAGACGAGGAAATGGGCCGTACAGTAAAAGTTAGCCGTTCTACTACAATTTCTTCATCGGAAATTACCGACGATGCGGATACCCGTGCAAGCAAATTACTTGGCTTTGACAGTGACGGCGATCTCGAAAGCACAACAGGCCGCGTTAGTTCAGTTAGCGTTAGCAATGTAGCTACTTCCTCTGGGTCACCAGGTACAGCCACTGCAAGTTTTACCACAAGTAGCGGAGCATTGGCGCTTGGCATACCTATTGGACAGACTGGCATGGCGGCTGGCGTATCCCTTCAATATTCGACAACGACCACCGATGCCGATCCTGGCGCTGGGTTTTTTAGAACCAACAACACCAATTTGTCGGGGGGAAGTTGCACTCAGCTTTACATTCAAGATTCGGATGGCTCGAACACAATTACTGACTGGGTGCAATCATGGGATGACAGCACTAGCACAACTAAAGGTTTCGTAACCATTTGCGGCAACCCAAATCATGTTAGCCCGTTTGTAGTGTTTCGTGTCACCGCAATTACTGATGCAACGAATTACACAAAAGTAACAGTCGTCTATGTTGCTGGATCATCGAGTATCTCAAACAGCGCAGAATGTTCACTCTCTTTTACACGGGCTGGCGACAAAGGATCCGACGCAGACAATGTTTTTAAAACTATTTCGGTTTCTGGGCAAGACGATGTAGTTGCAGACGCAGTAACTGACACACTAACATTAGCTGCTGGCGAGGGTGTTGACATTACTACGACTGCTGGAACTGACACCATCACGTTTGCTGGCGAAGATACCAGTGTTACAAACAAGGGGGTTGTGGAGCTTGCCACTACAGCGGAGACAACCACAGGAACTGATACTGCTCGTGCTGTGACACCAGCAGGGTTGCATGGTGCGCTTGCTGGTCTGACAGATACTACGATTACAACAAGTGATACTGTCATTTTTGCTGACGCAACAGACTCAAATGCACTGAAAGAAGACACAGTTCAAGGAATATTAGATTTAGTTCCCAGTTCGGGTCTGTCAGCCGCTAGTGTAGCCGAGATGGAAGCCGCGTCATCAAATACTGTGGCCGTTACACCAGGCCGAATAACGAGGAGTCCACTCGTTTTAAAAGTTGCAGGAGCTTTTGAAAATGACGGGTCGCTAATGACCAGCACGATTGGTGTGAGTTCGGTGAGCGACAACGGCACCGGCACTTTTGAAATTAATTTCTCGACAAATTTTGGATCAACGTATTTTACGCCAGTCGCCACTGCGCACGGAACTGCTGCTCGATCCATAGTTTTTGATGCACGGTCTACCTCAGATGTAGATGTGTATGTTTTTGATGCTGCTGGTTCAGCAGCCGACCCTGGAAACTGTTATTTCCACATTCAAGGAGATCAATAATGGGAAAGAAAAATATTACATTTACAAAGTCCGACGGATCTATGGCATTTCTGATGCCTAGCGAGAAATTCCTAGAACAATATGAAACAGAGGAAGCTGGTCTAAATGCTTTAATCCAAAAAGATATACCCGAAGCATTACGATCTAGCGCAAAAATCGTAGAGAACTCAGCGCTGCCTGTCAGTCGTAAATTCAGAAATGCGTGGAAGCAAAATGATACTGCCGTAGTCGAAGATATGACGAAGGCAAGAGCGATTCATTTGGATCGGATTCGTGAATACCGAAATGCGGAACTTGTAAAAGAAGATGTTAATTATCAAAGAGCGCTCGAAGCGAATGATGCTGATGCGCAAAGCGCGGTTGCAACGAAGAAACAGACGTTACGAGATTTGCCAGCGACTTTTAATTTGAGCGGTGCAACAAATGGGGCTGAACTTGATGCGCTGTGGCCGTCAGAATTGCCCGAAAGGGCTGATGACTGATGGCTAGAAAAACACCAACCCAAATTGCCTTAGACGCTTTGAAGCAAATCGAGCGCCACGAGAAAGAATGTGGAAAACGCTGGAAAGAAGCGACTGCTGAGATGAAAAGCCTGTCTAGCCAACTAAAAAATCATGCGGCGCGGTGGGAAAAATTAGCTTGGTTGGTAAGCGGCACAATAGCTTTGGCTTTCATTGGGTTCATCCTACGGAGCGTTTTATAATGTTATCGTTAATTCCAATCGCAACGACTTTAGCACAGCAATTTTTACCTGATTTGGTCGGTTCTTTAATAGGCAAAGATGCCGAAAAAGTTGCGGAAAAAGTCGTAGGCGTTGCATCGAATTTGATTGGTACAGATATTCAAACAGAGGCTGACGGCGTAGCTGCGATTAAAAAACTACAAGCGAACCCTGATTTGCAAATTAAATTGCAAATGCAGTTAAGCGAAGAACGGTTGCAAACAGCACGGATTGAAATGCAAGACAGAGTTAGCGCACGGGCAATGGCGAGTAAAAGCAACCTACACGCATGGGCTGTTTGTGCAATGTCTGTGCTTGTTGTTGTTGGTTTTGGAATAATGCTTTGGCTTATTTTGGGCGATCCGATTCCAGATGGAAATTCAGAAATCATTTACATTCTATTGGGTACATTGGCAGCGGCCTTTACTCAAGTGACAAATTTTTGGCTAGGATCGAGCCGATCCAGTCAAGACAAAACCAAGCAGATTGAGGCGTTGAGGCAGTGAATGTTAGATGTTGTCAAAACGATCCTACCGCTCGTTGTGTTTGTAATCGGTGCGCTAGTCGTCGCCGTGAGACTGCAAAGCCAAGTCAAAGAGCTTCAGAAAGATTTGGACACTCTACTAAAAAGGGACACATATGTTGCTGTCGTGAAACTCCAAGCACAACAGGAACAGACTGAAAAAAACATTTCAGCACTCTGGCAATTTTCAAACCAGCTTCGCAACCGATTTAACGGACATTCAAAATGATTGTGCATTTCTTCATAGGCCTAATCTTGATGACTCACCCAGGGAGAGCAATCGAAACGATTATTGCCTCACCGCCGCAGGGAAGCCATGCTGAGTGCGAAGAAAATTTGAAATTAGGACTTAAAATTTATGCCCGTCATTATGAACCGATCGGGTGGAAAATTAAAAATATTTATTGTTCTCCCATCGCAGCAGACGATAGTTTGAGGGCTACGATTTGAGTGTGACTTTTCCCTTGGATGCCCTTTTGGAAAGCTTAAAAACGGAAGAAGGCTTTCGCGCCCGTGCTTACAGCTGCAGTGCAGGGCATTTAACAGTTGGTTATGGGCGAAATATCGATGAATCTGGGCTAGGTGTCACAGAAGAAGAAGCATCCTACTTGTTGAAAAATGATGTTGTGAGAACGATTAAGGAATTGCAGCTAAAATTTATCTGGTTTGATGAGCTTGGTAAAAACCAACGAGAAGCACTGGTTGAACTTTGTTTTCAGCTGGGCCTGACCCGATTATCAAAATTTGTAAAAATGCTAGAGGCATTGAAACAAAAAAACTATGACGCAGCGGCAGCCGAATTGCTTGATAGCAAATATGCAACCCAAGTTCCAAGCCGCGCAAACAGAGTCGCTAATAAAATAAGAGGTTAGTTTTGAGTTCAGTCCCTTTGTCGGCAGAGCAATTACAAGAAGCGGTTAAGGCAGTCGATGATTTTCAAACTATCACTGAAGCTGCCCGTGCGTTAGGAATGAGCCGATCTACGCTTAATCATCGATACATCCAGGCAAAGAATCAAAAAATTACAGCGAAGTCAGAGCGAGTCGAACTGCCAAATTTTCCTGACGACGATATCCCAGTTGAAGATATCCTAAACACAATGGAACGTCGCTTCAAAAAACGGCATTCCGCAAAGCTTGCACGCGACTGGTATAAAGTAAAAATTAAAAACGGCAACCAGTCGATCGGCCTTTGTTTCGTCGGCGATCCACACATCGACAGCAATGGTTGTAATATCGAACTTTTACGCCGCGATGTCGAACTGATGAAACAGCCAGGCATGTACGGGGTCAATATAGGTGACACGACGGACGGGGATTGGCCTGGCCGATTGATGAGGCTGCACTCACAAAGCGATCAATCGATGCAAACTGCGCGGCGTTTGGCTGAATGGTTCCTAAATGACACCGTAGAATGGCTGGCCTGGATTATGGGCAACCACGATTTATGGGGCGCTGACTCTGATCTTTTAAAAGCCAAAAATATTAAAAATATTCCCATGAGCGATTGGGCTGCAAAATGGCAGATTGAGTTTGACAACGGACGGCGCTGCAAAATTGTAAGCAGTCACGACTTCGCTGGCAGATCAATCTGGAACTCGCTCCACTCCAATCAACGAGCCGCAACGACGACGGTCGAGGCGCATATCTTCGCAAGCGGTCACACGCACAATTGGGCAA
>Ga0208919_1002105_pt1 | contig 10685 bp, 8 predicted proteins | sample 4_EtaG_FD_184076 | JGI IMG/M metagenome (GOLD analysis project Ga0208919, IMG submission 184076) | Marine viral communities from the Subarctic Pacific Ocean - 4_ETSP_OMZ_AT15127 metaG (SPAdes) (version 3) | ecosystem: Environmental > Aquatic > Marine > Oceanic | place: Pacific Ocean | collected... | reverse complement strand
TCATCCTCTCCATCCTTGTTACACGTTCTTTGATTTCTTTTATTTGTTCAAAGGTTTGCTTTTGCATTATTCTGCAAAGCTTCTCGTGATCTTCAATTTTTTGTAATGCCGATTTTTTCATTATGTTCTACTTGCTATTACCTGTTCTTCTGGAGATAATAACGCCTGTTCTGTTCGTGTCAAGTTGGTATTTGGGTCTACATTTTGTGTTGTTTGTTGTACGTTTGGCATAGGCATTTGTGGTAATGCAGAAGTATTACCTATATTCATTTCTCTTATTAAACTTGGATATGTGCCGTCCAAATATAATCTATATAAATCTCTTAAAACAGAATTTATTTCTCTGAATGTTTCATTAGTTAATGGATTTTCATAACCATTAACTCTAGCATTTCTTATATATTCATCTATCAATCCTTCAGGTAATTCAAAAGGTTTAAATTTATTAGAACGTAATGCATTAAAATCTTTTCCTAAGTTACGTCTATCAAATATAACTCCTATTTGTTTATCGTCAAAACCTAAATCTTTCATAGCACCTATGTCTTTTTTCATTTCCTGTTGTGCTGCAAACCAAGATTCGTTACCTTGTATAAGACCTTCTATAATATCTTTTGGTTGTACGTTACCTCTAGGTCTAGGTAAAAATTTTCTACTATCTCTAAGTGCTCCATTGTATGCTGATATTTTGTAACCAAGTGATTCTGGAAAATCAAACTTTTGATTTCTAAAACCAAAGAAACCACCAAGTTCACCTCCAACTTGTAGATCTCTTCCTGATTCTGGATCTTCACCAAAAATAGCTGCCTGTCCTAATCTTTTTATTTGTGGATAAGATAATGGAGCCAATGCTTCAGCTAAATGTTTTAAACCTTTAAACATTTTATCGCCTTCAGGATCTCTTGGATTCCATATCTGTGAACCTGTATCTGTTCTACCACCTCTTGCATATAAATCTTGTAATGCTTGAACCCAAATAGATTCACTTATAAATGGATCAACAAGTCTACCTATAGCTTTTATTGTACCATCAGTTAGTCCTTTTATTAACGGTGCCTCGTCATTACCCTCAACGTTTGCAATAACTGACTGTATAGGATTAACAATAGTATCATATGCAAAACCATGACTAAAGTCTGTATAATAGTAATTACCATCTTTATCTTTGCTTGGTATAATTGTAGATTCTCTTGACCATTCAGGTAAGAATCTTCTCATCGCGGCTAGTTCGTCTCTTGTAATACCATACATACCTCTAAACATTTCAACTACTGTTGGTGGTATAACTGTTACTGCTGTACCAAAACCAAGTAATCTTCTTGCTCCAATACCTCTTAATGCAGGGTCTTTTACTTCTCTAATACCTTGTTGAACAATATTGTGCGATGTTCTAATTATTTCTGCAGGAAACGATACAAAGTTACCAAGAGGTGATCTACGTAAACCTTTAATAAAATCTGATACATAAGAATAGTTTGGTACAGTGTTTCTAACAATACTTGCCGCTCTTTTTGCAAGTTCTAGGTCAGGAACAGCACCTTTGTAAGCACCTTTTAAATTATCAAATTCTGCTAAGAAATTGTATATTTTGTAAAAGTCATCCTCTGCAACATATAGATCTTGTGATGTTCTAAATACTTTATTTAATTTTTTACCTAATTTACCAAACACTCTTTCAATTACATCACCACCTTTTGCAATATCTTTTAATAATCCTTGTACATCTTGAAACGTAGAACTAGAATTAACAACACCTTCTTCTAACATAAACTGATAGAAAGCCTGGTCCTTTGGTTGATTTCTATACAACAACTGTGGCTGTATCGTATTAAATGAATTTTTAAAACTATCTAAAACAAATTTAGGATTCTTAAATAAATTACCTGTACCTAAACTAAATGCAACAGCACTCGTAAAGTTACGCATGTGTGTGAATGGACTTAAAACTGTTTTAGCAACCTGTGCTATTCCTTTTGGTATTGCAACACCATATCTATATATATTTGTTTTCATTAATCCATCGAGAGGCATGGCTTCTGCAAATTTTATTGCAGCTTCATACTCTGATGATGTAAACTTACCATTTAATGGATTAACATACGCTTCTTCACCAAGAGGTGATTTAATCTGCATACCATTTCTACTCATTGTATATCCAGGTCTATTAGGTAAATTTAGTTGTGCTTGTGTTGGATTGTCAAAAACAATTTTACCACTTTGTGCTATCTTATTATAAAATTTATCTCTTGCACTAATTGCAGACATGGCTTGCATGTTATTTACAATAGTTCTTCTTGCATCTTTTATTTCACCAAATAATTCTCTAAATGCTTTAATATCTTTTTGTCCCGTAATTAAATCTGTTGGTTCAAACTTGTTTGCTGATATTGACTTAGATATATTTATTTCCTGTACTACACCATCATATAAGGCACTTTTACTTTCAAACTTAAATACTGGAGACTTTGTTACAGGGTCCATTTTTACATTTTCTAAAACTTTATCTACATCCAACATTGCATCTTTTTCTGTATAGTTTTTTACTCTATTGTTTTTTGCATAATTCATAAATAATTGTGCAACAGCTTCCCTTTTTTCATCAGTTGGTATGTAGTTTGTAGTTTTATATAATTTACTGTTTTCAAATATCTTATAATCATTTGATAATGTTGATTTTAGTCTGTTACTAAAAAATTGTAATAACTCTGATTGATTAGATGCAGTTAAATTACCACCACCTACAAGATCAGATTCTAGTCTATTAAATGCTTTTTTGGAATTTGTAAGAGCTGTAACTAACTCTTCTTGTTGTTTTTTTGGAACTTTTATATTTTCCATTGATTTGTAAAAATCTTGTAATTTCTTTTTATCAAAATTATTAAATATAACTTGATTATCTTTTATGGTATCTTTTCCTGATTTTAAAAGACTATCCATCTGTGTTAGTAGTTCGTCTTTGTTTTTTATTTTATCTGCTACAGGTGATGATTTGTTAAATACTTTTTTGAAAGAATCATCTATATCTTTTACTAAGTCTTTTGCCACAATAGCTGCAGCTCCTTCTTCACCTTCTACTCTCATTTGTCCTTCAAATAACTCTTGTGATTTTTTACTTCTAGGTCTAAAGTTTGATGCAAACTTATCAACTAGTCTTTCAAATGTAGAATTACTAAATGCAAGTTCTTTACCTTTTTTAGCAAGCATGCCTCCAACTTTTCCCACACCGTATGCAACAGGAGATATTAAAACACCTTCACCAAAAAATTTAAATCTATTTTCTAATCTTCTTACAGCGTCATCATCACTTTCATTTCTAATATCTCTGTCTAAGTTTGTACCCTTTTCAAACAAATCACCAAAAGTTCCTATATCCTCTACGTCATAAACCAAGGCCGCACCTGCTGCACCACCTGTTGATATCACACCATACCTTGCATATTTAGATGCTCTGTTTAATTTATTTGCTGCTTGCTGACCTTTTTGTAGATTTTTTGCAGTCTTGCCTGTTAGTCCAACTCGTCTACCTTTTTGTATTGCACCAATAGTTTTTGTTGCGATCTGTCCAGCTATCTTTGCACCTCTTGCAGCTGGTATACCTACCTGAACTAATGCTTCAGTAATTCTTCCTGCTGCCGTGTCTCTTGCTTTGTCTTCTAAACCTTGCATGACATCTCCAACAACACTGTCATCTATAAATTTTTCTAAACGTGCAACTGCACCGTCATCTATACTTACACCTTCACCATTTACAGCGTCATAAATTTCTGCTGCAACTGATGCTAAACCCACTGGTACTTTGATTAAACCTGAACCTATACCTGCTGCCACTGACACAGCCAAGTTAGTTTCGTTTTCTGGCTCTTGTATGGCGTATCTATCGTACTTTTGTACCATAGTTGCCTCCCTATATCTTTATTTCGACTTGTACGAAACCTTGAGGAACTCCTTCGCCTGCCTCTGCTCCTGAGTCTCTTCTAAAATATTTTTTGCCTATTGGATCATAGTATACAACACCTTCTTGATAACTAGATCTTGAAGGATCCCAAAAAGGATTCTGTATATCAAAGTTAACATCTGGATTTGCTTTTTCTATTCTATTATAGTCAACATAAAACTCTGCTTGCCTGTCGGCTTCTATAGGTGATATTCTTTGAGTCTTCTGTAAATTTTCAGATATTGTTGCAATTTCACTTTGTCTTACTTCACCTGGCATATTTTGAACGCCAAACTCTTCTTTTTGTAATTGTCTTCTAATACCTTCATTTACATCTTCATAGTAACCAGCATCAACACCTTCTTGAACTTTTTTCATTAATCTAGATCTATCATCTTCATTAAGATTTTTTAACATCTGAAGTTCAACAGCTTGTTCTTGACCTATATCAGACTGCACCGCAGCTAATTTAATTTGTCTCTCTAGTTCAGCTTGTTCTTCTTCAGCAGAAAATAATTCACTTGTTGGATCTCTAAAAGCATCCGCAATCGAAGCAAGAGTTCCTCTTCCTCCTCTACCTGATACTAAATTTAAACCACCTTGAATTAAAAATTTTGAAAAATCTCTTCCTCTATCTCTTCCACCTATTGCTTCTCTCATTCTCTCCTCTGTAGACAATCTTTTAATACTAGGTGTCATGTTTTGATTCATACTTAACGTAGGTGTTTTTGATCCTTGAACCACGGTCGGTTGTTTACCTGCATTCATTCTATTAGGAAATCTATTAATAACGTCTAATGCACCTTGTGCAACTCTATCACCTGGGCCATATGGAAAAAATTGTCCACCAACAGTTGTACCTGGTGTACCATTTGCATATCCAGGTCTATCAAGTCCTGACGTAATGCCAGTTCCTGTAGAACCACCCATTCTAAACATCGGTCTTTTTAATGTTCTATTCATTATGCGAAAGGTCGACCTCCTAGATATCCGTAGATACCAGCAAGTGTTGATCCAACACCTAATGCAGTCGATAATGGTGAAGGGTTAGGAATGTTTTGTGTAGAAGTTCCTGTTCCTCTCATACCTCCCATGATACCTGTTGTAATATCTGCAAATCTATTTAACTCTTCTTGTGGTTGGAATGCAGCCATTCTTGTAGCTTCTCTAGTTGCATCAAGTTCAGCTTGTTTTTGTGCTTGGTTAATCGCGCCCAATTGACCTAAACGTGTAATATCTGTTCCTTGCAATCCAGGTAACGCTGACGCTATTCCCATTTGATTTGCAAAATTTTGTTGTGCAGCTGCTTGTGCTTGACCAAAACCTTGTTGTAATAGTCCTGCTTGCAACGCTGCTCTATTTCTGTCAGAGGCTGCCCCATACTCCGCCAAAGCAACTCCTTCCCGTCCTCCACCGAACGCCCCTGATGCTACTGCTTGGTCCCTAATCGTTTGTTGTTGAGCTTGTGCTTGTCTGTCAAACTCTGCTAATGATGTATCAATAACCTGTTGTTGATATGGTGACATGAATTGTTGAAATGCTTGTGGACCTGTTGAAGCTTGTGCAGCTTGTAAAAACGGTTGGAAAGAACCTAGACCTGCTATTGCTCTTGCTTGTGCATCTTTTTGTAATTGATCTTGACCTGCAACTGTTGGTGCAAGTCCTGCTAAATTTTGTTGTCTTGTTGTGAATGCTCTTGCAGCATCTTGTCTTGCTTTGAAACCTGCGTCTGTCTCACCAGCTTGTTTTGATAAACCTGCTATACCTGTTGATACTACTGGAACATTTTGTAATGCTAATGTTTGTTCTGCTAGACTTTTTCCTATATCTTCTACAAAAGGTGCGGGTCTATTTATTACGGTTTCTGTTGCCATTATAAGACTTCTCCTAGTCGTTGTGATGTTTGAAACATGTTTTTAGCGCCCTCTAAACCTTGTGATTCTTCGGATACGTCGCCTCCATCTTCGAGGTTTTTCATCATGTTATACATGACTTCTGCGCCTTTGTCCACATCTCCGTCGCCTGCATTTCTAACAGCATCTGCTGTAAATACAAACTCATTCTTTGATAATCTCGCAGGCACATCGTCTGCTTTTTCCATTCTACCTATTGGTACAAATCCACCTTCAGCTCTTAAATCCATCTCTTGTCCACCCATATCTAATAGTGGCATAGTCTTTGTAGCCACAGGTTCTTTTTCTGTAGAACCACCTTCAGCAAAAGCAAACTGAGATCCACCTATTCTAGTATTTAAAGGTGCATTAGGGTTTAATCTATTTGCTGCGTAATATGCATCAATATCAAATTCGTCTTCTTCTTTTTGACCCATCAATAATGGTATTATAGATGCACCACCTATTATAGAGGCAATACCTTTACCTGATAAATTACTTAATCCTGGTACACCATCTTTAAATAAAAAATTTTTTACTCCTGCACTTTTTAAAAAACCTGCACCTTTTACTCCGCTAAATAATCCTTTTAAAGGTCCAAAGCCTCCGTATCCTGCACCTGCTGCAAGTAATGCAACTTTACCTATTGGTGATTTTACAATTTTTTTAACAGCTCTAGTTGCTTTCTTAACTAATTTTCCTAAGAAATACATTTGTCTTCCTGTTTCAAGGTCCATGATTCCTCCTTCAGGAGTATCATCCATCATACCACCGTCCATCATTCCTGCACGTCCACCGTTTGCTAGACCTGTGAAATCAAATATAGATCCTCCTATTCTAGGACTTAAACCATAAAAGTTTGATCTAGGATCTACAGGATCAGTAGGATCTGTAGGATCTTGATTTATTGGTAAAGGTAATATTGGATCATCATCTCTTCCACCTGGTTCAGGGTTCATTAATTTAAATCTATTTGGTTCATAAGTTTCCATTAACTCATTAAAGTTTGTTCCCTCTAAACCACTTGTTGTTTGTAAACCTTTTAATGTATCTATCTCTTCCATTAATTCGTTTAATCTATCTGAAGTTACAGGTCCTTTAAATTTATCTAAAACAAGACCAGCTAATCCTGGAAGTTCTGTTGTTTGAAAATCAGGTATATCTCCATCTGCAAATCTTCCATCTTTACTATAAAAACCTGAAGCAACTAGATCATCAACACTTTGCACTTGATCAATGTAATCTTGTAACGTATCAAAATCAGTAAGGCCTTGTATCTGTCCTACTTTATCTTGATAGTCTATTAAACCTTTTCTTATTTTATCTTGTCTAGCTTCTATTAATCTATTTATGTAATTTAATCTTTTTTGTTTATTACGTTGATCTAGTTTAGTTTTAAAACCTGTTGGTCTGCTACCTAATGGTGGCACCTGACCTCTATCATAAAATTGTTTTTCGTACCTATCTTTTGCTTTTCTTACATCATCACCTGTTACTGTATAATCTTCATAACCCCCACCTGTTATTACATCAGGTCCAGTTGTAATTTTTTTTCCACCACCTTTTACTTTACTTTTAGATACGTAATTTGATATGTAATCTTCTCTAGCATTTCCTGTATTTTGATTGCCGCCTCCGCCGCCTCCGCCGCCACCTTTATTTTGATTGCCGCCATAATTTCCTCCAGAGGATGCTCCACCTGCTGGACCACTACTTCTACTAGAACGTCCACCTTGATAACCACCTGGCCCTCTATAGCCTGGACGTTTACCATTCGCTGGTTTGTTTACAAGTTGTTGATATTGCTGTGCGTTTGTTATGGCCATCGTTCTATTATACTATAATTTTGTATCTCCTCCAAGTGGTAAAGATTCTACAGTTACCTTAACATCTCTTTTAATATCGTCAGCTATAGTCTCTGTTTCAGGGTTTTGCACGTCCTGCATAGCTTCTGCATCTGAGTTATACTCTTGCCCTGTTTTCGTATTAGTTAGTGTAACCTCTGTTTGTGGTGTAATAATCTTTACTGGTTTACCGTTTATTACTTCTATTCTATATGATGCTTCTGTTTCTATAAATGACATATTAATCCCTGTTTATTTCTAATATAGCACAAGTGCCTTCAAATATATTCCCCGAAGCCGCTTGTAGTTGTAGTTTATCATTTTCTTCCAATACGATTGATCCATCAGATATAGATTGTGAATTACCAGCATTAACAGTGTGCTCTGCAAATTGAAAAGCGGTTGTTGTTGAATTATCATATATGAAAGCTTTAATTTCAGTATTGCCTGATCCGACATTTGCTGCATGTATATTTTGTATAATAGCCCTAGAGTTAGATGGAGCTTGATATATATCAGTTACATCTGTTGTAGTTAAATCAAATTGTGCATTTTTATAAATATTTGCCATACTATCTTCCTGATTTAAACCAAGTAAATCTTTCAGCTTCTTGTTTTACTTCATTTAAAAATGTAGAGTTTAACTGATCTTTCATAATAGTTAAAGCTCTATTTATTTGTTTTTGGTTAGATACATCGTATTCTGTTTTTGGTTCTGGTATTCTTATATTAATCTTTGTCATTATCTTTTACCATCTGCTTGTAAATCAAGTCTTAAAGTTCCAAATCTCCATTCTTCTCCAGAACTATCATTTTCTATTTTAACATTTACAAATCTACCTCTAGCTCTTGTATCTTTTTTAAGAGTTGAAGATGTAACTGTAAATGGACTTAGTGAAGTTGTTGTATCTGATTGTTGTGGATATCTTTTTACACCTAGACTTACTTTTGCATTACCTGTCAATGTTTTAAAATCAGGTACAAATCTTCTCATTGCTAGAAATACATCACCTGCTAGTTTTAATCCAATCTCTCTATTATCTTTGTTTCTTTGACTTTGTTGTAAATCAATATCATATGATTTCACAAAAGACGTAACTGTTGTAGTAGACCCATCTTCATTAACTTGATCAGTTCCAACTTCATGTTCAAAGAATTTAGTTTGACCCAAACCATCTTGACCAACTACTGCTGGAAACGTACCATTGCTTGATGCATCATATTTAGTTGCAAAAGGTTTTGGATATACAATCGCATCAATCCAACTTGTTCTTGCTTCAGTGCCTGTATACCAAACACCACCTCTCATAGGTTCTCCATAATTAAACACAACATATTTGTCATTATAGCTTGCACCTGCTGATGGATAATACCAGATAACTTCTGTAAATAGATTATTAATACCAGCTGTAACTTGTTGTCCTTTTGTAGTATCAAAATTATCATAAACAAAATCTTCTACACTACACGGTAGAGATTTAACTGTACCGTCAAACATAAAGAAACCGTTTGCAGATAACCAGAACGCAGCTCCGTCTACTTCAACAACTGCATTTTTACCAATCAATCCACAGTTGGTACCAACCTGTTCGAAACTAAATGTAAAAGGCGCACCTACAAATTTCATCGTGTACAATGCATTGTCTGTAAATATCAGAATTGTTTCTTTTGCTTTGATAGCACCAACTATTTTTGTACCATCTTGTAATCTAAAATCACCTGCAGTGTTTATAGCGGTTGCTGTATAATCGTTTATATCTTCTTGATCCGAGAATCTAACAAACATATCGTCTTGTGTTGTAGTATCACCGATAGTTGTTTCAGTTCCAAAATGACATAAGTGTCTAGTTGTTGGTGACACTAGTGTTAATCTAGAAGCTGTTGGATTTGATGATGTAGAAAAACCAGATGTAGCTGTAGATGCTCTTGTAGTCAAAGGAGCTGCTGCACCTGCGTTCCATGTAAATGTTTTACCGTTTGCAATAGTTGCAATTAACACTTGACCAAAGTTATCTAGACTCCAAAGACCTGGTTCAAGAGTTACTTCTGATGCTAACACACCTTCACCCCAATCAGAAAAATTTGTAGCATCTGTAACAGCTGTTCCTGTATTATGTGTTGCATTTGTTGTGCCATCTACATTTCTTACAATACTCTGTAAGTTTGGTGATGAAATAGATGCGTAAGAAATTAATTCTTCTTCTACTAATATTCTACCTGCAGCACTAAAATTAGTTGTTGCAGCTAATGTAACGTTTGTACCAACACCACCTGTACCTGCAGAGTTTGCACTTAGTGATCCGTTTAACGTGGACGTTGCAGCTCCAGGAACTGATCCGTTCCATTGTGATATACCAAAACCATAACCATAAGATTGTGCGGCTGGTCCTACTTTCTCGTAAGGCTTGACCGCAATACTTCCACCTGTTGAAATGGTTCCGCCTGCATTACTACTTTGTGTAATTGTAAAAGTTGTTGGAGTTGGAACTGATGTTACTTGAAATAGTTTATCTTCAAAGTCTGATGCACTAAAACCTGTACCACTTGGTAATGTTACACTATCTAATAAAACAATATCTCCAGGTTCTAGACCGTGTGATGTAGAAGTTGTTATTGTACAAACAGGATCATTATTAGTTGTTGCAATCGTAGAAGAACTAAGTGTGGATTTTAAAGGTGTGATATCATGTAGTTGTCCTTCAAAATATAAAAGTAAAAACTTATCTGTTCCTAATGCAACATATCTATTTCCATTTAGATCAACAAACGCATGAAGTTTTCTTGCAACACCTGTAACAGAGTCTGATATTAAAGAAGACCAGCCACCTACTTTTTCTGGTAGACCGTATCTAAATCTAACGTTATCAGAATCTATCCATCTGTTCTCAGCACCTGCAGTTGTATCTTGCTTGTCAATTCCAGGTAAGAAATTATATTCAATAAGGGCCATGATCCGTGCTCCTTATGCCGTGTTAGTCTTAAATGCCCAGCCTCTTGTTGCGTCTACATACACTA
>Ga0208919_1002104_pt1 | contig 10698 bp, 23 predicted proteins | sample 4_EtaG_FD_184076 | JGI IMG/M metagenome (GOLD analysis project Ga0208919, IMG submission 184076) | Marine viral communities from the Subarctic Pacific Ocean - 4_ETSP_OMZ_AT15127 metaG (SPAdes) (version 3) | ecosystem: Environmental > Aquatic > Marine > Oceanic | place: Pacific Ocean | collected... | reverse complement strand
CGACAAAGATGTGCTTGCCAAAGCGGTCAGTGCTATCGAGGATGCCAAGGGTTGGGTCACTGGACTTGAACACATCAACCAAAACACCGAAGTCAAGAAAGAAAAACAACAGGTAAAGAACGCAAGTGCAACACTGAAAGGCAACGCAGTTGTCATGTCTTGGCCTTACTTATCTGACCCTGATGAGCGCATGGCGATTCAAGCCGAGGTTAAATCCACGCAAGGCAGGAAATATAATCCTGAAAGTAAAACGTGGTCAATCAGTATTCATGAAGCGGCTCCGCTTATCGAACGGTTGCGTAAGCATGATGACATACCCATCGCTATCGAGTTAGCAGAATCTATAGAACGCATACCTGAGATACATTCAGTCATGCTTGAGAGAGCGAAGCGTATCTCCATCAGTGGCGCAGCGAGTCTGTCTGACGAAATGATAGTCACTGATATGAAGGATAAGTTGGACTCTATATTCCCTGCGAGTCGTGAACTATATCCATTCCAATACGTAGGAGTGCGGTTCGCTGAGTTGGCAAATGGTCGATGTCTCATTGGTGATGACATGGGTGTGGGTAAAACCATCCAAGCCATCGCTCACATCGCACTCAATCAAGATAAACTCCCTGCGCTCATCGTATGTCCTGCGAGTGTGAAATATAACTGGAAGCGTGAATGCGAGGGTTGGTTACCTGATATGAGCATAGGTGTTGTTGAGGGTCGTTCCAAAGGAAACATACCTGATACAGATATTGTCGTATGCAACTACGACATCATGAGTGGGCGTATGCAATCTTTGATTGATAACAATTTCAACATCGTGGTATTTGACGAGTCACATTATCTCAAGAACTCAAAGGCTCTACGCACACAAGCATCACTTACCGTTGCTGAAACATCAGAACACATTATCTGTCTTTCCGGTACGGCGATTACAAACAGACCTATCGAGTTCTTTACTACACTCAATCTACTACGACCACATGAATTCAACTCTTCCTTTGAGTATGGTAAGAGGTACTGTGCGGGTCATGAAATGTATATCGGAAGAGGTCGTCATGTATGGAACTTTGATGGCTCATCTAATTCAGATGAACTTCACAGTCGCACAAGAGACTTCTGTATCAGGAGACTCAAGAAAGAAGTTCTCACTGAACTTCCTGACAAAGTTCGCACTATCCACAACATCAAACCATCAAACCCTGAGTATCGTGCATACCAAAAGTTACAGGAGTCTTGGATAAACGAATGGGTTGGTCTTGCTGAAGCCGGTGTACTTCCAAAGGGCTTCGTTCTCAACATGCTTACCGACCTCCGCCATGAGTGCGGGAAGATGAAAGTCAATGCCGCCGTCGAGTGGATTCAAAACTACCATGAGATTACAGGCAAGCCTGTTGTTGTCTTCGCACATCACAGGGATGTATTACGTAACACGGCTATGGCTCTCAAGAACTCAAAGAATCCTTTGAGGTTCGGTGGTATCACCGGTGACATGAGTGCTGAGAACCGTTCAAAGACTGTTGACCGTTTCCAAAATGGTGAGTTGGATGTTCTCTTCTGTAGCACAGTGGCAGCCAAAGAAGGTATCACACTTACTGCGGCAGACACAGTTGTATTCATTGAGCGTGAATGGACACCCGCTTGGGAAGAACAGGCGGAAGACCGAGTGAATCGTATTGGTCAAGAGAGTAGCAGCGTTCATGCGGTGTACCTCACGGTCACTGATACGATAGACGAGAAATTCAACCACGTAGTTGAAGAAAAGCGTAAGGTCATCCAAGCCGTTCTTGATGGTGGTGACATGGAGGAGCGTGAGGGTATCGCTAACCTACTGATACAAAGCATGATAGCAAGTGGCGACCTACCTTCTGACTTTGGAAATAAAAAGAAGACTAAGAGTAATGCTATTTAAACTAACTAAGAAAAATGAATTGATATGAAAGGTGGAAATATGATAAAGACAAGACATGGAGAGGCACAGATATTGTGCATGGCGGAGAATGAACACGGACAGATGGAGATTATATTGGAGTTGATTGAATGACGAAAGTAAGAAAGTGTCCTGATTGTAAATCAGAAGTAAAAGTAAATGGAAGCATTAACCATATTGCAGGTATGGGTTATGTTTCTAATTCACATATATCATGTGAAAAATGTGGATATTTTGAGGCGTTTGGGCCAAGGTGGTGATTGAATGAGTTACAATGTACCCAAAGATGGTAAGTGGTATATCACATCGGATATGATTCATAACGGGGATAGTGGAAATTCAGTAGGTGCTTTTCAAATAAGAGTCAGATGGGATGGTAACATTTGGATTATAGATGAAGATTTCAAAGGTAAGTTCGTAGGATATAACTACGGAAATAATGTGTGGTGATTGAATGACGGAAAGGGCTTGGGAAGATACTCGATTTGGAATGGCGATATACGTCTTGCGATGGTTGGACAGGAATGGATGTGCCGATACCAACTTGAGAGAAGTAATGGACTTAGTGGGTAACTATGGCTACTCACTTGAGAAAGCAATAGAGAGAGTTAGGAAATACAACGAGGTGATGAATAATGATTGACACAGGCAAATATACAGGGCACACACCTGCGCCTTGGGATAAGTTGAGTGAATACTGCCCCGTTGGTAGTATTGACAAGCAACTCATAGCAGACGCACCACTTCTCTTAGCAGAAGTGAAGAGGTTGCGTGAGCAATTGAAAGAAGCAAACGATGTTATCCAATACGCTCTTGAAATGTCAAGTGATGACGATTCAACAAGGGTGTTTGAGGATTACTTAGAGGTGATTGAATGATTTACACCTGCCCTGAATGTGGAAGCAGAAAATTAGAAACCGATGAGAGTATCAGGGGAGATGTTTTCATCTGTTGTACTGAGTGCGACTGGGTTATGGAACTGGGATTATATTATTCGGAAATCGAACCGAACTACTGTAAGGAGGAAAGAAAATGAATAAAACAATTATTGCGAAAGTAAAGAAAGAAATTGAGAAGGCTGAAATTAGAATTAAAACTGATACAAGAAGTATGGAAGAATGGAAAAAGGTTATCAGCGTTTTGGAGGCGAAAGAATGAAAAATAAAAGATGGACAAAAGAAGAACTAGGAAAATTAGTTGAGATGCAAAGAAGAGGGATGACACACGGAGAGATAGGTGATGCGCTAGGAAGAACCAAAGGTTCGATACGCAATCAATCCTCTCTCTTGAAACCGAAGAAAAGAAAATACAACAAGAATACATACAATCAATCAAAGAATCGAAAGCATCAACGCTGGTCTAAAAGAGAACATGCTACCTTGATTCAGATGCTCAAAGCAGGTTACTCACTAGCACGTATGTCGAGAGAACTTGGGCGCACAAAGCGTTCCCTAGAATCACGCATATCCATTTATCAAATGCGAAGCGGGAAAATTAAATTACCTGTTAAAGAAAAGACAAATCAAACCGACCACTTACAATCTATTATTGACAAGGTTACAGAATTGAAGGCTGAGAATGAAAGGTTACGGGCAGCCATTGAGAGTATAAGGAAGGTGATTGAATGAGTGTTAAAACCTGTAAAGAAATCGGTCATGATTTTGAACTCGTTGAAGTGTTTGATAACTTCGATGAAGTTGAAGTCGTTTTAAAGTGTAAAAGATGCAACGCAAAAGTAAGTGCTTTCGGTAGTGTAAGAGGTCAAGATGACAGATTCATTGATTACCATTTGGAGGATGAAGAGAATGATTGACACAGACAAATTTACATTCGACTTATCAAAGTTAAGGTTACTTGAAACAGAAATGCAAGTAACAATTTGGAAGCATGAAAAGAGTGGTACACCACAGATAATAATTGATGAGTTTAAAGATGCGTTGAATCACATTACAAAAGCGATAGACATACTGGAACGGGATGACCTATGAAAAAGACTGACAAACTTAGGAGTGAAATTAAAAACGAACTAGATGAAGTGAGGACTAGATTGAATAGCCTCAACACATGGGTACAATCCGGTTACGCTGACAAGCCTTGCATTGAACACGTTTGGCAAGCAACAGGATTGGCGAGAGATGCAGAAGGTACATCAATCTTTGAAACATTTCAGTGCCCAAATTGCGGTATGACGAAGAGGATTGAATATAAAATTCACAGTGAAACTTTATCAGATGTCTGGTCTGAGTTTAGAGATATTGAAGAGGAGTGAGGTTGACAGGAGATGAATGATACATTTGTCACAGACTATGGGGTACTGGATGCCCAGTGGGATGAGGCACTGGGGGTGTGGAGGATATACCTACACCCTAATTTAGAACGTCGTGATGCTGAACACGAATTGTGGAAGGAGTTCAGGAGATTCGCTAGAGACAGGAATCTTGAACACACAATAAAAATTCAGCGCAAACACCCAAACTACGTGGTAGCATGGGTGAAAAATAAGGAGGAAAATAAATGAAATATAAAATGGACATAGCACAACACAAATGGATGATGATGGAGAAGGTGAACGAGTACTGGTATCAAGTGGTGGACACATACAACTGCGTGGTCGAAGCGAAGGTAGGTGACATGGTAAGGAAAACAAATAGAGGTTGGGAAGTATTTGTTTCACTTGAAGCGACTTCACCGAAACACGTTATACCGAACGCAGTTAGAGTATGGAAGACGATAGAATTTGAAAACGGTGAAGAGGAATAAATAATATTTAAACTAACAAAGAAAAAGGAATTGATTAAAATGAGTTTTTATAATATGATGCAAAAACAGATGCAATTGGAGAATGGTGATTTTGAAAAATACATGGATGGTAAATGTACCAGTAAGCCTGTAATACAGATAAGGAGAGTGTCCGAGGCTGGTAGTACCATCGCACACATCCAAGGGTTCGGTAGTAACAAAAATGGGAACAGACCTTACGGTATGGCAGACCAATTCTTTGTCGAGCCTCAATTTACTGATTGGCTGGCAGAACAAGAGGATGGTTATGAGTCGTTTGCCTCAGGTGGAAAGATGTGTTACATGCGTAATGTGACCTTAACCAGATATGATGACGGTACTCAAATGGTAGTTCAAGGTAAAGCAGGTAATACTGACAAGGGTTACATTGTCGCATTTAGAAAAGATTCGATAAGGATAAGACGCTTCTTGAAATGGGCGGAAGACAACTACCTCGTTGAGACACTAAAGGGTAACATGCCTAGATTCCCTAAGGAGGAATGAACGTGATAAGCGAAGAGATGTATGAAGTAATGATACACATGATAGGCTATGGTTTCTTGGAGGAACACTTCACTGATGCCATAGACTCATGCGACCACAAATCATTAGTTGAACTAGCACGGATATGCAACAACCGATGGGGTGGCGGTTGTGTAGACGTAGAAAAACTTGAAAGAGCAATTGAAAGATATAACAAGGAGGAATGAACATGAAGAAAACATACACAGTAACAGTCACCTACACAGGTGAGATAGAAGCAGAAGATAAAGAAGAACTTGAAGAGAAGTTGTGGGTGATTCACAAATTGTTTGGCGAGCCATACGAGGACTACTTGTTTGAGGCCACGGAAGTTGAGATAGAGGAGGAATGAACATGTCATACACATCAATCACTGAGGGTCTTGAAAACCTGAAAGAAACAATGGGAGAGGAAGTTAAACTCTCAGAAAAAATGCAAACTTATCTGATGGACAAAATGCATTTCGGTGTGAATGTCATGTCGAAGATAAAACAAACTGCTCACATGCATACGGCGTGGATGCCATTCGGTGCTGCTTCTATGGCTGAAGTTTTTGATGGTTACTTTTGGTATGAAACTTATCTTCACTTTGCTAAGGAGTATGAAGTCCCTGCCTCATGGATTGCTTGTATGGAATTCCACCCCAAGGTAACAGCACTTGGTTCTTCAATGTCAGTAGAGAAAGTCAAGTTATTCGATGATGATGGAATCGCTACTGAGTTTTTGTATGCGGCACATTTGGATGGAGTCGAACTCGGTCTGATAGCAAACCCACATTTCCCGTACGTGCGTGGTGAAGAGGAAACTAAAGTTTCCGACATGGCTGCGAATGAACTCTCAGAGTTTGCTGCGGCGATGGATAAGTCTGTGGTTGAGGTACTTGATTCTTTGAAAAAACCGGACACATTTGAAATGTTCACTCCGTATGAGAATGATGATAGTCCCTCGGAAGATTAATTTAACATTTATTTTTTACGATAAACATGGAGCCAATGGCTGCGGCTATGGAATCTATAAGAAGAAACAGGGGCGAGGGTATGCCTCTTGGTGGTTCAACGGGTGCGGAACTTTTTGAAACGCCTCAAGGTAAGTTCGTATCAAAGTTAGGGGCGCACCCTGCTCATGTTGTTAATGAATACGACATGAATCGTTATCTCAATGCATTGGGTGTGGGTGTACCTGATGCGTTTCTTAGCACCAAAGGCCGACCTGAAATGATTACTCGGTATGAAGAAGGTGCTACTCCATTGAATCCGATGCGTGATAGAAGGCAACTAAGGGAAGACTACGTACCACATGCTACAATCGCTAATTGGGATATGCTCGGATTAGGTATGGATAATGTACTACGCAGACCTGATGGGAGTCTTTCTTACGTTGACTTAGGCGGCGCAGGGCCATTTAGAGCGCAAGGCGCACCGAAGGGTCAAGCCTTTACACCTAATGTAGGTGAACTTGAAACACTACAAGAAAAGAATCCTTTCGCTTTCGGAAATATCAGTGAGAAAGATATGGGGCGTTCGTTCGATATGGCAGGTGGTACAGATGCATTCACTAACGCTTTGCAGTTTTTACGTGATAAGCAAACTAAGAATGTAATGCAGCAACGCATTGATGACGTTGCGAGAAGAGTTGCTTAGAAAAAAATAAGACTGAAAGTAATCTTATTTAAACTGATAAAGAAACCAAGGTTGATGAAAAGAAGTTATGGAAACCAATGGGAACCTTGCCTAAGAACTGGCGGGCAAATTGCGATGAAAATACCTATGCCTGTGGTGGTGTGGGATTTATCTGAATGTGCAGACATGCTAGTGAGGATAAATCATTACTATGATATGGAATGGGACTTTGTAACAACACCCAATAAGAAAGAAATGAAGAAGCGTTTGAAACAATGCGCTACTATGGTTGCTTATGATGAGGAATTACTTTTGCATTACGAGTTGAGTGATGAAACACTTCAACCGGCAGCAGAAAGACACGTAGCGAACTTGTTTCCCGATTTTGATAGAGTGAGTGAAGAAGAATGAAAAAGGAGTGGGAGTGGATGAGTGACTTTACTTACAACAGAAGTTGGGAACAAATTGAAGAACTACTCAACAAGGTAGTAGCCGAGAGAGCGATTCACAAGCGAGCAATCAACGACCCGAAGACTTCCATGAGGGCGAAGGCGCAACACATGAGAGACTACAAAGGATTGCAAGGAGCATCTTACGCTTTGCGTTGGGTGCTTGGGGACAGAAGAATGACAAAAGGAAAGGTACTGGGAGTGGAAAAATAACACTGAAAGTAATCTTATTTAAACTAACAAAGAAAATGGAGATGATAAAAAATGCATAATATAGCACAAACAAAAGACGGAGAATGGATGACGGCATGGGCTGGAGATACACCTTGGCACAAGTTGGGTACTAAGTCAGAAGAACTGATGACTACCCATGAAGCCTTGGTAGCAGCCCATCTGAACTGGAAGGTTGAGAAATTACCCTTACAGTATGAAGACAGTGGACTAATGAAAGTAGTTCCAAACACCTATGGTGTGTTTCGACATGATGGCGAGAAATACATACCACTTACCAAGGGTAAGGCCGTAGGTAAAGTATGGAAGGCGCTTCAGAATGAAGATGCTTTTTCTTTCATGGATGAACTAATGCAAAACCAAGAGGCGAAGATTGAGGTATGCGGTGCGCTTGGTGATGGTGAGACAGTATGGGTACTGGCGAAAGTACCTGAGACAATTACTTTCAATGGTATAGATGTTGTTGAACAATATATACTCATCAGCAACACACACGACGGAACTGGGTCAGTGCGTATCATGCCTACACCTATTCGTGTGGTATGTAACAACACACTTACAATGGCACTACGACGTGGTAAATCACACGGCTTCGTCATCAGACACACAGGTAAACTACACGACAGAATGGAGCAAGTTCGTCAAGCCATGGGTATGGTAAGCACCACTTTCCAAGAATGGGGTGGTCAAGCAGACAGTTTGCTCAGTGTCAAGATGACACTTGATGAAATGGAAGATTACTTCATTGATGCTTTGGATGTTAAATACGAACTTGAAGATGAAATCAATGCTGATGGGGATGTCATTGGACAGAAGAAAGTATTGGCTACGAGAGGTACTAACATGGTGAACACATGCAAGCAACTCCTCTTCTCCCCGAACAACACTATGGGTAACATGGCTGGTACGGCATGGGCAGCGTACAATGCATTGACCGAAGCCATTGACCACAAATTCACACAACTTGCGAATGGACAACAAAGTACAAAGCGAACCGAGTCAGCACTCTTTGGCCCACTCGCAAGAAGAAAAGTCCAAGCATGGAACAAGGCGTTGGAGTTGGTTCAGTAATGTGGATTGCACATACCAAAGGATGGCTGAGCATTGTCGCTCACCGTGACTATCCTGATATGCTACTGGTGCGCTCAAGGCGGCCAAGTCATATCAGTTCGATGTTTCCTGATGCGGAAATATACGAGGATGGTTGGGCTGATTATCCGTTTAGAGCAGACATCAGCAGGGGTGAGGTCGCTAATGTAATGGTTGACCAACTATCGAATATTCAGTATGATAACTTCAAAAATTATGTAACTGAAAAAGAACTTTCCCATGCATTTGCTAATGTTTGGCATAAGATGTGGGAGTACGGGCTTGAGTATCGCCCACCACAGATACTTGAAGGAGGAATATAATATGAGGACAATGTACAAGAAATGGAGACACGTAGACACATGGGAAGATTTAGGATTGATGGGCGATAGCCTTTCTTTCACTGATGAAGAAATTGTAAATAAGCAAGGTTTGGGTTACACAAAACACTTGGCTGGACAAAGACATGGTGGTTATTGTAACCCGATGGATGTAGCAGTAGTTTTCTCTTTACTTGATGCGGGAGAGGGTGCGGCGGTAACTGCTAAATCCCTTATCAACCCGTACACATCAATTGCTTATTTCTTTCAGACTGAAAGAATTGCTAGTAAAAGCGGTGATTGGTGGTATCATAAAAGTTTGAGAAGTTTGTATAGAAACGAAAGGTGTAGTTACTACTGGCGAGATAGTAACCAATTTTACAATCATACAGATGAATTTATTAAATTCGATAAAGACAATGCACGTTGGCTCATGAGTCAAATTGTTGAGAAAGATTTGCTTAAAGAAATCAACAAGTGTCTTACTTCCCTAAAATCAAGAGGGCGTATTGAGCAGGTGACTCACGGAAGAAATCGTACCTTTGAGTGGAAGGGTTGGGATTGGTTATACAAGACCAGAAGCCGTATTATTACAACTGGTGCTAAGAAAAGAAAATTAGGTGATATAGTAAATGGGTGGGAGTACACCCAAGGTCGAGTCGATATGTCTTACGGAATGGAAATTCACAATCATGAGTGGGTTCCTACTAAAGAGTGTAATCTGTACTTCATCGAACAATCACATTATAGTTCAAATGTAGCAGGCTACCCTCACTACAAACCTATGATACGAAAAGACCATTACGATTCAAGATATAGAAAATTACCTTACTACTTTCTGACTGAAGATGCTGCTAGAGCAGCCATGATGAGAATGCAAGTAGAAGAAACACTACCCGAAGGTGCTTTCCCTGTAGCACGATACATGGATGATGATTTTAATACTTTAAATCTGATTTCTATTTTTCGTGTCCGTACAAAACCTATAGAATTAATTGTTGAAGGTGCGAAAGAAATCGAGCAATACCCAACACCTACTGAAGTTGTCAATCAACTGCTGGCATGTACACCGGAGAAGTTCGTAAAATTGAATGAAATGTTCACCAACAAACTTCAAGTGATTTCCCTCACTGAGAAATTACTTGAAACTGAGGAATGATATTTAAACTGATAGAGAGGAAAACAGTGGAGAGATTATTATGAATATATTTGTATTAGACAAAAACCCGATTACTGCGGCACGAATGCACTGTGACAAGCATGTACCTAAGATGTGTGTTGAAGCAGCACAAATGATGGCATCAGCCCTGCGCCGACATGGTGCTACTGATGAGCAGATGCCACTTACTAAGTCAGGGACTCCTTACAAGGGTGGCTACGCTCACCATCCATGTACAGTATGGGCTGGTGATTCATGGTATAACCTTGATTGGCTTGCCTCTCATGCTATTGCTTTGTGTGATGAGTTTGAGACTCGCTTCGGAAAAGAACATGCTTGCTGGCGACCTATCATCAAAATGAATATGCTTATCATGGATATGTTCAAGTTCATTCCAAACAACGGACTCACACCATTCGCTCAGGCTATGCCTGATGAATACAAGGATGAGAATGTGGTCAAAGCATACCAAGCATACTACCATTCCAAGCAGTTCGCCAAGTGGGAGAAGGGAACACCTGCTCCTGACTGGTGGCGAGGCGTGGAGGTGACGGCGTGAGGGAAATTATTGAATATAGAATCCACTATGGGGAGGATGGTGATTCAC
>Ga0208919_1002103_pt1 | contig 10700 bp, 14 predicted proteins | sample 4_EtaG_FD_184076 | JGI IMG/M metagenome (GOLD analysis project Ga0208919, IMG submission 184076) | Marine viral communities from the Subarctic Pacific Ocean - 4_ETSP_OMZ_AT15127 metaG (SPAdes) (version 3) | ecosystem: Environmental > Aquatic > Marine > Oceanic | place: Pacific Ocean | collected... | reverse complement strand
ATGATGTTAGGTTTATTATGAATCATAAAAGAATTCAAGAATTGTTGTGGGCTACAGAAAGAGCATATAGAAATACAGAATCTACAGACTTTTTACCATCCCAAAAAGAGACAGACCCAAAAGATAAGCAATTAGAGGACATAGAAACATTCTTTGGGCAATTAGCATACATTGGTAAATATATAAATGACAATCTAAATCCTGACCCAAGAATAGAAGTACCTATGCGGTTGTTATCTCAATTTGGATTATCTTACGCAACATTAGATGATAAGTATGCAGAAACTATTTCAGATAGAGTAGAGACTATATTGGCTGACCCTTCCGCAGGAGATGAAGAGGAATGAGTTGGCAAGACGTTCTAAAGGATAAGGATGTCAATCCTCTATTGACAGGTGCTAATGTTGCAGGTCATGCGGCAGTAGGAATACATAATACATTGACAGATGATGAAGAGGAAGAAACAAATATTTTTGGATTCAAAAAATCTGTCCTTGAGAAGGTAGATGGCAAACAGAAGAAAAGAGTCAAGAAACTACTACAGGCATCCCAACCAACAAAATTCTTCGGCAAGGATATGACGATGCTTTCTGCCCTAATTGATGAGTTAAAAACACTCGACCTAATCAAGACAGATACTTCCTTCAAGAAGAAAATGGAAAAATTTGAAGAGAAGAACCTAGAAATACTTGCATCTGCCGCCGAAGTGCGTAAAGACTACGAAGTTCTATATGAGAGACTCCGAAAAACGGTTTATCCTAAACAGAAAAAGAAGTTGGTGAAAGAATGAGTGAACAAGAAAATGAAATGGTTATGCTCCTAAAGGAGTTAGTGAATAAGGTAAAAAGTCTAGAAGAAGCAGTATACAACAAGGACAACCTTCTGATGAAATCAGGGTTTGTTGTAGCAGATTCTCCTACTCCACACATAACTAATGATGCCCCAAATACATCTGGAGACACTATAGCAAAGATGGATTGGAATGACATACACCAAATGGCAAATAGGATGGGGTGATTAAATGGATTACGGAAAAAATATAAACAAGGAAAAACTAGTAGAAGACGCAATAGCAAAGGCAAAGGAATTGATTCAAGAGTTGGGAGAGAATAACGGTGTTGAATTGGACGAGCCTCTTCTAGGTGAAGAGGTAACAGTATCTAGACCACCTAAGAAAGGAAAAGAAGAGTCTACCACTATGCCAAAAGATGCCAATGAAGCCTTTGCTGGAGATATGAACGAAGGCTGATAGTATGCCTCGTTCAGGTTTGATGTTCGATAAGAAAAGCAAACCTCTAACGAAACGTATACTTAATTTCTTTGAGAAAGTAAGATATTCCTATCTTTCTGCTAAGGAAGACCCAAAAGAATACGAAGATAAGTGGCAAGAATCCGTAAAGAAGATTCGTAGTCAATTCGATGGGTTGGATGATTTCACTAGAGAAATGAAGAAATACATTGATGAAGAAACTCTATTTGATGCACAAGCATTGAATCCTGAATCTAATCAAGCGGAGAAATTGTATAGGTCCATTCGCCAAATGAGATTCAAGTCTCAGAAAGTAAGTGACCCATTTGCAAATGCTATTGGGGAGGATAAGGTAGTAGAGAAACTAATGGAAAACGATTCCTTGTTTGTGGCTTTCATCCATTACGCCATGCGTTCTCATGCCAATGTCCTACCTGACAAACTACTAGAAAGTCATGGGTTCAAACCAGATGATATCACACAGGATGTTATTGGTTTGGATTTGGAGCCGAAAGATATTCCTATATATCTAAGTGAACACTACGGTGATGATGTAGACACTAAGAGAGTGAAATCCAAATTTAAGAACATATTCTCTAAATTCAAAACCATGTTCAATGAACAATACGACAAAGACAACTGGGAGAATCTAGTTGAATTGGACATTAACAAGTCTGATGAGGAACGCTTGGGGTTTATTATTCCGAATAAGCCAATGTATCGAATCTTTGAGATTGGAGACATAAAGGAGTTGAGGGGATTCACTGGGGAATGGGTAGTCCAAGAGAAATATGATGGGATGAGAATACAGATACACAAGACTAACGGTGATATCAAAATATATTCTTACAATGAAAAGGATATCACTGATAAATGTCCTGACCAAGTTAAGGCTATGAAGAACAAGGCATTCAAGAACTGTATTTTTGATGCAGAATTAATGCTATTCAAGGATGATGAGGCACTACATAGAGCAGATACAGTCAAGCACGTTTTCAAAAAGGAAACAAGTGGAACCCTAAGAGCGCATGTGTTTGACATTATGCAACACGAAGATAAGGGCATCCTAGATGAGCCACTTAGAGAAAGAATAAACATACTATTCTACCAATATAGCGAACATTCTGATGAAGCATTGGCTTTCCCATCTAAGAAAGATACGAGGATTGCTGATTCAATAAAAGAAGTGGAGAGTTATGCTGAAGACATAATGAAACTACCTACTTCCGAAGGGGTAGTGATAAAGGATATAGAGTCCACTTATTACAAGGGAACCAAGAAGAACCCAAAGTGGATTAAGTGGAAGAAGTTTGTAGATTTAGACGTTATTGTACTGGATAAAAGTAAGACGAAAAGCAACCTGTATTCCTACACTATGGGTATTGGTCCAGTATCAATAGAATATGCTGAAGAAAACACCACTGTCGAAATAGAGGGTGAAAATTATATTCCAGTAGGTAAGGCACTGAATACAAAGAAGAGTGTTAAAGTTGGCTCTATTATCAGAGTAAAGGTAGACGAGGTAAAGAAGACCAAAGGCAAATACAGTCTTTACTCTGCTAAATTGATAGAGATACCCGAAGTTGATACACCTGATAAACTGGAAACATTAGAACAACTTTCGACTAAGACGAAGAAATCCCTTGCGGCTCTACCGGAAATCGCTAGAGATATAGGGCGGGCGTTTAGGGTATCAAGTGGTGTAACGGAGACTAAGAAATCATATCACATTACTGATAATATTCATGGTTCTGCTGAAATCATACTCAAGCACGATTTAGATGGATTTACTATTTATGGATTCAAGGGAGATAAACTCATGGAGAAGAATGCCCTTCATGATATTGACATATGGAAGGAACAATTAGATGAGGAAATCAGAAAGGTTCGTGAGGATTTTCGCAATGGGGTTAGAGAATTCCTATTAGAGAGAAGCGGTGCGGTTACTCAGATAGATAGAATCATAGCATGGGTTGAACAACAACCTGAATTACACGAACCATTTGAGCAGATATTTGAGAACGATGTCAAGGCGTTTGAAAAGTGGTTAGTTCAACAAAGTAAGCATGGTATATTGTATGACCCTAAGAAAAAGTCATTCAAGGCGGATAAGTCTATTATAATGAAAGAAGATACTGGTGAATTTAGGATTATCAGAAAAGAAGATGGTAATGTAGATTTGGTAATAGATGCAGATAAAATGAGAAATGTTTGGTCAATAAGATTAGAAGATACTGATGATATCTATGACCTATTTGGTAAATCTGGAAAATATCCTGCAATTGTAGGGGAGTATTCTGATGAAGGTACTGTTCTAGATGAAGGAGAATTAACGTTTGGGATGCAAAAACATGGATATCATGAATACAAGTTAAAGGGAGATAAGTTTGAGACAAGGATGCATTTCCGTGTTGTTCCTGTTAACGAAAAAAGAGCATGGTTAACTTGGACAGGAAAAAAGCAAGATATGCTAGATTACAAGGGTGATAGTGATTTACAGGACATTTCCAATGATAAATACAAGGATTTGCCCTTTCCTCCAGAAACAAATCCTTGATATAGTAAAAGATTAGGTTCTTGGGAAGTGTTAGCCTCTGAAGGAATGCTATTGAAGAGTGGAGAAGGCTTTTTTGACATACTAAAATCAGATGATTTAATTATAGGGGGATATGCATCAATAGAAGTTGTTGACAAGCAAAATGACTTAATTACATTAGAAGCACTAGATGATGCAGTCCACAAATTCATGGGAGAAACAAATTACAGAAACGTAATGTCAAACCATTCAAACGTTCAGGTCGGGGAGGTAGTAGAGTCATATAGAGACAATAACGGAATGCTACACAAAACAGGTGTGGATGACGTTGGGTTCTATGTTGTGATTAAACTACGAGAAGACATAGAAAAGGCAAAGGAGATTTCAAGGGGCATAAGGAAAGGAACACTTAGGTCATTTAGTATAGGAGGGCAAGCGATTTCTAAGAAGAGCAGAACAAATTCTGAACTTGGTAAGTATAACGAAATAGACAAGTTAGAATTACATGAAGTAACAATCTGCGAGAAAGGAATAAACCCCGAAGCAAAATTCGACATTTTGAAACAAGATGTTGGAGGTGAAAAAAATATGAGTGAAAAACTGGAAAAAGCACTGGAGGAATTGAACGGCTTGATGGCTCAAGTCAACGATATCCGAAAGGAAGGAATGATAGAAGAAAAAATGGGGGAAGATGATGAAGACATGTCTCCCCCGATGGACGCTTCGTCTGAGGTTCAGTCTTTGGAGTACAAAGCCGAAACCGATGAAGATGAAGATAAGACAAAGGAAGCAAAATCCCTAGACAAGGAAGCAGCGGCTGAAAACGAAGCAGGTGAACCTGTTGTCGAGGGTGGAAGCCCTAAAGCATCGTCAATTGCTCTAAAGGGTTTTGAGAATGAGGATTTCTCAACGCTAAATTTGTCTGTTGAAAACGTGGAGAAGGCATACGAGCAATTCAAGGCCGAACAACTTGAGAAGATTGCATACGATGACTTGCAGAAACAGTTCGCAGCACGATTTGATTCGGAGAAGGAAGTCCGAAAGGAATCTGCTGAGAGAGCCGAGTATGATGCAAAGTCTGAGGTAGCAATTCTAAAGTCTGAGTTTGCAGAACTTCGCAAGTCTCTAACTGAGAAGGACAATGAGATTCGCAAGACTGCTGAAATCGCTATGTCCCTACCTGAGAATATCCCAACATCCATAGAGGATGCGGCTTCAATGTCATGGGATGAGATTCACAACCTAGTGAGGGGTGATTAAAAATGAGTAATACTGGATATATTAAGACAATGAGAGACTTGGAGAACGCAACATACGGAATTAGGGGCGGAGCAGGAAATTCGCTTCTAAAGGCTGGTGGAATAGTAGGAGGATTCGGTGGAACAACTGCTGAAGGAATTCGCCACGATTCTACTACGCTAGACATGCAGGGTACTGCCGCCGCAGGACTAGACCTATACGGACTAGTTTATGGACAGAAGGTTTGGTCAATGCTAAACAGGGAAGTTAACGCTTTCGCTATGATTAGCAAGAGGCCATACACTTCTAGCGGATGGAGAATCCTGAAGTCAAGGCCACTTGGTGGTTCTGATGCTAAGTTTACGACTGGCACTCAGAATGTAACTGCAACAATTAGCAGTGCAAACTCTAAGAGTCCAAGAGCAGACCAGATTGGTGGTGTGGAAGAGAACGCTAAGTTGGGTGCAGAAAACGGGTTCTTCCCTCTTGCACCTGAATACACCAAACTCTTTGTGAGTCCGAAGATTATCGCTCACATGTTTGAGTTCTCTGAACTCGGAATGGAGTTGGCCGCAATTGATGACGGTGTAGGTGACATAAGGTCAATTGTCCGTGAGGATATGGCAAAGCATCACGCAGAGGTTCAGAACAAGATGCTACTAATGCCTCTTACCGCATACGATGACGGAACCGCTACAGATATGGACAGAAACTACACTTCTCTAATGAAGGTAGTTTCTTCATCTGCAGAATTGGGTGCTTTGGGAGCCGCAGACTTGTTTAATACAGGTGGAAACGACTCAGGCGCAACAAACCTAGTTGAGGGAACCTACAGACTATTCGGAAACATAGACAGAAAGCCTACCGCAGTTGATGGTGGGGTTCACTATACTGCAAATGCATCTTTCATGGATGCAGTTGTTCACTATGGTGCTGGATACGGAGACACGCAGTCAAGGCCATTGACTCTAACCCTGCTAAACAACCTAATCAGGGATTTGAGGCTAAATGGAGCAAACCCGAAGGTCATGCTAACTGGATATGACACAATCCAGCACATATCTGACCTACTGCAATCTCAGGAGAGGTTCATGGATGCAACGGAAATCGTTCCAACACACAACGGTGTAAAGGGCGTTAAGGGTTCGGAAGTCGGCTTTAGGGTTGCTTCTTACTACGGAATCCCTCTAATTCCATGCAAGGACATGCCGTCAACAACTCACGGTAACGTGACTAGTGGACTAAGTGACATACTTGTGCTAGATACTGACCACCTATGGCTATCAATGATGAAGCCTACTCAATACTTTGAGGATGGTATCACCAGTGGTAACCCATTCGGTGTCGGGACTCTAGGGAATCAGGGAATGTATCGAACAATGGGCGAAGTCTGCTGTTCCTTCTTCCGTGGACAAGGTAAACTAACTAACGTAACGAGTGCTTGAGGTGATTAAGTGGCAACAATAACTCTACTGGAAGACCATAAGGGGCAAACTGCTCCCAAAGTCGCAGGTGACGAGTATTACGTTGACGCTTTGGTAGACTTGGGAGGCGCAGGTAATGCTAACTATACCACAGGCGGTATAGACATAACTGCTGAATCTCTTGGTCTATCAAGAATTATCTCAGTCATGGTGACTGGACAAGATAGTGTGATTGCACACCCCTCTATACAGATTAACGCATCTGGGGCATATCTTCTACGGGACGGCAGTACCACATCTAAGACGAGTTTCTGTCTACAGATGGTTGTTGGTGCTTCTGGAGCAAACGCAGAAGGCAACAATGCTGACTACGGTTCAGTTAGACTACGAGTTTACGGGATACTTTGAGTAAAACATAAAGTAGTAGCCCTCTTCCTAAAACAACAGGAAGGGGGCTATTACCCTCATAATGAAGTGATACTATGGTAAAAGTGCAGTATATTGGAAATGAAGCAGTTTGGCGAATAAAGGTAGCCGGAATAAAGTATGAAATTAGAAATCGGGAAACAATTGACGTTCCAGCGCGTCATGTTGTGACAAGTATGATGGCTCCCGATTTCTTGAAGAGAACATTCGTAGAGGAAGATAGGGAATACATGGCAAACGAATGTCCTAAGAATCTAAGGATTAGCATTTGCAAGTTTCACGGATATTCAGATTGGCATCAGGCAATGGATGCTTTCTTCGGTGGCTCGGAAAGCAGAACGGCTTCTAAATTGATGAAAAGGATGAAACCAAAGAAACCAGTAAAGCAACAGAAACTGGTTATTGAGCCAACCAAGAAGGTAGAAGAGAAGGTAGAAGAGAAGGAAGAACCCAAACTAAAGCCTCTTCCACCTAAACTAGACAAACTAACCGTTCCTAAACTAAAGGTTCTTCTAGAAGAAAGAGGTCTTTCTACAGAAGGTAGAAAAGCAGACCTCATCAAGACCCTACTGGAGGCCGAGTGATGGCGGGAGTTTCTAGTGGGAAAATCGAAGCAAATACTGCGGTTTCAATTGAAAGGGCTAAGATTGTAAGCGTCCACGTGCATAGTAATGCTAATTGTAGCAGTAATAATTTTCAAGTGAAGATATGGGATTCTAGACCTGAAACTAATGGAGAATATGCCGCAGGTGGCACTCAAAGCAAGACAAAGGAAATTCTTAGAGTGACTTGCAATAAAAACAACACTGCTGATGCATTTCATCTAGAGCAGGATTTACATGGGGTTATGTGCAACAAGGGTATCTACGTTGAGGTAGTAGGTAACGGCTCAGGACAAGTCTATGTAACTTATGCGTGATTAATATGCCAAGTATAGATACAGATACAAGATTGATAATGACCATACTGTTCGTTGGAGCAGTAAGTGGAGTAAACATATACTTCTACACCCTCTACGGGATAACATTCCCTTACGGAGCATTGGAACATGCCGTATTGTTTGGCATAGTCACCGTTGGTGGAATAATGTGCATTAAGGCCGCATTTGACCTATTTATGAACGACTACATAGAAGAGTGGCTTCTTCAGCGTAGGATTGACGCATACTGGCAAAGAAAGGCTAGAGAAGAGGATAACCGTAAGAGAGTTAGGGATTCCATTAGGACATTCCAACAGGCTAATCCCATGTCCAACATCTATGGTGACCAGAATTTACCACAGTTGGAACCAGAACCACAGGGAGTCAACCCTACATTTTTGACAATAGAGCAGTAGTGAGGCATATGTATGGTCAGCGAAATTTTATTCGGAATGGATGAATCCACCCTCGCATACGATTTACAACGAGCGCATTCTGCTGATATCTGGTTCTTAAGAGCAAGATTTTGGTTTTGGGGATTAGTTGGAGGACTCTCTAGTTTCATCTTGGGTCAAGCATTAGCGATTTTTGGGGTCAATACCCTTTCCATGACATGGAACGCCTTAGTAGACTTTTGGAATCATCTGTGGTGATTGAATGTCAGTAATGGCAGGTTTTGCCATCCTGATTGTCGAAGGACTCAATAAGATATATCAAAGGGTTCATGCAATAAACTTTGGAATCTATGGTGCTACTAGAGCAGGTAAAACCACAATGAACCACCAATTGAGAACAAGGGGGGAAGTCCCTGATATTAGAAACAGAACAGTTGGTAAAGGAAGGGCTACGAGAAAATTCGTCAAACTAGACGGTGATGCTCATACTGTAAAAACCGCAGATATCGGAGGACAAACGGTTTATTGGAATGATTGGATTAATGATATGCGTAATCGTAAGGTAAAATACATTATTTTTATGATTGATGATAGACATTTGGATAAGCACTTTGATATCGAACAGCAACTATGTTGGACATTCCTAGTTGATACCATCTGTGCATCAGAATGGAATATCAACGGTAAGAGAAAAAAGAAAAGAGAAGCAGACTATCCATTGGCAGTGGGTATTTGGGCAAACAAGTATGATTTGTGGAAAGACAAATATGACCATGATGGGCCAATAGAGAGCCATCCTATATTTCAAGCATTTAGAGATGGTGTGCAAAGATTGAATGAGAAGGGAGTTCCTTGTTTCAAATACATTGTAAGTGCCAAATCTGACTCGGAGATGGTTTACAGGGGTGTCCTAACAATGATAAAGGACTACTGATACGGAAACGCTATGAGTATGCAATATCAGTTACCTTCGTTAATCGGAGCAGAAACTCCTGCAGCACCTAATGCATTCATGAATAGGTTTGAGTCTGCTCGGTCAGCAGGTTCAGTGATTAACTATGAATATAAGAGCGTAAAGCCCAAGAAACAACTAAAGGAGATAATCAAGGTATTAATGCCTGAAAAGAAAACCTTTCTGAAACTCCCTTTCAAATTTAAGTATAACATCAAGGATAGATGTGTAGTTTGTGGGACACATAAGGTATGGGACGTTAGTGATAATCTACGTCCACCATTACCACTTCACAGAGTTCGGAAAGGATATCCAATGAGGGGAACGTATTGTGAGAAACACGCCGCAATCCATAGACAATATGAATATCTAGAGCAACAGATTCTAGCAGAAGAACATGGTCTTTCCTTCAGTGCATACATACCAAAGGCTCCTTCTATGCAAGCACTAAATCCACTGTCAACAGGGCCATTAAAGAGCCTTAAGGAATCAGATATACAATCGTTATCTGCATTGGGTTGGACGGTAAAACCACCATCATCTACAGAAGAGTCTAAAGAGTCGGAGTTATTCAGACTAATCATAGAACAGAATGCGATAGGCGATAGAGTGAAAGTTTTATTGACTGAAGGCGCAAAGATTGAGACAGAGGTAGGTGAATAAAATGGGATTATTTGGGACAAGCAATTCGACACTATACAGTCAGATGAATTCTAACCAACAGGCCCAGTTCAAGACAATGAACAACCTGTTGACACTACAGGAGAATCACGTTGAGGATTTCTTTCAATATCATGGTGAGGCATTCCTACAAGCATTGGCTCAATTGATGGAAGATACAATTCAGAAGGTACTAGGTCAAATGCTACCACAACTGGCTTTTAATTCAGACAATACTGGGAATCTAACACTCACAAATGATGCCGCAATAGCCTTTGGTAATATTACTGAGGCTAACATTAACTTAGACTTACAAGCACTTCTTGCTTCAGCAATCAACTCAGAAGTAATAATGCAAAGAAGGATGGCTAAAAGCCAATATCTAGAATCTCAGGGTTTTGCTTCACCTGCTCAAGAAATGCCAATGCAACAACAATATGCAAACCCGAGTGGAGTTGACCCATCAATGATACAGGGAGGTAATGCTTCTGTTCAAGCAAATGCAATGATGCAACAACAACAGATGGCCTTCAATAATCAATCTGGATATCCTATACCACCTGCGGGTTATGACAATATGAATAATCCATACTGGATAGACCCAAATACAGGTCAAATGTCCTATACACCACCGACTAGCGGTCTTGGTCTAGCATCTGCAATGAGCAAGGGTATCGCATGGGCGAAGTGGTTGGCATAGTATGGCAATTAAAATTCCTGCATCTGATGTTGTTGATGAGGATAAGAAAACACTTAGTGTAAACAAGTTAAAGGAAACCATTAGCCTACCCGATGGGATAGAGGACAGAAGTACCGAAGAATTGATGTTGGGTAATACCTATAACAAATTCTTCGTGTATCTAGTAAATTACATTGTGAAGGATTTGTTCTCTCGTAGGA
>Ga0208919_1002101_pt1 | contig 10704 bp, 9 predicted proteins | sample 4_EtaG_FD_184076 | JGI IMG/M metagenome (GOLD analysis project Ga0208919, IMG submission 184076) | Marine viral communities from the Subarctic Pacific Ocean - 4_ETSP_OMZ_AT15127 metaG (SPAdes) (version 3) | ecosystem: Environmental > Aquatic > Marine > Oceanic | place: Pacific Ocean | collected... | reverse complement strand
GGGTGGGGGGCAGTAATTACACTAATGCTGGCGTTGAGCCCCGCCGAACGTCTGCCGGGTATGCTTTACTGGCTCATGGGTGATCTCTCCTATGCGCGTACGCCTTGGCCGCCGCTACTGCTGTTACTGGCTACCTGCGTGGTGCTGATTCCGCTCGGGCGGAGCCTGAATGTGCTGGCCCGTGGCCCGCAGCAAGCCGCCGCGCTGGGCGTTGCGGTCAGACCGCTTGAGTGGTGTATCTATATTGCCGCCAGTCTGCTGACTGCTGCTGCCGTTACTACCGCAGGCAGCATTGGTTTTGTCGGTCTAGTGGTACCTCATATGCTGCGTTTACTGCTAGGCAATGATCAACGGCTGATACTGCCCGCCTGCGCACTGGCGGGTGGCACGCTGTTGGTGCTGGCCGATACCCTGGCGCGCACCATGATCGCCCCGGAACAGTTGCCCGTAGGAGTAATCACCGCGCTATTAGGTGTGCCTACCTTCCTGTTTCTGCTCTACCGGAGCCGCTGATGAGCGTACTGGCTACCCGTAATCTCATCATCGATGTGCCTGGCCGCGAAGGCGGTACGCAGCTTAATATAACCATCGAACCAGGGCAGGTGTGGGGTGTGTTAGGGCCTAACGGTGCGGGAAAAACGACGCTATTACACACCTTAGCTGGCCTGCAAGCGCCACGTTCAGGCAGTGTTCAGCTCAACGATTCAGCGCTTGGCCAACTGCGCCGCCGCCATGTTGCTCAGTGCTTGGGGTTAGTGTTTCAAGATCGCCAGGATGGGTTTCCAGCAACCGTGTTGGAAACCGCGCTGATTGGCCGTCACCCTTATCTATCGCCTTGGCAGATGGAGGGGGCTGAAGACTACGCCCGCGCGGAAGCCGCCCTTGAGCGCCTGGATGTTGCGCACCTGCGTGATCGTCTGGTAAGCACTCTTTCCGGTGGCGAGCGCCAGCGGGTGGCGATTGCCACGGTGCTGACGCAAGCGCCCAATGTGTGGCTAGCGGATGAACCCACCAACCATCTGGATCTTCATCACCAGAGTGCCGTGATGGCGCTAATGGCAGAACAGGCCATTCAGGGGCAGGCGGTCATCATGTGTTTACACGACCTAAACCTTGCTGCCCGCTGGTGCGACCATGTGCTGTTGCTTTATCCCAATGGCGAGGCGTGCTGGGGCTCGCGGGATAACATGCTGGTGCCCAGCGCGCTGGAAGATCTCTACCGCCAAAAGCTAGCAGTAGTAGAGGTGGATGGTGCACCGGTGTTTGTGCCGATAAAGGGGTGATACTTACTGCTCCAGCTCTTCCCGCCAGGAGTGGCGTGGTTCAAAGCCGACCAGACGACGGGCCTTTTCGATGCAGTAGAAGGTTTCGAATTCATCCATTTCGCGCTTGATAGGTACGCCGGAGTAGAAGCGCTCTATCACCTGGGCGTTGGTCAGGCTAACCGATAGATCGTCATTGGCGACGTTAAATACCTGGTAGCCGAGGCCATCCGTTTTCAGGCAGCAATCGACCATCTGGCCCAGGTCGCGGGCGTCGATATAGGCGAAGATATTGCGGCGGCGCAGGGCGGGGTCGTCCATGTAGGCTGGGAAATTTTGGCGGTATTCGTGGGGCTCAATAACGTTGTTGATGCGCAGGCCGTAGATGTCGATCCCTGAGCGCGCCTGGAAGGAGCGTGCCGTTACTTCGTTAACTACCTTGCTCATGGCGTAGCTATCTTGAGGCACGGTGAGGTGCTCTTCATCGACGGGCAAGTAGTCGGGTTTTTGCTCGCCATCAGCGAAGCAGACACCGTAGGTGGTCTCGCTAGAGGCGAAGATGACCTTGGGAATACCTAACTTGGTGGCAGCATCAAGAATGTTGTAGGTACTTAGCGTATTGATGCGGTAGGTCTCGTTGTCCGGCCTATGCAGAATGGCTGGTATGGCCGCGAAGTGGACTATCGCATCGTAACGCGGCACGCCGGTGCCGGGTTCCAGCTCATCGAACCCAGCGTAGGCTTGGCAAGCATTAAACACTTGCCCAGCATCGGTCAGATCGGTTTTCAGGGTAGTAATACCGGGCACATCAGACGCCACCCAGTCCAGATTAGTGACTCGATGGCCTTGATCGCGAAGATAAGCGGTCGCATGACGGCCAGCCTTGCCACTGCCGCCGGTGAACAGAAGACGCATATGAACTCCACCAATGAATAGAATGAACTCCTCCACCTTAGCAAAGAAAAATCCTCACCTCCGAAAATGATTTTGTGTTCTACACTAAAAATGATTCGGAACCTTGTTGATCCGATCGATCATCGCCTGATCCTAACAAAAGCGTGTCCACAAAAACGGGAGGTCGTTATGGTCAATCATGTTTGGGGGCTTCTCCATCATCCTGAACGGGAGTGGTATAAGATCAGTGAGGAGCATGAGTCTGTCAGTCATCTCTATGCTCACCATGTCCTGTTACTCGCTGCCGTTCCTGTTGTCTGTGCCCTGATAGGCACCACCCAGGTAGGCTGGACTTATGGTGGTTCGGCAACCTATAAAGTCTCCCTTGCCAACGGTATTGCCTTAGGCGTGGCTTTTTATGCGCTGATGCTAATGGCTGTGGGGGTGGTGGGGAGTGTGATCCATTGGATGGCCCGCCGTATTGAGAATCGACCTAGCCGCCGCGACTGTATTATCTTCGCAGGTTATATTGCGACCCCGATGTTCCTCAGCGGCGTTTTTGCGCTCTATCCGGTTTTCTGGTTGTGTGTGCTAGGGATGGTGATCGGCCTGCTCTATAGCACCTATCTGCTCTACAAGGGAACGCCCAGCTTTCTGGGAATCAGTCATAAGCAGGGGTTTATTCTGTCGACCACGACGCTGGGTATCGGTGTTTTGGTGCTGGAGGCGCTGCTTGTCGTCGTTGTACTTCTGTGGAGTATGGGCACGGATCACAGTGTGGTTTGGCATTTTTTTCGGTGAATGAGGACTGTAGCGCCGGGGGGCACGAAAGTTTGCGCTGTCGGTAACTGAGCATTTTTCCTAGCAGACTAGGATCTAGCTAAATCGCACTGTGAAAACGCATGACTTGCTTGCCATCGACAGGATCATCGATCACATGGGCATAGACCCCAAAGGTCTGTTGTAGCCTGTTAGGCGTGAGTATGTCTTGGGGGAGGCCGCTATCGATCAGGCGGCCGCCATCCATGACGCCGATGCGGTCACATTCCATGGCTTGATTAAGATCATGCAGTGAGATAACCACCGTGATCGGTAGTTGCCTGACCAATTCAAGAATCGAAAGCTGGTGGCGAATATCCAGATGATTGGTGGGTTCATCCAATAGCAGAATTTTAGGCTGTTGTGCCAGCGCTCGGGCAATATGAACTCGCTGGCGCTCACCGCCAGAGAGGGTATGCCAAAGGCGATCGGCCATGTGCGCCATATCCACATCTGCCAGCGCCTGCGCCACGATGGCATCATCTTCCGTTGACCAGGGACGCAACGCGGAAAGGAAAGGTGTACGACCCAGTGATACCACTTGGTGCACGGTAATGCGGTCGGTAGTGTCCGCCTGCTGTTCCACCAAGGCAACGGATTGTGCGATCGCCCGTTGCTTGAGCGTGTGCAGGGGCTGGCTATCCATCAACACCCGTCCTGCCTTGGGTTTGTTCAATCCCGCCAACAGACGCAACAGGGAGGTTTTCCCCGAGCCGTTCGGCCCCACCAGCCCAAAGGTCTGGCCGGGCTCGACGGTAAGATTGACGTCAGCAAGCAATGGCGTGCCGTGCACTGACCACGCAAGCTGTTCAGCCGATAAGCGCATCAGGACCTCTTGCCGCGAACCAGGATCAGCGCAAACGCGGGCGCGCCGATCAGTGAGGTAATCACCCCGATGGGAAGTACTTGGCCGGAGATCAGCACCCGGGAAAGAATATCCGAACCGATCAAGAACACGGCGCCTGCCAGAGCGGTTGCTGGCACCAGTCGGGTATGGCGGCTCCCCACGATAAAACGCATCGCGTGAGGGATCACCAGACCCACAAACCCAATCGCCCCTACGATAGACACCATCACCGCCGTGACCAGCGCCATGGCGATAATCAGCATGCCACGCACCGGGCGCACCGCGATGCCCATGGAGGCGGCGCTGTCTGCGCCGAAGGTAAATGCATCCAGGGAACGCCGGTGCCACAGGCAAACCAGCAGCCCGAATAGCGCAGCAGGCACCGCCAAGGATACATCGGCCCAGCGTACCCCGGATAGATTGCCCATCAGCCAAAACATGATGCCCCGGGCCTGCTCGGCGCTCGCTGACTTGGTAATGATAAAAGCGGTCAGCGCATTGAACAGCTGCGAGCCTGCAATACCCGCCAAAATAATTGCCCCGGCGGCCTGAACGCCGCGCCCGCCACCCACACCGCTGTTGGCTGCATGGGCGAGCATCACCACGATACCAAAGGAGAGTAGGGCGCCGATAAAGGCGCCGAGGGAGAGCGAAAGTGCTCCTGCGCCCAGCCCGGCGACGGCCACCGCCACCGCCCCGGTAGAAGCCCCAGCGGAAATACCCATCAAGTAGGGGTCAGCCAAGGGGTTACGCAGCAGCGCCTGTAGCACGACCCCGGCCAGGGCCAAGCTGGTGCCGCAACAGGCGGCAACCACGGCGCGGCTGAGACGATAGTTCCAAATAATGCCCGCGTCGATTCGGTCAACCGGGTAATCCGTTCCTATCAGCTGGTTGGCGAGCACTTTGACAATGGTATCCACGGGAATCGGCGTCTCGCCGATGGCGGTGCCCGCGATCAGTGCCGTCACAAGCACGAGCGGCGTTATCCATAGCCAGCGCAACCCGAAGTGTGCGGAGGAAGCCCTCGTTAGCGCTATGCTCATTCGTTAAACGACATATTGGATAGTGCCTCGGCAAGTGATTCAAGGCCGTAAATAGTGCGCATAGTGGCGCTCATGGCGTGGGCGTCCATCTCTACGATGCGGTTGTTTTTAACCGCCGTCATTTCACGGGTGACCGGATCACTGCGCAGAAACTCACGCTTGGCTTCAATGTCGTCGGCAGGAAAGCGACGACGATCCATGTTGGCGATAACAAGCACATCGGGATCAGCCCTGGCGATGCTCTCCCAGCCCACCGTGGGCCACTCTTCGTCAGACTCGATGACATTACGAATGCCGAGTTTTTCCATCATATACCCTGGTGCCCCCAGCTGCCCCGCCACGAAAGGGCTAACCCCCAGATCTGTCGATGAAAACCAGAATGCCGCCGACAAGTCTTCCGGTAAATCAAGGCTGCTCGCCAAGTCGATAGCGCGCTGTTCGCGGGCGGTAAGGTCGGCTATCAGCGCCTCGCCAGCGTCTTGAACATCGTAGATCTCGGCTAACTCGGTGATCCCTTTATAGATGGAATCGGTCGAGAAGGCGGCGGTGCGGGTGCCATCGCCGCCGGTAGAGTTATCCTTGGTGTCGCAATCGGCGGGCATAATATAGGTATTAATACCCAGCTCATGAAACTGCTCACGGGTGGCGACACTGCCGGTGGGGCCCACGTGCCACTCATACTGCACCGCCACCAGATCAGGCCGTTTATTGACCACGGCCTCGAAGCTCGGGTCGTCGTTGGCGATCCGCTCGATCGCTTCATTGGCATCAGCAAACTGGGGAAGAACCGGATTAAACCAAACCGAAGTGCCATTCACTCGATCAGCGAGCCCCAGCGAATAGAGAATCTCCGTAGCTGACTGGCCAACCGTCACTGTTCGCTCCGGGGGGGACGTCACACTGAAGTCAACGCCGCAATTGGTTAGCGTAAGGGGGTAGTCGGTGGAGGCGTAAGCCGCCTGTGCAAGGCCAACAGTGCTCGCGGCGATGGCCGTGGTCAATCTCAACATCATGTACACTCCCGTGCATGATGAGCTCCGCATTCGGGCAGAAAATACTGACCGAGCCACTTCGCTCGATGTAAGTAATATATCGGCAGTTCTCCTGACTGACGGGTCATGGCTAGCTCGCCTTCCCAGACTCTGTGTCCAGTGGCATCAAAGAGCATCGCTCGCCGCCTACAGTTGCGGGGGCAGTTCCGGTTCGCGGCAAGCCGCGGCGGATTCTCTATTAAGTTCCGGGGGGAACACCGACACTGGTCATTCTAGGTTGCAGGTGGATAGCGAACAACAGAAAGCCTAAGGATCTTATGAGTTCTTGTTTAAAATGAAATGTTATAACATTGTATTGTGTAGGAGCGTAAAAATCCAACTGTATCCTTAGCGTCAGCTGATATAAGTTCTCGCACAGTTAACCGCTTGCAACAGATTGGCCTCGCCGCCATGCCTTCCTCGGTTAAGAAATATGCATGAACTGGATGAGGCACCTTCGCGAGGATTGTTTAGCCGCCATTACTCACCAGGGCTGGGAAAGAGCCCCTCGTTAATAAATTGTTCGGTTTGGCTCCGGTATCGACTTGGATCGCCTTCCACCACGGTCGCTTGCGCATTTTCAACGATGGGGGTGCTAAAATCCTCACTGCGATCATAGCCACAATCCATGCATCTGGCCCGCCACCAAACAAGGGCTTCACCTTTTCCGGAAAAGCCCACAATTAAGTAGTGTCCGTATTTGGGTTCGGGGTACTTCTGGTACCAGTCATCAACACGGTCACTAAAGTCTTCTGGAAGCGAAAGATCGATCTGGTAAAAGGCTTGGATTCTATGTGAAAACCAGCGAGCCTGCACCGAATCGGGAACTGCCTTTGGCAACGACAATACCACCAGTGCGCCCCCCGGTGGATTGTGGTCAAAGCCGCCTCTAAGAATGCCTGCCGGAGCACCCCAGCTATTGTCAAATGTGAGCATTTCTACTCTGGCTGGCCACCCAGTTGGGCCACCTGCCACTGAAATAACAAAATTATATTCACGGGGTTCGCTGGAGCACGCGGTGGCCAGGGTTAGGCACAGAGCCACTAGCAAGGCTCGAAGCATTGAAGTTTTAGCTGTCATTACTCATTAGGTCTAGGAAAGAGCCCCTCGTTAATAAATTGTTCGGTTTGGCTCCGGTATCGACTTGGATCGCCTTCCACTATGTTCGCTTGCGCTTTTTCAACAATTGGGGTGCTAAAATCCTCACTGCGATCATAGCCACAATCCATGCATCTTGCCCGCCACCAAACAAGGGCTTCACCTTTTCCGGAAAATCCAACAATGAAGTAATGGCGATATTTGGGTTCAGGGTATTTTTGGTACCATTCATTAACACGGTTACTAAAATCGTCCGGTAGAGAAAGATCAATTTGGTGAAAAGTCTTGGTTCTGTAAGAATACCAGCGGGCTTGTACCGAGTTGGGAGCTGGCTTTGGCGATAATATTACCATTGCTCCCCCTGGTGGGCTGTGGTCGAACCCTCCTCTAAGGATGCCTCCCGGAGCACTCCAGTTATTGTCAAATGTGAGTTCTTCAACTCTGACTGGCCAACCTATGGGGCCGCCTGCCACTGAAATGCCAAAATTATATTCATGTGGTTCTCCAGAACACGCGGTGGTCAGGGTTAGGCACAGAGCCACTAGCAAGGCTCGAAGCATCGACGTTTTAGTCGCCATGACTCACCTGACTCCTTGGCTGTGCTGCACGTTGGGAATTGCTAAGGAAAAAACGCCGTACCCGATTCGGCTCTGGCCTATGGGCAATGTCACCGATGCGGTAAGAGGTATGAATATAGTCATAAAGATAATCACGTGCATTCGCTAGGTCGCCACCCGAGGTTTGCCACTGATTAAGGGCATCTTGCAACTGGGCAGGTATGGGATAATCGTTCATTAAGTCCAAAGGTACGCCTGCACTTATCGCTTGGTCGTACATTTTATGTAAAGCGAAGTAAGACAGCTCCTTGCGGGTAGGGCGTCGCTCCTCTGCGATCACATCGCTTCCTTCAATTCGGGGTTGAATGTTTCGTGAGTCTGTGGCGTTAAGTTCCGCAATCTTCTGCTGAGCAGACCGGATGGTTCGGGAGTTATGGCCGTGCCCCCTATACCTTCTTACCTCAAACCGTTCATAGTTCTGAAAGTCCACTTCAGGGTTCTCATAGCCCCCGCCCACATCGGAATGAACCCCCGGCAATGCCTCTTCTATAAAGTTACCGGGTAGGCCGTTAGCCCCTCTAATTCTTGACAGTGGAAAGTTTGTGCGGATTTCATGAAAGGCCGTTAGATGAACAACCTGCTCGGCGCTATGGGCACCCAAATGCAGGTTGAAATCAAGGTTCTGCTCGTTACCAGGAAGGTAAAAACTGCCCACCGTATCAAATAGGCCGACAAAACCGACGCTAGCGTTAACGCCTTGAGGAAAAGCTGTCACTTCCCTGAACTTGATTCTCGGTTGCGGCCACCAGGTAAGCTGCGGCATGGCAATAGTCGCAGGCCAGGAATTGACCAGATTAACGAAGTGCCTGGCCAGTGCCGCACCGCGGCTAAATCCAAATACATCAATAATCACCTCAGACGCTGAGGTATCTTCTACAATAGTCCGTACATCTGCCAGAGCCATCTCGATTCTTGCATGCCCTCCTGTGGCCCCTAAACCTAATGCTAGCCCCCAGCTATCTTCCGGCGCAACAAATCCGTCATCGGTGTCTTCACCATCCACTGTGCCGGGGCCTTCAACATATATCCTTTGCTCGGATCCTCCAGCACCTGAGTCACGGTAAAGGTCGTACAATCGAGCCACATTGGTAATATCCCGATCCGTTAGCCGTAGGTCGTTCTGCATATGGTTGCCCGTGCCATCGAAAAACACCCCAAGCCGAAGGGTTCTGGGCGAGTTTTCCTCATCATTTGTCGCTTGGGCTTGCGATGAGTCACCTGCGTTGGTCAGTCCTCTCTGGCCATTGTGCAGTGCGCTTGTACCCGGCTGCCGGGCAGTGCGGGAAAGCGCCGATTGGTTGAGACGAGTATTATGGTTGGCTGATTGGTGAGCGCTAGCACTGCTGGAATTAGCGTGCAATGCCGTCGCAGACCCACCCCCAGCCCCTTGCAGAGAGCGAGAGGGCGTCGCTATCTGATCATCGCCGATGATCACGCTGCCACTGCCTATAGTGACGCCACCACAATCGACTGAACCGCCGGTGAGGGCGGCGGGCCTGCCGTTGATAAGTACAGTGGTTGAACCACTTGAGATAGTGCGCGGGTGAGGAGGGTGGTTAGGCTTGGCGTGGGGTTCCAGAGGGTCACCCACCCGTCCTACGGGTTTGCTGTCCACAAATACATCCGGCGAGCCAGCGGTGACCGGTGTAGGTGGGAATTTCTCATGTTCAGTCCCTATATCTCCGACTATTACAATTTTCTTACCCACTCCCCATCTCCCTTCTTTTCCTTTGCGAATGCATATCATCATTACTAGTGGTTAATTAGCATTAGCTTAATGGGGCTCGGCGCAATATGAAAGTGTGAAGGTAATTATTATGAGGATTTTTTAACCAGGACTCCCTGTGGTCGAGGAACAGATTGGCTTCGTCGCCGTGCCTTCCTCTATACTGCATTCCTTTATGTCATCTCCTCTTTATGAATAGTTTTATCACTACTCACTTGGTTATTATGAATCAAACTCAAGTCCGTCGGTCATCACAGTGTTCAGCAAAGGTTGGCGGGTTGGCAGGCTTGCCTAGCACGGGAGGTGCCGGTGAGTGAGTTTCCGTTTGCGGCGGTGGTCGGTCAGGAACCGCTGAAAACCGCCTTGTTGCTGAATGCTATTAACCCCCGCATTGGCGGTGTGTTGATCAGCGGCCCCCGGGGGAGTGCGAAGTCCACCCTGGCGCGGGCGCTGGCAGAGGTTTTGCCTGAAGACCAAAGCGGCAAAAAACCACCCTTTGTGACTTTACCCCTCGGCGCCAGCGAAGACCGCCTGGTGGGCAGCCTGGATCTGAACAAGGTGCTGGCCGAGCGCGAAGCCACGTTTCATGACGGCTTGCTCGCCAAGGCCCACGGCGGGGTGCTTTACGTGGATGAGGTCAATCTGCTGCCGGATATGCTGGTGGATCTGCTGCTGGACGTGGCCGCCAGCGGGGTCAATGTGGTCGAGCGCGATGGCATCAGCCACTCCCACCCGGCGCGCTTCAGCCTGATCGGCACCATGAACCCGGACGAAGGCGAGCTGCGCCCACAGTTACTTGATCGATTCGGCCTCTGCCTTGAGCAGGCGGGTGCCATGAGCATCGACGAGCGCATTGCCATCGTCCAGCAGCGCGACGCCTTTGATCGCGACCCCGAGGCCTATAAAGCGCAGTTTGCGGCCGAGCAGGCCGCGCTGATGCAGCAGCTGGAAGACGCCCAGCAGGCGCTGGCAACGGTGTCGACTGAAAGCTGGGTCTACGCGAATATTGCCCAGCGCTGCGAATCCGCAGGCGTTGAAGGCCTACGGGCAGACGTAACCTGGCACCGGGCGGCCCAGGCCCATGCGGCCTGGCGCGGCGCGGCGAGCGTTAGCCAAGCAGATATCGATACGGTTGAACCCTGGGTGCTGGCTCACCGGCGGACGCGTTCATCAGACGCTGGTTCAGACGCCCAACCTCCCGAGCAAAGCGGGGGCTCCTCAAGCCCACCACCTTCCACACTGCCTGATCGGTCGTCGGGAGGCAGCGAGGATCATCGCAACAGCGCTGGCCCGTCAGACCCTCAGCGCGGCGCGTCAGGCCAGTGGGGCGCCATGCCGCCCCAGGCTCAGCAGGTGATAAGCGCCCC
>Ga0208919_1002100_pt1 | contig 10706 bp, 16 predicted proteins | sample 4_EtaG_FD_184076 | JGI IMG/M metagenome (GOLD analysis project Ga0208919, IMG submission 184076) | Marine viral communities from the Subarctic Pacific Ocean - 4_ETSP_OMZ_AT15127 metaG (SPAdes) (version 3) | ecosystem: Environmental > Aquatic > Marine > Oceanic | place: Pacific Ocean | collected... | reverse complement strand
TGGTACAAGCACGTTTTGACAATGAAGGCATGGCCCTTCGTTGGATACGTATATCGTTAAAAGGTCAAGATGACATCACGAATGTTGGTAAGAAACAACAAGCAGGATGGGTCTTCGTAACTCCTGATGAAGTTCCTGAAATGGCTGTTACATCCTTCGTAAGGGAAGAAGGCCGATACCTTGGTACAGTCTGTCGTGGAGACTTAGCTTTGGCTAAAATGCCAGCAGGTAAGGTAAAGGCTAGGAGAAAGTTTTACGAGAATAAAGCAAATGATATGATGGATGCAGTAAACGCACAGTTGATGAAAAGCTCTGACTCTCGTATGCCAATCTCCAATACAAGTAAATCAGTAACAACGAGAGGTCGAGTTCCTAATTTTCAGGACTAACCTCCACATAAAAAGGAGATGAAACATGTCTACTACTAAAGCATTTCGTGGTTTCATTCCTGCTCGTAAAAAAGGTGGTAACTATAATAATGAGGCTGTAACCGATATGATCACGTTGACTTCAACTGGTCAGGCTCAGTCACCCACCAACAACATTTTCACTGGTGATCCAGTGGTAATGCCGGGAGCTAACTTTGCAACTATTTCACCATATGTTGCAAGTACGCTTAAACCTTCTGGTGTTTTCATGGGTTGTCAATATGTTGAAAACGGGGAGCAAAAGTTCGCACGTTATTGGAACGGTGGAACGAGTGCCACGGATATTAAATTCTTTGTAATAACTGATCCTAATCAGACTTATTACATTCAAGCATCCTTGTCATTGTCGGCTGCAGAGTTGGCAATTGTCAAGAACTATAACGTAACTGTCAGTTCTACTGCTTCATCTGGTAATACAACGACTGGTCAATCCAGTTATTACCTTGATGGTGCAAGTGGTGCTGAATCCGAAAAGCAAGTACGAGTCGTTGGTAAAGCTAAGTATCCTGATGAAAAGGATTCCGATGCTTATCCAATCGTAGAAGTCTGGTTGAATATGCACCGTGACCGCTACGTAACGGCTACGGCTTCTTCGGCATAATAGGGAGGATTAATCATGGCTATTAATAGAGCTAGTATTAGCAAAGAACTCCTTCCCGGTCTTAATGCCGTATTTGGAATGGAGTATGGAGAGGTTAATAATGAGCATGAGCCTCTCTTTGAAATTGAGAACTCAGATCGTGCCTTTGAAGAAGAAGTACTCTTCACGGGTTTCGGTACTGCACCAACTAAGGGTGAAGGTGCTGCTGTTTCTTATGATGACGCACAGGAAAGCTACACGGCCCGTTATACGGCTGAGACTGTGGCTCTTGCCTTTGCTGTCACCGAAGAAGCAATGGAAGATAACTTGTATGATACGTTTGCTAAACTTCGTGCGAAAGGTCTTGCACGGGCAATGGCAAATACCAAACAGGTGAAAGCTGCAAACATCTACAACAATGGTTTCTCTGATACCATTGGTGACGGTGCTGCATTCTTCTCTGCGGCTCATCCAACCATTTCTGATGGTAATCAGTCCAACCTTTTGGCTGCGTCTGACCTATCAGAAGCAACTCTTGAAACTGCACTAACTACTGCTCAGAAGATCAAAGATGATCGTGGTATTCTGATCGGTGCTTCTGTGGTTTCTTTGCACATTCCCGTTGACTATTGGGCCGTTGCTGACAAAGTACTCAGCAGCCCCGGTAACACCGGAACGAGTGCTGCAGCGGCTAACCCTAACACGAATGCTATCAACGCTATTCGTAATATGGGTATGGTCCCTGAAGGCTACTTCATTAACCGTCGCTTCACTGATACTGATGCATGGTTTGTAAAGACTGACGTGCCGAATGGAACAAAGATGTTTGTTCGTTCTCCACTTCAGACTAAGATGGAGCCTGATTTTGATACTGGAAACCTTCGTTTCAAAGCCCGTGAGCGTTATAGCTTCGGTGTCTCTGATTGGCGTGGGTGGTTCGGTTCCGCTGGCTAATCTAACGGTAGAGAGGGGTAGTGTAATGCTACTCCTCTCATACTTATAAGGGAGTTATTATGACAACAAATATTAAAGTCGGGATTGCAACAGCAGACGCAGTTCTTACATATGTAGAAGATGATACGACTGTAGGTAGTAATGGTACAGGTGATAACCCTACACCATCAACTACTCGTATCTTGGCTGTACACGCATTGGCTACGGCTGCTGGTTCTTATTCAATTAAAGGACAAAGGCAGATTACCAATAAAACAGCAGAAGGTACTGCAATTAAATTTCAAGTAGCTGCCAATGAAGCAACTGACATTTACATGGGGGAACTTGGAGTTCCTGTCTATGGTGTTGTCAGTGTATCTGGTCCTACTGATGGATGTGTTTTGACTGCATTTGTAGGCTGATTATGGCTACGTACTCTGATCTAAAAGCTGATATTATCAGTGCAAGCGAAAATGATGGTGCTGAATTTACAAGTGCTATTGCTAGTTTTATCGAAAGAACAGAACTTCGATTAACTAAAGATATTGATGATGTTGGATTAGATGTTTATACAACAATTACGCTTTTAGCGAATAATCCTGTTGTAGATTTACCTAATGACAGAGTACGCATTGTACGAAATGTAAACTATACTACAAGCACATCAAGTATAAAAACAAGTTTATTACAGAGAACATATGAATATGCAATTGACTATTGGCCCTATGCTAGTGCATCTGTGGGCGATCCACGGTACTATTCTAGAAAAACTAATAGTTCTATTTATATTGTTCCTACTCCTACTTCAACATTGACGGGGGAAATTCAAACAGTTCAACAACCTCTTCCCCTAGCTTCTGCTACGGGTACTAGCGTTACAACAACTAATTATTTTAGTCAGTATTGTTACGATGCTTTATTTTATGGATGTATGCTAGAAGCTACAATGTTTATGAAAGATTGGCAAACGCTTCCTGTATGGCAACAGCAATATGAAGCAGCAATAATTACACTTAGAAACCAAGCTCGTAGAACACGACAGGACGATATGGAGATTGCTGCAAGTCCTGCTGGATCACCAGATCCTGTTCAACAGGGATCACCATAAGGGGAAATTAAATGGGAATAAAAATAGTACCTAAAGTAAAAACAAAAGAACAATTAATAACTGAACTTAGTAATTTAACAGGTTCACAAAATCCTAGTAGTTATATAGATCTTACAATACCACAGCTTAAAACTGCTATAGAAAAAAATAAAAAAAATAGAGAAATAGATGCAAAAGACATTTTTAAAAGTCCACTAAAAAAACGTGGTGGTGGTAAAGTTTATAAAAAACGTGGACCCATTACTTATCGCATGACAGGTGGTCAGGTAGTCGATAATAGTTATGATTAATAGGTCTAGTGCAAGGCAGCAAGTTATGAAGTCACCTAAGAAAAAACCTAAACCAACACTAGGAAGTGGAGCTAGATTTAATTCTTTAACAAAAAAACTAAAAAAAGGTGGAGCAAAAAATCCTAAAGCTCTTGCTGCACATATAGGACGTAAGAAGTACGGTAATAAGAGAATGGCAAATATGGCTGCAAAAGGTAGAAAAAAGGGAAAAGCATAATGAGATATAGTCTAGATCTACCCCTAGAAGAACAACAAAGATTAGATCAAATGCATCTTGGTATGCAGGGTGGTACTAGAACAGGTTTAGATTCTATGTTTAATAATGCAGGTCGCCTTCAAGAGTATCAGTCTCAACCTATGGTAGCGGCTCCTCCTACAATAAGTAATTATCAGGGATTAGGTACAAACTTAACTAGTTTAATGGGACAACCTGTAACATCTTTGCCTCGTCCAGACGTAATGCGTCCTGCAGTAATGCCCCAACCTGAAGTTTTTAAACCTATAGGTGGTAAAGGAGGTAATTTTTTAAATAGATTTGAAAGATTATTAGAAGGTTTAGAAGGATTAGTAGGAAAACTTGGTGGAGACTCTAAACCTGATCCAAGTCCTTTAGTTGATCCAGCAGGAGGTATTGGTTCTATATCTCCCATATCAACACCATTCACACCTTCTCAAGATTACTAGAATGAATATGATTAATATTCTTTCAGCAATGACTGTAGTAGCAGATTAATATTCTTTCAGCAATGACTGTAGTAGCAGGGTTAGCAGGTACAGGATATTTTTTAGAAGATCGTTATGCTAATAAAGAAGAATTAATACAACTTGTAGGAAGTAATGCACAACAAATAGCTTTAACTAAAATAGAAATAGCTAAACAATCTGGTAATAAAGCTCTTCTTAATAGGCTTTGTACAGATTTTCAGCAGACACATAGATGGGTTCCATCAGCGTGTAAATAAAGGAGAATTAAATGGATAAGAAAATAGAAACTAAAACAGTAGCTGTTGTAGAACAACCCAGTAAAGCAGAAGTTATACCAGCAAAAGAAGATAGTATGCTAGGTATTAGTATAGCAATTATTGGTGTTATTGCAATAGGTGCTTGGTATTTTTATAGAAAATATACTAAGGGAGAGTAAGATGGCAGGACCACATACATTAATAGATCGCAGTATCCCATTAGATGAGATTGTAGGGAAGCCTACAGGACAGGGGTTTGGTGCTGCACGTAAAGGACCATCTGTAAAAGGTCCACCTCAAGATGTTGTAGTTGATGATGATTATGAACAGGGTAAAGCTTTTAAAGTAGAGTAATGGTTGACGAAGATTTTTTAAAAAGATACAGAGAGTCTGTAGATTTAGGCGAAGACAATTACAGTTTAATAGATGAGAGTTGTATTAGACCTATCAAAAAAGATTATACCTATTGGGATGATTATTGGGAAGACCTTGTAAAATATTTAAAAGAAAAGTATAGATATACATATGGCAGTCAAAAGAAAAAAAAGTAATATGAAAGGGATCACCATTGGTCGGGGCATGAAGCGTCCTACCAAGTCTGGTGCTGGCATGACCAAAAAAGGTGTAGCCAAGTATCGTAGACAGAATCCCGGTTCTAAATTAAAGACTGCTGTTACTGAAAAGAAACCTACTGGTAAACGTGCATCAAGACGTAAATCATATTGTGCTAGATCAGCAGGACAAATGAAAAAGTTTCCCAAGGCTGCTAAGAACCCTAACAGTAGATTAAGACAAGCTAGAAAAAGGTGGAGGTGTTAATGCCAAAAGGTAAAGGGACATATGGTTCTAAAGTAGGAAGACCAACAAAGAAGACAACTTCTAAACCTCTTACTAAAAGACAAACAGAAACTTTAAAAAGACATGCTAAACATCATACTGCAAAACATATGACTAGTATGAAAAAAGCAATGAGAGGTGGAAAAACATTTGGTGCTGCTCATAAAGAGGCAATGAAGAAAGTAGGCCGTTAATGGCAATAGCCAAGAAGCGTGATCCTAAAAAATGGGCTGCTGCTAAAGCTAAAGCATTGCGTAAGATGGGTAAACACTCAGCAAGAGCGATGCAACTAGCAACTAAGTATTACCAAGAGGCGGGTGGTACTTACTCAGGTAAAAAGAAAAAGAGTAATAAATTAGCGAAATGGACAAAGCAAAAATGGACAACCAAGTCAGGCAAACCAAGTGGCAAGACAGGGGAACGGTATCTTCCCAAGAAAGCAATCAAAGCACTATCCTCAAAGGAATATGCAGCGACCACCAGAGCAAAGAGAAAAGGGACTGCTGCAGGGAAGCAGTTCGTGAAGCAGCCAAGAAAAATAGCTGCTAAAACAAAAAGGTATAGAACATAATGGCAGTATCAGGCACATATAATTTTAATCTTGATATAGATGAAGTGATACAAGAAGCAACAGAAATGATCGGGGGAGAAAATACCCTTGGTAATACCCCTGCTTCTGCACGGCGTTCTATAAATCTTATGCTAAAAGATTGGCAGAATAGAGGTGTTCTCCTTTGGAGTACGTCTGTTTCTTCTCTTACGGTTACTGCAAGTACAACAGCTTATGACTTATCTTCTTCTACAATAGATGCGCTTGAAGTTGTGCTAAATAGAGATAGTAGTGATATTCAATTAGAACGTATATCCCCTGAAGAATATTTATTAATACCAAATAAAACTCAAACAGGCAGACCTTCTCAATATTCTATTAGAAGAAAAAGAGATAATCCTGTTATATCTTTATGGCCCATTCCAGAAAACTCTACTGATGTTTTAAAAATAGAAACTATTAGTGAGTTACAAGATGTAAATAAGTCAGCAACACAAAATGCTGATCTACCTAAAAGATTTTTACCATGTCTTACTTGTGGTCTTGCATACTATCTATCTATGAAGAGAGTGGGTGTAGATGCAAATAGAATACAAATGTTAAAAATAAATTATGAAGAAACACTTGCAAGAGCAATGCTTGAAGATAGAGAGCTTGCTGTAATGAAAGTTGTTCCTAGATTAAGGTATGTATAATGGCAAGTAATAAAAATGCATTAGCCATGTGCGATACATGTGGGTTTGTATATCCACATAGAATTATGAGATTAAACAGTTATGGCATGTTAACATGTCCTGAAGACTTTGAGGGAGGTTTTGATTTAAAGAATCATCCACAGAATAAAGTACCTGATCTTAGAGATAACCCCGCTATTCTTAATCCTCGTCCCGATACTGGAGGTAGAGGTGTTATCTGGAATCAGGCAGAAACAAATTGGGAAGACACAGATAATTGGTGGAATACAATATGACAGACTTAACAGGAAAACAAATTGCCAACACTTATAAACAACTTCTACGTTTAGGGGTTAGTACCAATAGCGGTGTAAGTGCAGGTCTAACTACTATTGAAACAGGAGATGGCACTGATAGTTCTTTTCAACTAGCAACAGGTGCTGCTAAGTTTACAGGAACAATGGCAATAACAGGAGCTACATCTATTGCTTCTGATCTACATGTAAAAGAAAAAGTATGTGCCTCTGCTTACTATGGAGATGGTTCTAATCTTACAGGAATAACTGCTGATGTTGGTGGTAACATATCAGTAAGTAATGCTACTATAGGTAGTAACTTATATGTTGGTGGTACAGCAAACCTTGCAGGGGCTACACAACTTCAAAGCACTGTAACGGCTATTGGTGCAGCTACATTTAAGTCTACAGTAACAGTATCAGGTGCTACACAGCTTCAAAGTACAGTAACAGTATTAGGTGCCGCAGCATTTAAATCTGATGTATCTGTTAGTGGTCAACTTGATGTATTAGAAAATGCATCAATAGGCGGCACATTAAGAACAGTTGGGGCTGCTACTTTTGAATCTAATGCAGAATTTAATAGTGGTGTATCAGTCTCTGGAAATTTAAATGCAGCAGGTAATACTTCTGTAGGCGGTACATTTAAAACTACAGGTGCTGCTACATTTGAAAGTACGGTAACTGTAAGTGGTAATTTAAATTTAACAAGTAATTTAACCGTTGTAGGAACAAACATTGTTGCTCCAAATGCAAGAGTATGTGCTTCAGCATATTATGGTAATGGTGAAAATATAACAGGTGTTAAAGCTTCTATTGGTATTGTTGATAATATATCTGTATCAGGATATATAAATGTAGGTGGTAATGTATCAGTTAGTGGCACATCTAACTTTGTAGGTAGTGCTATATTTAATGATGGTGTATCTGTAAGTGGTAACTTAGCAGCAAGTGGCAACGTATCAGTAGGTGGTACGCTTAGTGTTACAGGGGCTGTAAGTCTAGCATCTACTCTTAGTGTAGGTGGAGCAGCTAACTTTGCATCTACTGTAACAGTGGTAGGTGCAGCAGCTTTAAAAAGTAATGTAACAGTAGGTGGTACATTAGATGTTACAGGTAATACATCAATAGGTGGTACAAGTAATATTACAGGTAAGGCAGAGTTTGAAGATGATGTGTCAGTCTCTGGTGCATTAGTTGTAGGTGGAGCTACACAACTTAACTCTACAGTAACAATAGCTGGTTCAGCAATCTTTGAAGATAGTGTATCTGTAAGTGGTAATTTAGATGTAGCTGGTAATGTATCAATAGGTGGTACGTTCTTTGCTGCAGGTGGTATTACCTACGATGGTGATGTATCTGTATCAGGTGACTTAGCTGTAGGTGGTAATGTATCAGTAGGTGGGACTCTAAGTGTAACAGGTGCAGTAAGTCTAGCATCTACATTAAGTGTAGGTGGTAATGCAACATTTGCTGGTGATATAAGAAAATCAACAGCAGGTACATCTAACTTTGCTGCAGGTGTTAATGCAGGTAACTCAATAGAATCAGGTGGTAACTATAACGTAGCAGTGGGTGATGAAGCTGGTACGGCTATTACTACAGGCGATTTTAATACAGTTCTTGGATATGTTGCTGGCGATAGCATTACTACGGGTGGAGAAAATACTTTTTTGGGGTATAACTCTGGCGGCAGCAATGTCAGCGGAAACTACAATACATTTTTAGGAAGTGGTGCTGGTGCTGTAACAACAGGCAGCGATTCAACAGGTGTTGGTCGTAATGCCATGACAGCAAATACTACAGGGATAAACGTCGCTGTTGGTTATAGAGCCTTGGATGCGAATACGACAGGCACATCAAATGTTGCTCTTGGAGTTGATGCTCTAGGTGCTAACGTAGCTGGTGATCAATCAGTTGCGGTAGGCTATGAAGCTCTTCTTGTACAAAACCCTTCTGGCAATGCTGATATGGATAACGTAGCTGTGGGGTATCGTGCTTTATATGCAAATACCACAGGTACACAAAATAATGCTATTGGTTCTGGTGCGCTAGATTCTAATACAACTGCTTCTTATAACACAGCAATGGGACATAACGCTTTAGGAGCAAATACAACTGGTGCTGGTAATACAGCATTAGGCCAAACAGCACTTACTGCAACTACAACTGGCGCACAAAATGTTGGAATTGGAGCAGGTGCTGGAGCAGCAATTACTACAGCAAATAATAATACTGCTGTTGGTTATACTGCTTTAGCTGCAAATACTACAGGATTACAGAATATTGCTATTGGTACTAATGCTCTTACAGCAAATACAACTGCACATAATAACATTGGCGTAGGCATGACCGCTTTAGGGGCAAATACGACAGGAGCTAGTAATACAGCAGTCGGACATAATGCTTTAGCTGCAAATACAACGGCTGCTAATAATACTGCTGTTGGTGCTACTGCTTTAGATGCTTGCACTACAGGAACTAATAATGTAGCTGTTGGTTCTAATGCTCTAGGCGCACATACTACAGGCTCTGGACAAAACGTAGCAATTGGTTCTTCTGCGGCGGCGGCACTAACAACTGGACTTGATTGTACTTACGTTGGTTATCTAGCTGGAACAACTACTACTACTCCAACTGGTAATACAGGTATGGGTTCTGCTGCATTAAGATATGCAACAACAGGACCATACAATACTGCTGTTGGTTATGCGGCTAGTCGTGACACTACTACGGGTGGTTATTCAGCATCATTTGGAAATCAGGCTCTTTTAAGTCAAACTACAGGCGGTAGTAATAATGCCTTTGGAAGTCAATCTGCTGATGCAATTACTACAGGTACAGACAACCAAGCATTTGGAAACCATGCTTTAGGTGCGCTTACAACTGGCCTTTATAATGTAGGAATAGGGCGAGATGCTCTTGCAGCAATGACCACCACATCTGGTATGGTAGCAGTTGGTTATCATGCTGGTAAAGCCTTAACAACAGGACTTTATAATGTATTTGTAGGAATGACTGCTGGTGATGCAGCAACCGAAGCTGACCATAACACCCATGTTGGTTATGCAGCAGGTAGCGCAGTTACTACAGGTAATGATAATACTCTTATAGGTAGTCATGCTGGTAATGCAACAACAACTGGCGCAGAAAATACATTTATAGGAAGGTCTGCTGGAGCCGCAAATACAACGGCAAGTTACAATACAGCAGTGGGACATATAGCACTTGATGCAAATACAACGGGTGCTGATAATGTTGCAGTAGGACGTAATGCTTTAGGGGCAAATACAACTGCATCTAATAACACTGCACTAGGAACTAACGCACTTAATGCAAATACGACAGGTGGAACAAATACTGCTGTAGGAACAAATTCTGGTTATGCTGTAACTACAGGAGCAAACAACACTTTTCTTGGAGCTACTTCTGGTGATGCAACAACAACTGGTGGCGGTAATACTTTTATAGGAAGTTCTGCTGGTGGAGGGACAACAACAGCATCTAACAACGTCGCTATTGGTTATAATGCTGCACAAGTTAATGACACAGGCGACGGTATGGTGGTCATTGGTTATCGTTCTGGTGCGGCGTTAACGGCTGGCTCTACACAAAATACTTTTGTCGGTTATGAATCTGGTGCTGCTGTAACGACGGGTGATTATAACACTATAGTTGGTGGTGCTGCTGGTGATGCACAAACCACAGGTAGTCATAGTACATTTCTAGGGTTTGGTGCAGGTAGCGCAGTAACAACTGCGAACCACAATACTATCATAGGTAGTCATGCTGGTGACGCCATTACGACAGGTGCGGAACATACCTTAATTGGCTCTAATTCAGGTAGCGCATTAACATCAGGGACTGCGCTTACGGCTGTTGGATATAATTCTGCGGCGGCTGTAACGACAGGAGCAAATAACTCGATGTTTGGTCATTCCGCTGGAACTTTGATTACCAGCGGAGCGTCAAATGTCGGCTTTGGCAATAATGTATTAACTGCCGTAACAACCTCCTCCAACAATACAGCGATGGGATTTAATGCAGG
>Ga0208919_1002099_pt1 | contig 10709 bp, 8 predicted proteins | sample 4_EtaG_FD_184076 | JGI IMG/M metagenome (GOLD analysis project Ga0208919, IMG submission 184076) | Marine viral communities from the Subarctic Pacific Ocean - 4_ETSP_OMZ_AT15127 metaG (SPAdes) (version 3) | ecosystem: Environmental > Aquatic > Marine > Oceanic | place: Pacific Ocean | collected... | reverse complement strand
GGGTTTGGTGTGGTTTATCTCAAGGCACATACACTACTCATAATTGTAGTAATGCTGAAATAGATATAGACCAAGAAGGCACAGGGAATACGGCTAGGGCTTATAGTCAAGTAGCTAATCACACAGGCAACGAGTATAAAATAGATCAGGATGGAAATGATAACTTTGGCTATATAGACGCTGATGATGATTCAAACGATATGGATGTAATACAGAACGGAAATGACAATGACGCTGAAATCTATATGCAGGGGGATGATAATGTTTATAAGATCACGCAAACAGGGGATGATAAAGAAGGCGAGATAAGAGCTTTCGGTGATGATTCAGAATTTACTATAACTCAATCAGGAACAGGTGAGCACTATGCCAAGATTTATGCCAGTGGTTCAGCAGACAATAACGATGCGACCATAACTCAAACGGGTAGTGGCGACCATTACATGAAACTCAACTTCTACACCGATGATTATAATGTGGATGCCACACAATCAGGGACTACCAATAAAAGTATTACGGTTAATTATAATTGTTCTACAAACTGTAATAAAACCGTAACCATCAATCAAGGTGATTAGATTTTTCCAGTTGTTGGTTGTTGTTGTCTTATTGGGCGTACCTTTGGTACAGCAATGGACACCGCTTCAAATATTAAAGCTCAAGACTTTTGATACGTTTGTTAAAGAACAGGAGCCTTCTGGGTATTTTTCTATATTAAATATTACTGAAGAAGATGTTGAAATAGAGGGAGGCTATCCGTTTCCCAGAAAAAGATTAGCCGAGATACAAAATGATCTTGTAGCACAAGGTGCACTAGGTGTTGGTTGGGTCATTAGCTTTCCACAGAATGACCGATTTGGGGGTGATTTAGAGTTTGCCAAGAGTCTTGCATCTGCGCCTAGTGTAGTTGCAACCTTTGAAAACGACAACGGCACTTACCCCATGACCACAGGCACAGTTATTTTGGGTAAGGATCACGGCGGTTTTAAGGCTAAAGGCGTGGTACAAAATATCCCCTTACTTCGTGAATCGGCTTACGAGGGCATAGCGGTAGCGCCCACAGAAGTTGACCAGTTGGTAAGGCGTATGCCATTATTACTAAGAACCCCTGACGGTTGGGTTTCTGCCTACGGCACAGAGGTTCTGAAAGTTTTAGCTGGTGCTGATACTTACCTAATAAAAACATCAGAAGCAGGTATTCAAGAGGTTAGAGTTAAAGGATTGCCGCCAGTTAAAACCGATACTTTGGGTAGGAAGTGGATCAGTTGGGTGGACACACCGCAATTTTCTTTAAATGATATTAAACAAACAGAGTTAATTAAGAATCGCTTTGTCTTTGTTGGTGTAACGGCGAAGGGTGTGATGCCGCAAATTGCTACACCAAGTGGATTACTTGAACCACATAAAATACAAACAGCCTTGTCTGAAAGTATTTTAATAGAAGACAGCCCTTTTATCCCTGATTATGCGTTACTGGCAGAAATAGGTATATACCTAGCGACAACGGTTTTAGTTTGGTTTTTCTTAAACTTCTTTGGTGTGACATGGGGTTTGGTATTCTTTTTAATGGTAAATGGTGCCGTCGCGTATACGGGGCATTACTTAATTCAGTCTAATTTATTAATTGATGTTACTTGGTCGCTAATTTCTGGCTTTATTACAGGCTCCATTGCGTTTTATTTGAATTTTAGAGAGCAATACAGGCTCAGACAGCAGATTAAAAAGCAGTTTGAACATTACCTTGATCCTAGACAAGTTAAAAAGCTACAAGATAACCCAGAGCTTCTTAAACTAGGTGGTGAAAAAAGATATGCAACCTACTTGTTCACCGATGTTAGAGGGTTTACTTCGATGTCTGAATCGCTACCACCAGAAGATGTGACCTATATTATGAATAGAGCCTTAACTGCGCAACAAGAAGCGGTTCAAAAATTTGGAGGCATGGTCGATAAATACATAGGCGATGCAATGATGGCAATATTTAACGCACCCCTAGACCAGCCTGACCATGAGAATTTAGCTATTGACTGTGCTTTACAGATTATAAAAAATATGGAAGAGCTTAACAAAGAGTTTAAAATTAAAGACTTGCCACCAGTAGCTATCGGTATCGGTATTAATTCAGGTGAGGCTGTGATTGGTAATATGGGTAGTGATAGTCGATTTGACTATACGGCGATTGGTGATGCGGTAAATACGGCAGCACGACTTGAATCGGCTACCAAAGAAGTTGGCAAAGATTTATTGATTGGTAAAAACACGGCTCAATTTACAAAATATGAGTTAGAATTAATAACAACAATTAACGTTAAAGGCAAAGCGGATGCCTTAGATGTTTATACAGTATAGGTGATCAAATGAATGATAATTACAGACCTAGTGGTCAATTTGCAGGCGACATGGACAGAAATGAAGTAGAGATGGACTTAAATAAGTTCATGGCTATGATTGAAGAAATCGGTCAATTAAAGGACAAAATAAGAGACTTAGAGGATGTAAAGAATAATAACCCTTATCAAAAGTGGATATTTGTGGCTCAAGCTGTTGATTCTTGGCGTATTTTTCCAAGAGCTTTCTTAACAGTTTATATTTTTCTGCTTTACTATACAGTGATGTGGTTTATGAATTTGCCAGATCCAACATTTGAACAATCAGGGTTAATATCAATCGTTGTAGGTTCAGGCGCAGCATGGTTTGGACTATATGCAGGGACATCGGGCAGTTCTAAGAGCTTTAAGGGAGATAAAGAGTGAGAATTTTTATTACTGAATTTAAAGTAGGAGAGGAAACATATGATGGTCCTCCGATTAGAGCGGAAACTTTTGAAGAGGCAGAAACACAAGCACAACTTTTTGATCTTGTTGTGGTGGGAGTTTTAGACGCTATTGTAGTTGCAGAAAGAGGCTATGAGTATAAAAAACGGGTACTTCATTAGCTAATAACCCTTTAGCAAACTAGCTTTTTGATATATAATCAGAAAATCAGACATGCGCTGCAGCTTACGGGAAGAGCTTTAACTCGCAAAAACGTTTATATATAACGCTGTAGGAGATTTATGTTTGGAGTAAATAAGAAAGCATATTCTAAAAAAGCGGAACGTCGTTCTGCTTTTGTTCGTTATTTTGCCAACGGTAAAAAACAAAAGACAAGGAGCCGATTCTAATGGCTTCTTGGTTAGGTCCTGTTTTACAAGCTATTGGAATTGGTACTGCTACTAATGTTCTTTCTTCTAAAATTTTAGGCACAGACAAACAAAAAGCTCAAATTGGATCAGGAACTGCGCCGAGCCTACAATCGGGACCGCCCATTCAAATGACTCCTATAGAGGGCAGCATAAGACAAGATTTTGGAGATTTTGGTTCAGAAAATCTTGCAGAATCTCCTCAAGACGAACAAGATCGCTTAATGGAACTTATTCTAATGGAGCAAATGAAAGACGATGAGGGCGTTGCTTCGTTATATAACGGCGGTTATTTAAATCGTTTTGGTGGTGGTTCGTTGGGAATAATGGATTTAATAAAACAAGAAGTTTTTAACCCTCAAGAACTAATGCAAGATTTGCCAGAAGTTCCCTTGTCCAAAATACAAACATGGTGGCAGTCTTTAGATCCAAAGACACAAGATGCTCTAATGGCGGGCGGAGAAAAAGTAGGCGCGGCACTTTTTGAGCGGATTATTGCGGGTAAACGAGAACAGCCTGGAAGTCTAGTTAGTACTCAAACCCTTCCTGGAAATTCAGCAAGAAGAAGGGCAACACAAATGAGCAATATAAAGCCCGTAGGCGGCTCTGAACTAGATTTAGAAAAACTTATGAAAAAATATGTAGAGAGCAAAGAAAAAACACAAGGGACTCCTCTTTTGCATAAATTTCCTGGAAAAGACGACCTTAAATTTGTGTCCGCTAGGGGCGGTGGCGTCTTAGATAGAAGAATGTTTGCTCAAAATTATATGCCTGACGGCGGAGATATTACAGGTCCAGGAGGACCGAAAGATGATTTAATACCTGTTATGGCTAGTAACGGGGAGTACATGCTTTCTAAAGCAGCAGTAGATCAAGCGGGTGGCGGCAATCATGCCAAAGGCGTCGCAACTTTAGAAGCGTTTAATGAATTAGGAAATATGAGATATGGCTAGTAGAGAAGATTACGAATATTCGAGTCAGGCACCCGCCAGTTACATAGGACAGTTCCTTAATAGGGGAATTTTTCCTTATGCTGCCCGATTTTTAAAACAACAATTTGACGACTACGGACAAGCGGACTCTAGTCCTTTCACCTATACAGGACAACGTGTTGCAGATTTTGACCCTAGAGAGCAATACGCTATGCAGCTTTCTGACCAAGCAATTGGCAGTTATCGACCGTATTTAGGACAACAAGCAAGCACCTATGGACAAGCTCGACAAGCTCTCGGTCAAGGATTAGGACAATTTGATCCTACGGGAATTAGTGGTTTTTACGACCCTTATGAAGAACAAGTTGTACAACAAACACTTCAAGATGTTAGAGAAGGACTAGCTAAGGGCGATATGGGACTGCGTGACGAAGCCGTTGACCGTGGGGCTTTTGGTGGAGCCCGTTCTAGGTTAAGAAGAAGTGAACTAGCCGAAGATACTGCCCGAGGAGCCGCACAAGCAGTTGGCGGAATACGATCTGCGGGGTATCAAGGTGCAAGACAAGCCGCACAAGACGCTTTTGAATCACAACAAACTAGACGATTACAAGGGGGACAATTTCTTGGTGGTCTTGGTAATTTATACGGAGGGATGGCTCCTGCAATTCAAGCATTACAAGGACAAGATGTTCAACGCATGATGGGCATGGGTGGACTCGGTCGAGGAAGAAGTCAGTCGCTTATGGATCTCGGTTATCAAAACTTCGTTGGTCAGTATAACTTACCGATGCAAACATTACAAAACGTAGGCTCACTTACCGCCGCGCTTGGACCATTGGCAGGTGGTTATGGATATGCAGGAGCTACTCCTGCAGGAAACGCCGCATACACCCCGTTAGGCGCGGGGCTTCCAGGATATGGAGGATCTTCAGGGTTTACTAATCCAACGGTTGGTGTTCCTGGTGCATATAATAATCCTGCGGGTCCTGCAGGCAGAGGGGCAGGTGGTCCGTATGGTTGGAATCAAGAGTATTAAAAACTATGGCTAACGGTATTGCAGGCTTACCTTTTCCTCAGTTTGGCGGACAGCAAAGTCCAGGAATTACTCCTGTACAACTACAGCCCATGGCTCCTAATTTCCCTAGACCTCGATCACTGAATAGACGAGCACCTGAGCCTACAACTAAAGAAAAATTAGCGGGCTTTGCCCCCCTTTTATTAGAAGGTCTTGGCAGTCTCTTTAAAGGGGAGGATCCTCTCCCTGAAGACTTAGACGAAGACGGCAAAGTTAGCCGTGAGGAATATTTAGAAAGTATTGATGCAGATCCCGAAGCACCTAGTAAATTTCAACTAGCGCGGGCAGAAGCCTACGACTTATACGGACCGCCTGAAGAAGATACGGGGACAGGTTGGGGCAGCCTTTTAGCTAATATGGCAACAGCATCTATGATGGACCGCGGTGCAGGGGACTATGCAGATACTTATTTTGCTTTAAGAAAAGCTAAAAAAGATCAAGCAGCACGAAAAGAATTGTCACGATCAGAGTATATTAAATCACGAACAGACGCTAATTTACAGATTAAAGGTTTTCAAGATGTTGCAGCTAAAGCCGCTGGAGTAGATGATAGACGAGTAGGTCATTTTGATCCCGACACAGGTATAAGCTATGTGCCAACTGATGAAGGAATAGGTTTTATAGATATTCGAGAACATCCTGGAGAATGGATTCCTATAGCCGATGTAGAAACAGCTGCGCCACAAGAGGATCCAGAATATGCGGAACTTAAAGAAATTGAGGATGAAATTTTAACTAAAGAAACTGCTTTAGCTCAAACACAAGTTGTTGCAAATAAACTTGTAGAGGTATACGATGATGCAGAAAAGGAAGGAATGAATCCTTTAACTGTTGTTTCTAGTGTGGGTAGCTTTTTTAACGATGTTAATGCAAACGTACAGGCATTAGGCAGTCTTTTCGGTGGAGATATTTTAGATGGTTTTGCTACTGTAGATGATGTTACTAATAATTTAGCAGGTAGTTATGGTCGTTCTGGTTCTGGTCAAGCTGCAAAAGAATTACAAGCAATACTAAGAGACTCTAGTAAAAGTGATGCAGAAATACAAGAGGCAATAAATAAGTTTAAAAATAATGCTGATGTAGACGGAAGTTATCAATTAGGCAAAGTTTTAGAGGAAATGTCTTACTTAAATGTAAGAGCCCAAGGAACTATGCTTCAACTTGCTTATATGCTTGCTGCTGCTAATGGACAAACAGGGCGAACACTTTCAGATAAAGATTTAGCTTTTCATTTACAAATGCTTGGTTCAGGAGCTACTCAAAGTATAAACGTGGCAAGAAGGAATTTAATTGAAGTTATTGATACTGTTGGAGAATCAATTGATAGTCAAAATGCCATGATAATGGGTCCGCAACGGTCTACTCGTTATAATTTGGAAGATGAGAAAATTGTAAATATTTATAGAGGCTATTGGCGAAATCCTGAAGATGTTTGGACAAATCCAAATACTTATATGACTATACCAAATTTAAAAACGTACAAAGAACGTTATTCAAATACAGTTCCAGGAATTCAAACGTGGTATAGTCACAAAGGAAGGGGAAAAACTAGAAATCTGTACAATACTTCTGAAGACATAGAAAATCAGTTCCTAGAAGACTTAGAAGTAGGAGGACTTTAATGACTCCTGAAGAATTTACAAATTATCAAAATAAAGTTGCCCAACAGTATTTAAAAAGCAGAGTAAAGGGTCCTAATGAAGAAGATTTAGGATTAGATTTTACTTACGGTGATTTAATTAGTGATAAAAATGAAAATATATTTGCAAGATCTGCTGTATTAAAAGATCCTACGGTAAGAAAACTAGCAGAAGAACACTACTCTCCAGAAACTATTGATAAAGCTATCGCTCAGTGGGAGGCGTATAAAGAAGAAAACGTTACTCCCTACCTTTCTCGTAATTTTGTTTCTTATGGTCCAGAAAATTTTCCAGCCTATTCTGCAGCACTAGAACAGAGAAAATCGTCCGAGTACCAAGCAGAACTAAGGGAAGAACAAGAAACATTTCCGTATGCTTCAGGAACGTTTTCAGATGATATTGTTATGTCTCCTTGGTTTTTTGAAGAAGGTAAAGACGTGGCTAGTTATGGTATTAATCCTATGCCAGAAGCACAAGCAGAGTTGCCTGAAGATTTAAGAGACGATATAGCTTTAAATCCTCGTCGTATGACTAAAGAAAATTTTGAATTTTTAGCGAAAAAATATGATTTAAAAGGAAAATTCAGATACGTTAATCCAAATAAACCTAACTTAGGTATCACTTATACAGATGAAAAAGGAATAGAAAAACTTGTTAATTCCCCCTTTATTACAGGAACTGATTGGGAAAACTTTTTAAGACAAGAAGGTCCTGCAATAATGTTAGATATTGCTGCTACAATAGGGGGAACTAAAAAACTAGATAAAAGTTTAAAAGGCATGAAATTTGTAGGAATGCAAGGCTTAGAAGCGCTTAAGAAAATTGATCCTAAATGGTTAAAACGATCGCTTCAAGTTGGTGGTATGGGCGCTTTATCCGCAACAGGAGCAGTTACAGGGGATCTTTTACGGTTGTTAATAGGTAAGGGAACGGGTGCGAATGATTTATCTCCTGATGAAATGTTAAAGGAATCCTCGATGATTGGTGCTTTAGCTTTTTTAGGCACGGGTGCTGTTCAAACATTTACCTTAGCTTTTCCAAAACTTTGGTATAATTTTACAGGACAAGATATTCCCAATAGTTTTTACGCTCGTATGGATGACGTGATGGAAACAATTAACCGACAAGAAGCGGGATTACCTTCGGGAGTTGGAGGTGAAATAGATATGTTATACGGAGATCCTACAACAGTTAAACAAATTCAAGAAACTATTGATGAACTTTCCTCGCAAGTTGTTCAAGAAATAGGCGAGTGGCGACCTACAATTGCATCACTTACAGGAGATATAGATGCGGCAACATTAGAGGCTGTTTTTCTAAAAAATGCAGGCGATACTGCATACGGGGCTTTTTATGAACAATTAAAACAAGGCAACCGACAGGTTATCGAACAATTATTTAGAGCTATAAATGAAAAAGCAGGCGGTACGACAACTGCAGCAACTTCAGCAGGGCTAGGACAACAATTTAGAGTTTTCGCTACAGAAAAAATAGATGCTATAGACCGCGCGGCTCGTGAAGCTGTTGCGAGAATACAAAACGCTTGGAAGACTCAGGTGGATGAGGTTGATGCGGGCGGGGCTAGTTTATTAAGAGATGTTCCTCCTGAAGAACCGTTATTATTCACAGGTTCTAATGTTCGCCTAAAACAAATAAAAGACGATTATTTAAAACCTTTTAATGATGAGTGGGATAACACATTTAAAAAATATGAAGATTTAATTGGCGGTGGAGGCTATATTAAAACTCCAACAAACACATGGAAAAGAGGAATACAAAGAGACGCGGATAATTTAATTAAAAGTTTAGATTCTCCTGAAGCAGAAGTTGCTTTTAAAACTGTTTTCGGTCCTGAGGGCGGCTCTATTATGAAACGTTTTCAAATGTTAGGTCCAACAGGTTTTGAAAATCCAAAATTTACAATGAAAGAAATGAACCAAGCTAGAGTTGTTTTAAACGATATTATAGGAAACACAGATAATAAAAAAATTATCAGATATGCCACTAATTTAATGACAGGCATTAAAAAACAAATGCAAGCAACACTTGATGACGGGGCACGAATAGAAATGAAAAGTGCAGGCATTGAACCTTTAGGGAAAAAAGGAAGTTATACTAAAAATCAAATTAAGGCTTATAAACAAGAAACGGGCTACGGTCTAGACTTAAATAATGCATGGCTTAATCAAAAACAAGCAATAGAAGAATCAAATACTCGATTAATTACTGAACTTTTGCAAAAAGAACCTGAACGGGCTTTGCCTTATATATTAGAAACAAACACGAAAGGATCTCGAAAAAATACTCAAGTGTCTCGGTTGGTAAAAGTCTTAAAAGAGAAAGGAACAGGAGAACTTAATGATTTACGAAAGTCTTTTGCAGGATATATCCAAGATACTTTTATAAATGTTGCAGATGAAACACCTCAACAAATAGCTAGAAACTATCGTAATTTTATGAAAGAGTATCGAGGAACAATAAACGAGCTTTTTGAAGGCGGTTGGGATTCTTTTAGTTTTAATCCTAAAAAATTTGAAAAATATGTAATTAAAGAATTAGACGATTATGTTATACGGCAAAATGCGATAAAGGCTCGTTTTGGATTAGCAGATAATCCTGATCCAAATCCCACAGATATTATTTATTCTTTTTTAAATGCTTCTAAAACACAAAAACAAACAGGTCAATTAATGTTTGATATGGAAGAATTATTAGGCTTGGCAAAAGGCAATAAATTGATGGAAGAAGAACTTGCCGCAGTAACTCGTCGTTGGATTACACAAGAAGTAACTGCGCCAAAACAAGGATTAGATAATATTGTAACTTATGATCCTACTGCGATTAATCGTTTATTAACGGAAGGTTTTGGACCTGAAGATATTACTGGACCTGCATTAACTTTTGATAATTTTATTTTGCCTTTATTGGGTAAGGGAGGCAAAGAATATTTAAGAAACCTTAAAGTATGGAATGCTTTAGTGCAAAGAGAAGTAGGTGCAGACATAGCTGAGAAGTCTGTTCAAAAATACTTAAATATGAGCACAGAATCTTCCACAGAATATCTTAAAAAAGCAATTATTCCACCATTAACTCAGTTTGGTAGGCGAGTAACTGCTTTTGAAAAAAGATTAAATGAAAAAAGCCAAGCGTTTATTGCAGAAATGCTTTTAGATCCTGATCTTTTTAAACGAACTTTAGCCGCAGTTAGGGGAAGGCAAAATATGAGCACGTTTATTCGTTTTTTAACATCTTATGGAACAGTAGCAACTGCCGACATGGGGGAAGAGCTTTCCTTATATGATCCAAATAAGAAAAAACAAGCAACAAGAGAAAAATCAGCTTTTGAAATTCCTGCAAATATTCCTGGAAGAATACTTGAGCTTGGAGAAGAAACTATTGGATTAGGAGCGCCGCAATAATGCCAATAAAATTTGAAAATCCATTTGAAAATCCATTATATGATCCTGCTCCAGATAGAGAAAACACATATATTGAAGAAGACTCTTCGCAACAAGAACTTTTAGCTGCTTTGCAAGAAAAAGTAGCTGAACTGGAAGGAAGAAAAGCTCCCGCCTTCGATCCTTCAGGAATTTTAGGTCGAATATCGCAACTGGAAGGAAGGGAAGCTCCAATGTTTGACCCTTCAGGTTTGCAAAGTCGAATAGCTGAACTGGAAGGAAGGGAAGCTCCAATGTTTGACCCTTCAGGTTTGCAAAGTCGAATAGCTGAACTGGAAGGAAGGGAAGCTCCAATGTTTGACCCTTCAGGTTTGCAAAGTCGAATAGCTCAACTGGAAGGAAGGGAAGCTCCAATGTTTGACCCTTCAGGTTTGCAAAGTCGAATATCTCAACTGGAAGGAAGGGAAGCTCCAAGTATTGATC
>Ga0208919_1002098_pt1 | contig 10715 bp, 11 predicted proteins | sample 4_EtaG_FD_184076 | JGI IMG/M metagenome (GOLD analysis project Ga0208919, IMG submission 184076) | Marine viral communities from the Subarctic Pacific Ocean - 4_ETSP_OMZ_AT15127 metaG (SPAdes) (version 3) | ecosystem: Environmental > Aquatic > Marine > Oceanic | place: Pacific Ocean | collected... | reverse complement strand
TCAAAAGTGAAAGATGTGTTATTTGTTATTAGATCATTTAGTATATGTTCTGGTGTTTTATCTTCATAACTTTGACCTCTTACTTCTGTTTCAACTAAAACCTTACCAAAACTCTGTGCTATAATTCTTTTAAATGGCATTTCTACTTCTATTTTTGTAACATATCCACCAAATTTTAATGTTGATCTAGGATTAATTTTATCTTTAATTATAGTAGATACTTCATCATCAAGTGGTGTTCCTTTATAGATTCTTAATCTTAATATTTTACCATTAAAGAAATTTTGTGCTGAACTACCAGCATATACTGTTGTTGAATCAAAAACATTAGTCTGAAATACATTACCCTGAAATAATGTACCTGTTTCATGTGTATCTCCTTTTCCTATAAGAAGTGGATTAGAATTTGTTCCATTGTATGTTATAGTTGCTGTACCTTTTGACACACCATCTACATATAATGTTACTAAGTTATCAGAATTTCTTGACACACGTATTAAATGTTTATTACCATCATTATATCCATTCGAACTACTTAATATTGTAGTGCCACCCATTTTAAATACAACATCTCCTGCTGTTCCTTTGTTTACAGATATAGCATAGCCGTTTGGATAAGATCCAGCTCTTTTATCTAAGATATGTCCGTTTGTTGTTGATGTCCATTTAGCCCATACATAGATATCAAACTCACCTGACAGATCTAAATTATTATTATCTGGTACTGATATGAATGAACTACTACCATTAAATACTGCTTGTTTACCATAATATTCATCCTCATCTTCATATGTTAAAGCAGTTGCAGAACCATTATTGAATGTTCCACTCTCATCTTTTACGTTACCTTGTAAATTTAAACATAATGATAAATTGTTTAACTCCATGAAATCTTGTTGATAATATAATTCATCATTAACAGCAATGGTTTCGTTTTTTGGTATTTGAAATTCTAACTGATCTACTGCACGATCACCTTCTTTTGTTAATTTTGATTGTAATATTGTTTTTGATGTATAATTACTACCTACTAGTATTTTTACTTTAGACATATCTTATCACTCTGCTGCAATAGGTGCACCTGCTATGAAGCTAAGATTTGCTGTCCATGTAATAGGTGTTGAACCTTGTTTGCTTACTTCAATAGATTCTATTAATCCGACCCTAGAAAATCCTATATTACCAATTATGATTTGATATTTATCTTCAATATATGTTGATTGAAATCCTGAAAATGCTGGTGATGTTTCGGCTTGATTGTTTATAAGAAATTTAACTTGGTCATCTGCTTTTGTTTTAGTTGTTAAACCAAATGGAGTAGTACCTCCACCTACACTTGAACCTTCAGTATTATATGGATTTTGTAATATAACATCTGTTGCTTCATCATGTAATACCCAAGATACTGATATTCTACATGTGTTACCTTCTGCTTTTGTTAGTACATTATTCGCATCTCCTGCTAAAGGTAATGGCATTGCAGTTGCTGGCGATAATAAATTTATAGATACAGTATTAATATTTCTGATTAAATACCTATATTTTTTACCAGTTTTAAATGATCTGACTTCTATTGTTTCAGCCATTTTAGATTATACCTCTTCTACTATGTGATTCTCTAAGTGCTCTTTCTACAATAGGTTTTATTTGTTGTAAATCAGTATTACCTGTAACTTTTTCTATTGTTATATTTATTACTACATTATTTTTTTGATCATAGTTATTTGTGCGCCCACCTAATGCTGTATTTGGTGTGACATACTCCATACCTCTTTCACCAAAAGACCATGTTTCTCCAGTATGCTGTCCTATACCTATAACAGGTTCTGTAATCATACCACCTGTTGCGTTCTTATGTCCTCCACCAGCATAACCACCGCCACTAGATGAACGTTTCATCTGTTTAATCATCTTTTGAACTTTATCATATGCTACACCAAATGCTTCAGATGTTTTTGCAATTACCTCTGAAATTTCTTTTTCTTTTCCTGTCTGAATATCTTTTTCAGTTTGCATTATCTTTGCATGTGCTGCATTTCGTTTATCAATATCTGCATATAATCCTGTACCATCTTCAACAGCTTTAGCGAATTGTTCTCTTAGTTCAGTTTGTTTTTCATTTCCTAATATACCAGCCTCTTTCATTGCTTCAAAGTTTGCTATGATAGCAACTCCTTCATCACTTAGTCCAGTGTTTATTGTTTCTAATACTTCTTTCAATCTAGGAGGTGCAGCCATCCATTGATCTCCTTGACCATCTTTTGTATCATTAAATTCCATTCCTTTTCCTCCTCTTGCACCAGTTTTACCTGCTTCTGCATTAGCCCATGCTTGACCATACTTTGCTTTACTTTCTGCCATTAATCTTTCTAGTTCTGATTGTTGTTCATCTTGTGAACCGTAGCCACCGAATATACCAGACTCTCTGTTTTGTTTCTCTTCTAGTTTCTTTGCTGCTTCATCTGTTTTTGTTATTATTTCTGCAAATCCTTCTTGTGTTGTTTTATTTATATCAACTATGCCTGATACTACTTGTTGTGATGCTTGTGAAACTAAAGATTCCATATCACTTGATGCAACTCCTGCTATACTTTCCATTTTAGCATCAAAGCCCTCTAACATTGAAGCATATGCTGTTGCTTTCTCTGCTTCTGATTTAAGAGGATCTAATGCTATAGCTAGAGCACCAAATGCTCTTTCTGCTAATGATCCAAAGAATGCTGCTGGATCTGTAAACATTGCTAATGCTGCAATACCTACCTTTTCGCCCATTTTGAATAGTGATGCACCAGCTCCTACATTTTCTGCTCCAAACTTTAATAATCTAAGTGCTATTGGTTTCATAACACCACCAAAGAAATCTCCTATAGGTCTTAAGATAAGTGTAAATGCTGTTGACATAATCTTCATCATTGATTGTGCTATTGGTGATGATTCTATTGCTTTAGTGATAACTCCACCTGCAATTCCTAGACCACCTATTGCACCCATTCCTATACCTTTAGCTGTTTTTCCTGACATTCCTCCCATCTTATCTCCAAATGCTTTTGTTTTTCCTAAAGTTTTTGTGAATGCATTTGCTAGTTTATTACCTTGTATTGATGCTCTTTTATTTCCTACGTCTTCTTGAGAAACTTTACCCTTATCTCTTAAATTTGCTACTGCACCACCACCTTCATATCCTCGTGCAAAGTCACCTTCTTTAGCAAGACCTGCTTCTAATGCAAATGCTTGCCCAGTTCCTGTTTTTCCTAGTCCTTTCATTCCTAGTTTTCCTAATCCTTTTGCTGCACCTATACCACCTTTCATACCCATCATTCCTGCACCCATTGCTTTTGTACCCATCGTACCACTAACCATTCGTTCCATGATAGAGTTCCAATGTCTCCTTTCTTCTACCATTAATCTATCCTTAGCTCTTTTTTCTTGCATAATGATTTTTTGTCTATAATTTAAATTCTGCTGATCTCTAGAAGTATTCTGACGTATTTCCGTTGTAAGTCTTTGCTGTCTTGCAAAATTATCATCTATTCGTTTTTGTATCTTTTCTTGCTCTTTCTGTAATTTTGAGGCTTCCTGATAATCCATACCTCCAGAACCTTTTCCACCTCCAGAACCACCCATACCAGTTTTCTTCATCTGTTCTATGAATTTCTTTAATATTTTAGTATGCTCCTCTAATCCCTTAGCAGTTTTCCTTTCAAATTTTATCTCGAAGATAATATTGTCTTCATTTGCCATATATATCTAAATAGCGTATGGCTATTTAAAGTTTTTAGGTGGAGGAGGAGGTTTTAACTTGGTGTTTTTTAGTTGCTCTGATATCTCTTTATGAATTATTAGGAGGTTTTTGAGGAATTTGACTGATTGGCTGTCTGTTGTTTCTTTTGTCCATCCGAAGTTACTTGCACAGAAGTAGTAGATTGTGGCTGTTGTTCGTTCTCCGTTGTCGAGCCCATGAATGTCACCATCCAATCCTCCAAGAACTTCGCTAAAGGGTAGTCTACCATCACTCCAGCGATGATCTGTTTTGCAACTGAGGCTTTCATGTTTCGAAGAGCTGATGCAGAGCCTACTTCAAAAGGTGCGTTACGAATAACCTTCAATAGGATAGTTTGCCTATAATTAGGTATATTCACTTTAGGTTTTGTTACATCTGATAAATCAACACAGTTATTGATTACAGATTCTAATTCTCCAAATGTTAAATCGTCTTCATATTCAATGGTTGCTTTCGAGCCCTCCCAATCTATTTCAAAACTTTTAATTGCCAATACATATCACAATAATAACAGTCTTATAAATCTTTCTACTCTTCTGCTGATTGGTTGTTCTTACATTCTATGGTTACTGATTTTACTCTCCAAGCAATGTTTTCAAATACTGGTTCATTTGGTGCAATTCCTTCAATGTCTAAACCATCTGGTGCTAAACCTGTACCTGTAATCTTTATGTATTCATTACCTGATTTCTGGAATAATATTTCTAGTTCTGGAGAACCTCCTACTGTTTCTGAGAATGTACCACTTGTACCTTTTGATACTTGTTCTAATACATCTTCTAAAATTGTCTTGTTTAAGTGTGATGCTTTGAATGATCCTGTAATATCTAATACTTGTCTGTATGCATCTACTGCTTGATTTGAGTTTAATCCATATAACAATGTTGTGTTTTGTGCAATGTTTAAGTTTAAGTCTTGTACTTGTGCTAATACACTTCCACCATATTTCAACTGAGCATGTGCAAATGTAAATGCTCCATGATTTAGTGTTGGTTCTGATGGTGCAGTTCCAAATGTTGTTGCTGGTGCATCTTCTTTTCCGTATGTTGCTGATAATGAACAATCTACTGTTGCTCCTATTGATGTTGTAATTCCTAATGATGATGCTACACATCCTTTTAATGTTCTTACTATATCTTGATTTGAAGAATCTCCTGCGTTAAAGCCTACTTCAGTTTGAAATGATCTTGGTTGTTTATTAATACCGTTTGATGCGTGTGGATAAGTATGAGTGTATGGGTTACTGCTTCCTGTTGTACTTGGTGCTCCGAAAAATGCTCCTAAAATCCAAGGGTTACTTAATGCAAAGTCTAATGAAATCTCTCCTGCTTGTTGTCCGTATGCATAACTTTCATATGTTACTTGATTTAGTGCTGGTAAGTCAATTCTATTATGTGTTAAACTCCAAGAGCTTAATGCATCTCTTAAACCGAATTTTTTATCACATGTGGCTGAGCCAGCATATGTACCTTCATATCCATACTTAACATACGATTGTGCACCTGTGCGAACCATTCTGATATTTAAATAGCAACTTGGTATTTAAAGATTTAGGCAGGATTTAACTTCCTATATTTCACGCCTAATATATGTTTGAACATATTTCTGTATCCATCATTCTCTGATATACTTGTCATAATCCTAAGATCTACAAAGTCTGTTCTTCTTATATTATTCTTTATTATGGTAGCAACTTCTTTGACCATATTATTATGATAATCATGATTTTGGAATGTTCTAACCTCTATGTTTAAATCTATTGTAGATAAGTGATCAGTACCATATAATCCCCAATATTCTATAGATTCTTTCTTAGGATATATTAGTATTAAATCCCTTCTTGCATCAACAAAACCTACTGCTTTCTGATCATAGCTTTTTGTTAGTATAGGCATATATCCTAAAGACCAATTATCATTTATAGTCTCTATCATATCATCAAGTGCATCATATATTGCGATACCCATGTTACTTCATACTCCAGCTAAAATAAACACCCAATCGTTCTCTTTCTAATCTAAGTGCCTTTCTTTGTCGTTGTGCTCTAATTATTCTCACTGCAATTTTTTGTATCTCTTGTTTTGGGTTTGGTGAATTATAAACATCTTCTCTTTCACCACTATTTTCTGACAACATTAATTTTACTCCTGCAACCCATTGTTCTATTTCTCCCATCTCATCAACATTTATAGGATCTCTATCTTCATCTACTCCATCTGGATCTGTAACCATTATCTCATCAACAAATGTATCTACTGCATCATTAAGACTATCAAAATTTGCAAAATCTATAGTGTTTAACAAGAATTCAGTTCCTTTAATTGTAAAATTATCACCATTATTTTCAATTTCATAAGTCTGATTTGTTGTTGCTAATTTTTTATCAAACAATTCAACAGATGCTTCTGTCATATCAACCTTAAAGTCTTTTAACGCTCTGTTTAATTCTGGAAAGTTTTTTCCAAATTCAGATACTAATTCACTCATGGTATCACAAATACTTCTCTACGGTTAAGTACGCACTCTTCAACTGTTTCTTTCCACATCTTCATGGATTGATCAATGTTTACTTGATTACTTCCTATTGGTATTTGATCCATTCTTAAACTTGTTGTTAGTAAATCTATAGCAACTAATTTGACACATGCATCCTCAACGTCAATAGGAACTGTATCATCACCATATCTATATGTAACTCTTATTCTGTTTTTTCTCATTATACTGAATAAGAATCCTCTAAGATACAATCTTCCATATACTTCATCAAATTCATACCATTGTGAGTCTGCTAATATATCATCATATGCAGAACTTGCTCCTTGCCAAACTTCTATCTTATCACCTTGTGAAGAGTTAAGTGGTTGACAATTTCTATGTTGTAACCAAATTGGAGTACCCCATCCAAATGTATATAATAATGCTAAATCATGAATTTCTTTTGTAATAGTTTTTGTTCTTCCAAATGTGTGTCCTATACGTCTGTCTAACTCTTCTTCTTTCCTATTGATTATTTTCTCAACTTGAGTCTTATTAGGAGTAGTGGTAGCAGTGATAGGAATTCTGAGGAAATCAGATACATCTTCTACTGTGCAGTATGTAACAGCCATGATTTAAATAAAGAGGTTGAGTATTTAAATTTACTTAAATACGATGATATATTCGGCTGAACCTGTAACATCAGCATATATACCTGCTTCAAATCTTCTGTGTAATTCATCAACATCATGAACATCTTCTCCAAATACTGTGATTTCTGCTGGTGCACTTGATGTTGTACCGTTCTTTAGTATACATTTTGCTCCACTAGAACCTTTCTTTGATACATGGACAGCGACTACTACTCCATGACCACCTTTTACAAGAGTATCAGCATTGACATTTACTACATTGTGGTTTAGTTCTACCATGATGATTAATTCATACGTTCATATATAAACTTTATGAAGAAAAAAAAGTCGGCTATTTTGGACTCTAGTAGCCTATGACTAGAAACTCGAATACTTTGTTAGCAATAGATGTACTATTTGCTACTTCTGCAAATACTGCACCTGCTGAACCACCAACGGAATAGAGTTTGATTTTCTGGTTTGCCTTGTCATATTCTACTTTGTATAGTGAATCTGTAAATTCAGGAATCACTGAAACGAGTGTAGAAATTCTTCCCTCTTTGAGGTCGGCTGACACTCCATTTGTTGCATAAGCATCAGAACCACCAGCAGTGACTTTGACCTTATATATTCGCAGTTTTGAAACTAATGCTGCATTGAAAGATAGTGTCTTTCTAACATTAGCTGCTGTCCAATCGGATGAACTGACTGTTACTGCCATAGATTAGTCTATGAACCACCTATATATAAGTATTAAAAAATAAAAAAAGGGGTTTTTGTGGATTTGACTAAAGTTTGATATCTCTAATCTTACCCTGACTCTTGAAGTGTCTACAGACAGTTTCTCCCATTGTCCTGAATACACCTTTCTCAACAAATGCGTTGTTGACAAATGGATATGCTGGACTTCTGCGTGTTGCTTCATAGTATTCTGTTGGAATTGCGATTGAGATTCCGATTCTTGGATATCCGTAACCTTCAGCATCAGATGTATCTAATGCGAATAGTCTTCCTACTTCAGATGAATCACTAGCGTTGCTAGGAGCATCTTTGGATGGAATGAATGGGATTCCATAAATGGAGTCTACGTGGATTCCGACACCAGTTCCTTTGAAAGTCTGAATTCCGTTAACATCGATTTGTACGAGTGCTTCACCGTATGGATTTGGAATACGGACTGAAGGCATGTATAAACCTTGTATTTCAGAATAGACCTCGTGCGAACCGAGGAATACGTTAGGATCTTTACCTGCTGCAATACGGATCTTTCTTAAGAAAGTACGTAATGTATCGTCGGTAAGGACACCGTTAGTACCAATGGTACCTGAAGCAGATTCTACAGTACAGTCAAAGTCAGTGCCACTGTCTCTATCAACAGTTGCGTTTGCAGCCCATGGGTCATAATAACCTGTTTGTGAACCACCTAATGCATCTTCTTCAGCATCGCTGGAGATGATTCTATCAAGTGTTTCAAAGTCTTTGGTACCTGTGTTAGCACCACTTGCACCTGCTGCTTCTGATTCAACGTCTGCCAAAAGCATTCTGTTTAAGAATTCCTTGTGTTGAACTGCCATATACAATCGAAGTGAACCTAATCCACCCCAAATGTCGTCTTTACTGTGAGTAGCTAACCATTCCATAACTTCAGATGCACTGAAAGGCAACTGAGCTGTTTTTGGTCTGATGTCTATCTCTTGTAAAGTTGGTTTGACAGTTTCAGCAATGTTACCACCTTCTGAAGTACCACCCAAAGTAGTGTTACCTTGGTTTGTATTTAGAGTTGGTTTTGCTGTAATTACACGGAATCCAGATTTATCCCAAGGATATTTTGGGAGTATACCGAATGCGTTAGCCTCTAAGTTAAGTTGTGCCCATGCGTAAGCCCCAAAAATTGCGTTAAAAACGCCAGTTGTGGAGGTTGTTACTGGAGCATCAGCTTTTCTAAGGAGATTTCTGTTGTATCCGTAATAGAGTGCCTCTAGTTCGTCAATAGTTTTTACTTGAACCATTTTAGATCAATCCTACCTCATCTGATGATGGTTTGTAGTAGTGTCCTGATTGGATTTTCAAAGCGATGTCTGAAAGTCCATCGTGACCGACTGCTCTAGCATCTTTCAAGATCTGTGAGTAATCTTGTGTGTAAGATTTGTCAACAGATTCTATTGCTGCGTTAGGGCGAGGAGTCTCGGTTGTGAAGGTATGTTCATTTTTCTGAACCAATTGTGGTGAAGCTTTGGTTTCCAATGTGTGTACAGTGTTACCTGAAGGCTTATCCTCAACTGTTTTGTCTCCATCGAGTTTTGCTTGCTGACCTTGTTCATAAGGCTCTGCTGGTACTGTTGCAATTTCTGCACCAATATCATCTTTGTCTTGAACTTTTGGTTGTGCTTCCAAACTAGCATCAGATCCACTTGGGGATTTGAATTGACCGTCTTTTGCAATCTCTTGTAGACTAGCTACTTCGGCTGCTAAAGATTTGTGGCTTTCTAGGATGGTTTTTTGTGACTCGACTACGGCTTTCAATGTATCTGCGATAACATCGTAAGCTTTTTCGACTTGTTTCTCTTCTTCTTCGTCTTCCTTTTGCTCTTTACTTTCTACTTTTTTGTCTTCTTCTTCTTTTAGAATGTTGTCTGCCATGTTGTTACTGAAATTATATATAAAGGGTTTATAAATATTGTGGTTATTTATATTTTATGGAAAATTACCTAAATCTTCTGGTTTTCTGTTATATCTGCGTGTTTTTCTTTTTTTATCGCCTATATTATTAAATCTAGTGTTGAATTTTCCATCATCTTGTGTGCCTGAAAAATCTCCTACTCTAGGGCTAGTTCCATTACCTGATACCCCTGCATTCTCATGCTTGCCTAAAATTTCAAGTTTTTTTTTAAATCTTTGTCTAGTTTAATTAACTCTGATACTGCATTATTTATCATTCTCTTTGTAGGAGTATTATGTAATTTATGATGATGACCAACTTCTGGTGGGAAATTATCATCTGATCCATCATTATTATAATGTTTCTTACCAGATACTTTTCCACCTGAAGTACCTTCTTGTCTTTCTCCTTCTTTATGATATTTGTAAGGCTCTTTAACCTTATCTCCTCTTATTGCACTGGTATCACCAAATGCACCTTCTACCTTTTTTTGTGTTTCTTTTTCTGCTGCTAGAACTGTTTTAGCACTTTTTGGTTTAGTTTTGTTAATTTCTAATGCTGCGTTTTTAATATCTTGAAGTTTCTCATTACCTTCACCAAAACGATCTCTCATAGTTGTAGTTCTAGCTCTTGTTGATTGTCCTTCTTTAGTCTGTGCTTCTTCTGGTGCTGCTGTCATACCCCAAGGTGTAGCAATTTGCTTTCCTGTCTGTGGTTTAGTCTCTTTTCTTTGTAATCCTGATGTTGCATCTGCTTGGTTTACTAATTCTATTACTCTCCATTGCATATCTAAGTCAAATGCTTCTTTTCTTAGTTCATGCCATGATTCTGTTTTAATTATTTTCCTTCTTTTCACAACACGTTTTTCGTCTGTATTTGGGTATGGACTTCCACTTCCTGTCCATTGAGGAGGTACTTCTCCACCAACTTCACCTTTCTTTGCGAATGAACCTACAATCTTTTCTGCACTTTTTCTAGATTTACCCTCTCTCATTAATGCTTGAACTTTTTCTTCAAATGTTTGATATTCATTTAGGTCTGCTCTTTTCACTTCTATATAATCCTTATCGTCAACAACTGTATCTGATTTTGGTCTTTGTTTACCACCATCTTGATTATACATAGTGCTTGCATTATCTCCACCTGCGTTTGAAAAGTCTGCTTTATC
>Ga0208919_1002097_pt1 | contig 10715 bp, 8 predicted proteins | sample 4_EtaG_FD_184076 | JGI IMG/M metagenome (GOLD analysis project Ga0208919, IMG submission 184076) | Marine viral communities from the Subarctic Pacific Ocean - 4_ETSP_OMZ_AT15127 metaG (SPAdes) (version 3) | ecosystem: Environmental > Aquatic > Marine > Oceanic | place: Pacific Ocean | collected... | reverse complement strand
GCACAAGAAGAAGTAGAAGCCCAACAAGAAGAAACAGGAGAGTATGGTTCAGAAGATACAATTATTGCATATATGGGATTTGTTCCTGGATTTAATACTTACGAGAAGGTTTTAATGGTAGATCAAGATCAATGGTATACGTCTAGAACCATCTATACTGAGACGATGCCTGATAATATAAACGCTTTTTATGGACTAGCAGGTAGTAATATAAGCAAAATGAACGATATAATAAATTCACAACCACCTTTATAGGAGAATTACTATGGATTGGTTTCAAAATAAAACAACACAAATAATAGCTCTTGTAGGTATTGTTTCAACTCTTGCAGGTTTTGGTTACACAGGTGCGACCTACGTCAATAGAGTAGAAAACCTAGAAGCTAAGATAGGCGGTATCGGAGATACTGAAGACGCTCAAAAAATTATTGAGGAACGTTTTGCAGCTATCGAAACATCTGTACAGTTTTTAGAAAAAAGTATTGATGGTATAGCTGTTCCAGATGTTACTGAAATTAAAACGGATATAGCTACGATTAAAGCTGATTTAGAAAGTTTAGATGATAACTTACGTAAAGTAGAAACTAAATTAGATAAAAAAGACGATAATCCATTAAACGGATAATGAAAGTTTTTATTACAGAATTTAAACACGATGGGCTTTTTTACGAAGGTCCTAATATTGTAGCAGAATCATTTGAAGCCGCAGAAGTAACTGCCGAAACATATGGGGTAAATGTAGTCGGTATGCTTGATGTAATCATCACTGATCACAACGAAGATGAGTATAAAAGGGTTTTACATTAACCCTTTCTTTGATATATAATCAAAGTTCAGCCATTGTGCTGCAGTTTACGGGGTGAGCTATAACTCGCAAAACGTTTATATACGCTGAGGAAACAATGGTTGGAGTTGATAAAAAGACATACAAAAAGAATAAAGGTCGTCGTTCTGACTTCGTAATTTATTCGTCTAAAGGCAAGAAAACAAAAGCTAGGAGTAGGTTCTGATGGCTATTTCTATGTCTAAAATTCAAAAACAAATCGAAACAAACCCACTAACTAAAGAAGCCGCTAAAGAACAGTTTTTAAATAAAACTAAAGAGTTTAACTTACAACACGCTTTTAGTTTTGACGAAGCATGGGACTTTGTAGAATATAAGAGAAAACAAAAAGAATTTAGAGAAACGGTTTCTACTTTTGAAGAAGCTTTAAAGAAACACGAAAGTTCTTTAGGTGATTCTACTCATAAACTAAACCCTACAAAACATTCTTTTTCAGATGGACAATATATAAGAGAAATTTATAATCCTGCTGGTTTAGTTTTAGTAACTAAAATACATTCTAAAAACCATCCTTTCTTTTTAATGAAGGGAGAAATGAGTATTTTAACAGAAGAAGGAGTGCAGCGAATAAAAGCTCCGTATCAAGGAATAACAAAAGCAGGAACAAAAAGAATAATATTCACACATAGTGAATGTGTGTTTATTACAGTCCATCGAACTGATAAATTAACAATAGAAGAAGTAGAAGAAGAAGTTATTGCAGAATCTTTTGATCAACTAATCCTTTCTGCTCCTGACACAAAACACATTAAAAGATTAATAAAAGATTTGGAGACTTCTGTATGTCATTCTTAGTAGTTGCTGCGATAACCGTAGGTGGTAATCTTCTTGCAGGTAAAATAGCCTCTAACAGACAAAACGATCCTAAAGCCGCTATTGGTAGCGGTACTGCTCCTAGTTTACAACCTGGAGCTGATATTCAAGTTACTCCTGTTGAGGGTAGTGCTGTACAAGATTTTGGTGATTTTGAAAGTGAAAACATGGCTAGGTCTGAAGAAATGAGCAAACAAGAACAGTTGTTAGCTTATTTAGCTTCTCAAGGTATATCACCTGAAGAATTTGGTATTATGGGTGCAGCGATGGGAGGACCTTTGTATAAAGCTAATGGTGGTGGTATTGACGCGTTATTAAAAAAATTAGGTATTGATGTAGAATCTTTAACAGCTCCTAGTTTAGAAGGTGTGGTTGATTTTACTAAAATAGAACCTGTTGATCCATCCTCTCCAGATGCGTTAGAAATAAGTATGGATGAAAATCAATTAAAACCTTCGATTGATGATCTAGTTGTTCCTGAAATAGGACAAGAACAAACAATGCTCCAAGAAATGTCTAACTTCGCAGCACAAAATCCTGAAATGTTTACTACAGGACTTGGAACACTTAGTAAAGTATTGGGTGCGGCTTTTGCTGATCCACCTAAACGTAAAGGCAGTATCGTTAGTACACAAACACTTCCAGGAAATTCAGCACGTAGAAGATCAGCACAAATGAATATACAACCGATTAGCGGTTCTAAAGTTACGTTTGCTAATCAAGGTAAAGCATTACAAAGACCTATGTTTATGCCTAAAGGAGGACAGATGAGAGGTCCAGGAGGTCCTAAAGATGACCTTATACCTGTCATGGCAAGTAACGGTGAATATATGCTTTCTAAAGCCGCAGTTGATGCTGCAGGTGGTGGTAGTCATGCTAAAGGTTTAGCTCGTTTAGACGCGTTTAATAAAATGGGAAATCAAAGATACGGATAATTTATGGCAACTAGAGAAGAACAAGAATATTCAAGTCAAGCCCCCGCGGGTTATATAGGCGATTTTTTACAAACAGGTATTTTCCCTTACGCAAAACAGTTTTTAACTGACCAGTTTGATAATATGGGTAGACCTGATAGTAGTCCGTTTACTTATACAGGTCCACGAGTAGCTCAATTTGATCCTAGAGAAAGATATGCAATGGATTTACAAGACTCTGCTATTGGTAGTTATAGACCTTATTTAGGCGAACAAGCGGGATTATTAAGCGAAGCTGCAGATGTTTCTAGAGCAGGAACAGTACGTGGTGCTGACGAAATATCTCAGGGTTTAACTGCGGGTAGAGGTTTAACAAATTTAGCTAATATTTCAGGTCAAAGATCTACAAGATCTTTTGATCCAAGAAGAACAGGTGGTTTTTATAATCCTTTTGAAGATCAAGTTGTTCAACAAACACTTACAGATTTAGACCGACAAGGAGCACAACAAGATATGGCTCTTAGGGATCAAGCTGTATCTTCTGGTGCTTTTGGTGGGTCACGTGGTAGGTTAGCTCAAGGTGAATTAGCTAGACAACAAGAACGTGGGGTAGCAGAAGCTATTGCAGGTATACGTTCAGGTGGTTATCAAGACGCAGCAAATAGAGCACAACAAGCATTTGAATCACAACAAAATAGACAAGCAGGATTTGCAGGATTACAAGGACAATTAGGGCAAGGAATGTTTGGTATGGGGTTACAAGGCGGTCAAGGGTTAGCGGGGTTAGGTTCTCAGTTTTCACAAGGCTTCGGTCAACTTGGTCAACAATACGGTAGTATGGCTCCCGCGTTACAAACATTACAACAAAACGATATTAACCAACAATTAGCATTAGGTGGGTTAGGTAGAGGTAGACAACAATCTCTTATGGATCTCGGTTATCAAAACTTTACAGGTCAATACAACTTACCGATGCAAACATTACAAAACGTTGGTTCGGTTACCGCGGCTCTTGGACCGTTGGCAGGTGGTTATGGTTATGCAGGTGCTAATCCAACTACTAACGCAATGTATGCTCCGTCTACAGCGGGGTCAGTTTATAACCAAACTAATCCATTTTTTGGTGGGTTAGGTAGTTTTAGCTTTTACGGATAATGGCAAACGGAATACCTAGTTTAAATCCTTTTCCTAAGTTTGGTGGACAGCAAAGTCCTGGAGTTACGCCTGTAAAACTAGCTCCTGCGGCTGTTAGATTTCCTACAGCACGTAGACCTGTTAGTGCAAAAGCTCCCGCTGAAGTTAGTCCTTTTGCTGCTATAGCACCTTTTTTATTACAGGGTATAGGTTCTCAATTATTTAAAGGAGATGAAAAACCTGCTCCCCCGCCAACAGATACTGATATAAATCAAACATATTCTTTAGAAGACATACAACAAGAATTAAGTAAAGGTGATGAAGCACGATATGCTGCTGATCAAATTTATGGACCTTCTAGAGAACTTTCAGGTTTTCAAAAATATGCACGAATGGCGTTAGAAAATCTTCCAGCTTTAGCTTTTACAGACCCTAGAGAACTTTCAGCATTCACATCAACATCTAATCTTTTAAATAAAGCTAGAACAACTGCTGATCTTCAACGTAGTAAATTCATAGGTGATTACACTTCTGCTCAGATAGGTAAAACATTAAATGTTACTCCTGCTTATGATGTAAACAACGATGCAGTTACTCGTAACGCAATAGAAGGTCCTAACGGTGGTTTTTATGTTCAAAGTTTAGGATTAGATGAAGATGAAACAGTTGACGGAAACCCAGTTAATGAAGGAGCTTATTATAGAAACCCTAAATGGATTATTGGAGAACCCGTTAAATCAGATTCCACACTAAACGCTTCTAAGAAAAATGTAGAAAATGATTTTAGAACGAGACGAGACGAAATAGAAGCGGTTGCAACTAATTTAGCTGCTGCGAATCCTTTAATAAATAACGTAATAAAAACTGTTTTATCAGGAGATGAAATAACAACATGGTGGCAACCTTTACTTACTTTAAAAAACCAAGGTGAAGCTTTTGTTAATTCATATAATAAAGATAAAGACTCTTCTAAACGTTTAGAAAATGGAGTAAATAATTCTTGGTACGATCAAACAACAGGTAAACCAACTGAAAAAATATTGTCAGGAGAAGCCCTTCCATACATGGTAGAAATTTGGGATGAGGAAACAAATTCTTTTAAACAAGTACAAAAAGTATTTAATTTCGAAACTACTTTTGGTGAAGCGGGTAACAATGCAGAATTTAGAAGTACTGTTACAACGTTAGCTTATTTAGCAGCAGCAGCAAACGGACAAACGGGTAAAAATCTTTCTGATAAAGATTTAGCATTGCATTTAGAACAGTTGGGTGCTACTTTTGGTGGTTCAAGCGGAGCAAAAACTCCAGAGGCTGTTATTCGTTCTATAACTACTTGGTACGATAATATTATAACTTCAACATCTAAAAAGATGCAAGAATTAGAACGTAATAGTTTAGCTTCTGACTGGAGAAGAACAAATCCTGATTCAACTACTCCTTGGAGCGAACGTTATCTTTCAGGTATTTTCGATAAAGACCCCGCTACGGGAGATGACACACGTGTTCAAAAACTTTTTAAACTCCCAACCGTTTGGAGACGTGAACAAAATGAAGATTGGAATAATTATTTGCGTTTATTAGCGGCAGCTAGAGTTAAGTACGGAACAAGTGCTGTTAAACAAAACCCTGTTACAGGAATGGATTGGGAAAAAGAAATTTATCCTGATTACGAAGCTATGCTAAATAAGCAAAAAGGACCAGTAACTATTGATCCTGGTGGAAAACCTAAAATCGAAGTTCCTAAAAACCGAGTTCCCTTAGGATAATGCCAATAGATAACCCTTTAAGTATGGAAGATTTATCAAAGCTTCCTTTAGATAGTAGTATAAACCCTAATATTACTGTAGGTGATAGTTTTAATGAAGGTCAAAGAACATATTTATTAACTTATTACAACTCCACAGATGAGGAATTAGCTGCTTTTGACGAACAGTTTCTTTTAGAAAGAGGAGTTCCTTTTAGCAAAGAAATGGAAAATTTAATAGACGGTCAAAAAACAAAACTTCGCAAACCTTTAGAAAATCCTATACTTCCCAAAGGTATTACAGAAGATCCGAAATGGCAGGAATACATCAGTAAAAACGTATCTGATCCAGAATTTGTTCCTACAACTGACCCTGACGAAATAGCCGACATTATTGATATGTCTGATGAATGGTTTGATAGAGATAAAAATTTTGGTGGTGGAACTGCCGAAGAATATAAAAAACTTTTAGATGAAAGTAACGATCCTCAAAGTCTTTTATTTCCTAATGCAAACGCTAATGATAAATTTCCTGGACTTACTCGATTTATTGCTAAACGTGGAATAGACGCTATGGATTTTATAAATTGGGCAGGAGCAAATTTATCCCCCAATGCTTTTCGTTTATCGAAATATGAAAAACAAAAAGAACTTGCTGAAGCAGGAATTCCTTTTACGGAAGGAGCTTCTATCTGGGAGAGATTTAAATCTTCTTTGCTTCCTAGAAATAGAGACGCTAGAGATATTGAAAGTGTCGTTTCTGACCCTGTGGGAGTCGAAGTAGATACCTTAGGGTACAGACTTCCATCAGCAGAAAATCTTTATCCTGGAAGACCTAAAGGAGAACAAGGTCCCGTTATTCGTTATCAAAGAAACCAAGACGGAACTATAGAATCTATTTTTCCGTGGAACGATCCAGGAATTACTGCTGGAGATTGGGCTGAATATGTTACAAGAGAGCTACCAGCTATAGGAGGAGAAATATTAGTTACTAGCAAACTTAGAGCAGGTAGAAAACCTAATTTACTATATTACAAAAAACCTTTTGAAAAAGTAAGAGAATTTGGTAAATACGCTACTGCAACAGGCATAGGAGCTGCTTTTACTGATTGGGGTAGACTGGCAACAGGAGCTGCTTTGTATGATAATGATTCTGATTTTGATGCTCTTTTTAAAGAAGCTGCTTTAATAGGAGCTTATGCTACAGGAGGCAACGCTGCTGCAACAACTATTTTAAATGGAGCTACAGCCACTTGGAGATTTTTTACAGGTAAAATGCCTTCAGATGCGGTAGTTTCGAGGATCGTAGAGTTAAGAAATACTTACCAAGGTGAATTAAAAAGATTAGGTTTTAAAGAAGGTTCAGAGGAAGCTCGTGCTTTGTTTGACGATATTATAGGTAAAACTCAACCTGAAGTTAAACAAAGGTTAGAAGAAGTTACGGGGTTAACTTACACTTTATTTCCAGGAATGGGACAATCTTCTCCTGATGGAGATTTCGCATTATCTATATTAAATTTAATGCAAAAAGAAGGTTTTAATGCTAACCAAACAGTAGATTTATTAGAAGGGCAAATTTTAAAAAACAGGGCTAGTCGTAACTTGTTTGCTCAAAGATTATTAATGCAAGCAGGAGATCCAAAACTAGCAAAACAAAGTGCTGCTGAACTGGGAGAAAAATTAAATATAGAAATTGGAGAACAATTTAATAAAGACATAGATGAAGCATGGAGAGTTTTTAGTGAAGCAACAGAAGAAGGGATAGTCGACGAAGCTTTATTAAGAGAACTTGGTTTTGATGACGTTCAAGTACTCGGAATCCAACCCGCAAGTAATGCACTTCCTTCAGAGTTAGGTGACGAAGTAGCTCAAAGTAAATATCTTTTTCAAAAAATTGATGATCCAGATTCTTTAATAAATAATTTTAAAAATCCTACGATTAGAAGATTAGCATTAACTCAAAAAAGATATATGCAAGGAGTTAATAAAAAATTAGATGATTTAATGGAGAACTACGGGGGATTAAGAGTAAATTTAACGCCTTCCTCACCACTTGCAGTAGAGGTTAATAAAATATTAAAAGTAGGTTCAAATGGAACTATTTTAAAAAACGATAAAGCTTTACAAACATGGTTAAAAGAAAATGTCGACGGACCGAGTACTCGTGAATCGTTAAACCGTTTACAAGGTAGATTGAATGGAAAATTTGGGGGTAAAGACATAACCTTTAAAGAACTACATCAAACTAGAATTCATTTACATGAGTTAAGGAATAGTTTAACAGGAAAAATGCGAGAACCTTCTGCAAAAGCAGTTAATGAATTAATAAGTGCAGTTGAAAGACAACAGCATAATATGTTTAGGTCTGCGGCTGCTCGAATGAAAAATCCTGGAGAAGGAATCGACACCTATATGAATAGAACAGGTTTTGGTAAAAATTATTGGGAAACTTTAACTGAGTACGGTAACAGAAGTTCAATAGCTAATAATAGATTTATTCAAAATTTATTAAAAGCGGGGGATGAATCAGACGCAAGTTTTATGACTGCTTTAATGAGTAATAAAGTAGGTGGAAGTAATTACCATCCTATAGCCGATCCTTTATTTGCTATGTTACGAGACGATTCAAGTGATATGGGCTTTCAAATGATCTCTAGATCACAAAGAGCTATTGCTGCTCAATATAAAAAAGATGTTATTGAACCTTTTATGCGACAAGAAGGGAAACAAAAAAATTTCAAAGGCATGAAATTAGCTCATGAAAAATGGATGAATAAACACGGTGGGTTAATTAAAGCAGCTTTTAATGAAGAAGGAAAGGGTGGAGAAATTTTAAGAGCGAATTGGGATAATATGTCAAGCACTGTAAATTTTGTTGAAAGAATGATAATTAAACGAGATGAAACATTAGCTAAAGTAGCTGAAAAATTCGAACCTATTTTAGGTTCTGCAAACAGTCCTGAAGAAATGATTCTGAGAATAGCTCGAGGAGAAGGGTTAGAAAATGTTTCAGGAGCCTTGCGATTAAGAACAGATTTAGCTAAAATTTTAAGACAAAGCGGTGATAAAGATTTAGAAAAAAATGTACAAGCTGTTATAAGAAAGGATATTTGGAATCAAATAATGGAAACAGGAGCTGACGGTAAAGTTACATTAAATGCTCAAAAACTTAACCAGATATTAACTCAAGACTTTCCTGTAGGTGGTGGATCTGGTCAAATCGATAACGTTAGTTTTGATAAAATGTATGGAATGTTTTTAACTAGGCAACAAATTGATGATTTAAAAATTTTAAATTCAGCAGCACAAGCAGAAGCTAGAAGACAAACAGTAGGAACGGATAAAGTAAGAGCTGCTTTAAATTTAGGGTCTAAAGAAGATATCGGAATACCGACTTTAGGTCGGTTAATTTTTGGTCCGTTAAACCCTTATACCTATAGGTTCGGGTGGAGAGAAAGAGCATTAAATGATCGAGTAGGCAACCTTTTGGGTGAAATGGTTCTTGATCCTGATCTTATGAATAAAATTGTTAGAAAAATGAATAGAAAATACGATATAAACGATGCTATACGATTTTTTAATTCATTAGATAGTACCGCAGCTCATGATATAGGTCGAGATTTAAGAGAACTTCAAGGAGAATCGGATGATGACACTGCTTTCCTTTCAGAAGCAGATGAAAATCCTTTTGCTAGTGCTGAGTATTTTGATTATTTACAAGAATACGCTACCTCTGATAAACAACTTCCAACTCAGGGTGGTTTTTTACCTTTAGTTCTTAGAGAAAATTTAGACAGAGCACCTGTAGCGGCAGCAGCAACGGTAGCGGCTGGAGGAGCCGCAGCAGTAAATGCAGCAGGAAACTTTATTCCTAATGGAGCTCCTCAATAATGGCTAGATTTAATAACAACATGTTTCAATTCGAAGATTTTGATATGTCTGGAATTATGAATCCTGAACTTGTTGATGTTATGGAAATGCGTAAAGAAGCGAACCTTGCTAGAGGTAACGCAACTGATCAGTATGAAGCAGACGTTGCTGATTTTAAAGATACACAAGCAACTGAAGCTGAACAAGGGATAGCGTCATTACCAACAGCACCGAATATAGATTATACAAATTTTAATCCTACGTTATTTGGACAACCGTTTACTCCACCAGATTTTAATTTTGAAGATGTAGATTTAACAAATATTCCTAATATACCAACGTCTGTTAATAATCCGTATACAGAAATATTTGATACACCTACACCCGAACCTGACCCTTTTGCAAACCTTCCAGATTTAGGTGTTGTTGATTTTCCTGATTTTAATTTTGATATTCCTGAATTAGGTATTGTTAATGTAGATGATACTATTTCTACCCTGCCTGTTACTGATGATATCATCGATGTTGATATTCCTACAAATGATTATCAGATTGTCGATCCTGAAACAGGTGGAGATTTAGTTTTAGTTCCAGGAGATCCTAATAACCCTGTTATAGTTAGAGATCCTGAAACAGGTGAATTACCTCCAGGATATAATGATGACGGACCTGTTTATCCTCCAGGAACAACTCCACCAACACGTTATGTCCCGCGACCTGTACAAAGATCATACGAAACAGTTATCCCTTACGAAAGACCTTTAGATAATGTTATGGCAGGATATACAAGACCGATGGATCCAAGTTTATTTGGTAGTACTCCAGGATTCGAAGATAGTCCGCTTAGACAACAACCAACAGGGATGAAAGGCGGAGGTCGAGTACCTATGGGAAATAATAATATGTTAAATAGTGGGCTATCAAGGTTGCCCTTAAATCAACAAAACGATACACTTACTCAAGTGTTCCAATCAGGCTTTAGACCACGGAGATAAAATGGCAAACGGAATAGAAGACTTAATGAATATACGAACAACAGGTGGTACACAAAACGTTCCTCCTAGACCCCCTATGCAAGGTGGGTTAGCTTCTATGGGAGCAGGACAACCAACAATGCCTCCTGTAATAGAAGAACAAAGAGCTATGCCTCCGATGGGGGGACAAGAAATGCCTTCTGAACAACCACAAGAGCAAGGAATGTCTATTGAACAAGATGCAGCAATGTTAGCCGAAGCAACAATCGGTAGAACAGGTGGTGATCCTCAAGCAGCAGTCGCTATTTTAGATACAGCTAAAGCCATGTTGATGCAAGGTGGTCAAGAAGAACCTATGATGATGGCAGGTGGTGGTAGATTAAATGCAGGATTACAAGCCTTACAAGAAACAAACCCTGAAG
>Ga0208919_1002096_pt1 | contig 10719 bp, 15 predicted proteins | sample 4_EtaG_FD_184076 | JGI IMG/M metagenome (GOLD analysis project Ga0208919, IMG submission 184076) | Marine viral communities from the Subarctic Pacific Ocean - 4_ETSP_OMZ_AT15127 metaG (SPAdes) (version 3) | ecosystem: Environmental > Aquatic > Marine > Oceanic | place: Pacific Ocean | collected... | reverse complement strand
AAACTTATAAGATATAGTAAAATTTAATTTACCATCATATTCATCATCACTATTTTTCTTCATTGAAACAGTGTAGTTAGGATCGATATATAAACCTTTCCAAATATTAAACGAGTAACCTACGCCTAAATCTAGTCTGTCTACATACTCACCTTCACCTTCGGTATCGAACGAACCGTAAGCCCAACAGTTATCAGCAAAAGTATATCTTGCCATTACTTCATAGTTGTCTTCACCGTCCATTTCTAAACCTAACATAAGTATATCGCTAACATTATAACCAACAGCTAAGTTATCAGTGAAGTTGTATTCATCTTCTACCTCTGTAACTGTAGTCATAACTGTCATTTGTGCTGACGCTACTATTGTAGCTACACTGAATAACATTGTTAAAAATAATTTGTTCATAATAATTGTTTTAGTTATAAGCTTGTTATTTCACAAGATCCACCAGCACAAGCTAATTCACTAGATAGATCTGTTTGGTCAGTTGCTTCTTTTACTTTTGTTATATCAACATCATGTAAAGATTTAACTAACTTATTAAACTCCGATTTTTTAATATCTTCAAAAGGAGCTTGCGTGTATGTTCCACCATCATACGGTAACACAGATAAACCATTATAGTATTCTCTGTTTCTCCACATCCACTCACCTGCTTTATCCCAGTCTTCTTGTTTTAAACTTATTGTAGCTGAAACGTTATGTGTGTTACTGCCAGATCTATGACCAGCTTTAACCCAGTTTTCTGCTATAAGCTTAACACGTTCTAACAAGTCAAACGCAGACTCAGTTCTTAATATAGAACCTTCTGGTGATGACTGCGGTATTTCTATTACTGCAGTATCGTGTGGCCTGAAATATTCATCTTGAACAAGTTCAGGGTGGTTTTGTTTTAGATATGTGTATATAGCTTCGTTCTTTCCTACACGAAGTCTACGTACATAATAATCATTATGCCACGCGTGAATACCTGATGATGTACCGAGTACAAGAGAAGTTGTCCCTGCAGGTTTAACACATGTTGTTCTTGCTGCTCTGTTGATACCAATAAGCTTTGCAACTCTAGTATTTTCACGCTTAACAACATCTGCGGCTTTATTCATATCTAAATTTAAAACTTTGTTTGACGCTATACCAGTCATTGATACACCGATTAAAGCATCACGTTCAGTAGTCTCTTGCCATATTTCTCTAAGGTAATGAAACTCTGTATATCCAGCTTGTAACGTACCTATAAACGAAGCTGCTTTTACTCTAGCGTTTAGATCGTCTTGATCTTCAACGTTTGACACATTAACTTCGCATAAGTTGCAAAACTGAAACGGTCTTAATGCTATTTCACAACAAGGGTTTGTACCCCAGTCTTTATCGTTGTTAAAATAAATACCAGGCTCACCGCTGCCTGACAACTCAATACGTTTCCATAAGTCTAAGAAAAACTCTTTAGTTATCTTGTGTCTTACTAAAACTGCTGAGTTGTTTGCTCTTCCTCGTTGTGGATTTGTTTCCCACCATTGTCCTGATTTACAGGAAACCATTTCATCATCTTTCGCGCTAAATAACGATATAAGAGCTGCTCTTCTGATTCCTCCTGCCAAGACAGCATCCGCAATGTGGCAGATAATATCGTGGACTTCAAGCGTTGTAAGTTTTGCGCCATCTTGTTTTGCATCTAATATTCCTTTAATTTTTAATAAACACTCTTTCAATGGTTGAGGCCCAGGAGCTTTACCGCCAGACGTAACTAGCAATGCTCCTTTTGGCCTAATATCAGAATAATCAAACTTTATCTTAGATGATCTCCTAGAGCCTAAATAAGACTTAATTAATACTTTGATTGCGTCTGACCAACCTTCAATACTATCACCGATAACAAACCTTCGTGTTCTACCTACAAACGGTTTAGTTACGTGTGGTAGTTTTTCTATATGATGCTTCTGAACACTATAACCAACACCGCAACCAGATAACAAAAGGAACATACACTCACTAAAGCTATCAACATGGTCGATAGGTAAGTATGAACAGTTGTATAATCTATTTGGGCTGATCTCAATTGGCTTACCGCTGAACTGAAGCGATCGCATACTTGGTAAAACTTTTTTCTTATATACATATCTATAATTCTCTTCTATTTCATTATATAATTTAGGATATTTTTTTTGGTGCATTTCTTTATTACGAGTCACCAGCTCTTCCCATGTTTCTCTTCTGTTAAGTTCTGGGATAAATTTTGCATACTTCATGTATACAGTAATGTCTGATAAAATTTTGTTATTTAAATTCATTATTTGTCTTTATATATCGTTAAACAAATATCTACAAACAGTAGATATATCACATGGTTAGTTCTGTATTGCTCGACGTATGATCTAACGCCGAGTAGAAGACCAGGAAATGTTCCGATACTTAATTCCCAATTTGTCATTTGATTTTACTTTTGGTTATTAATTCGATTACAGTATCGCATTCCTTCTGGTTCTGAGGTTTATATAAAGTTACATGTGGCATATTCGCTTTTACATACTTTTTAAATAATTTCCAACGCATTGGAAAACTTTCATTAGCACGGCCTTTGCACTCTATTATAAATGAATTACTTATGAAGTCTGGTGTGTATTTAATTGGTAATATTTTTTTGTTACCCCTGTTTTTAAATTCACCTTTACCGTTGCTTTGACGCTCGTAACTTTGCACATCAAACTCAAAACCTTCTTGTATTGTATATGTTTTACCTTCGTACTCAGTTTTTATTTTAGCTTTTTTAAGAGCAAGATACATATACTTTTCAAGACCGGAAGCAAACTTGATCCCGTCACAAACTACTTTTTTAGCTTGGACAGGACCACGTTTTCTTTTTAATCTGCCTCTAATTCTTCTTTTCATTTAATTCTTCTCTTGCAGCTTGTATATACAATATAGCATCCATAAGCTCTTCTTGTATATCGTTTAAATATTCAACTAAGCCTTTAACACCAGATGTTCTTTCATCATGTAATGTTTGGCCGTACTTTTCATAACCTATATCTGAACGATCAACAAACTTATCTACAACGTTTTTAACGACTTCATCACGAAAGCCATAAGATTTTCTAGCCACGATACCTCGTTTAGCATCTATTATTTCTCTGTCTGACATATTAATCTTTTTTAAATGTTCCGTTATCCATTTTACCTGTACGATCTTTGATCTCGTGATATGCTTGTTCAATGCAGTCTTCTATTGACACACCAAGCAATTCAGCTAAGTTAGTTAGTACAACTACACAATCACCGATACCGTCAATAGCATCATGATCTTCGTTTTTAAGTATAGCTCTACACGTTTCACCAACTTCTTCAACAAGCTTTAACGCTTGTGTTTTAGTATCACCGTGCTCATACAAACCCCTTTTATCAGCCCACTCTCTAATTAACTCGAAATAACTAGTTTGTAGCTTGATACCGTTTTGTCTGTGTCTATAGTCTGACATAATACCACCTGTTAAAGTTACATTGTTGTTATCAAACCACCTAGCAAAAGCTTTGTTGTATACATAGCATCTTTCTTTGTTATACATAGACTCTTTTACATTTTTCATAATCCATTTAATAGATTCTTCTGTTAACAAACACTCACCGTGTTCTGTAGACCATCTCATACCTATATTGTCGATTAATTGACCTTTAAGTTTGTTGACTGGTACAGGAAACGTTGTTGTTTGCTCTGTTACGTTTATCTTCATTTTATTACATTTTAATTTATTATAAGGTACTTCATCTACTCTGTATTTGTAGAATTTTTGCATTATTTGTTCTGCAGCAGATATAAAATCTATATCTTTAGAAGTTTCAAGAACTTCATACTCGTGCGGGTAATAACCTTGTTGTTTGTGTACTCTGTTTTCAAGATCAGATGTTACACCTATTTTTTTACCTGGTATGTGATATAAATAGTACGTCATACTTTATCGTTATATAAATGCATATTGTGTGCAAAGTGGTAGTATACACCAACCTCAACACCGACTTCGTGAGCTATCATTTTTTGTAGCTCTGAAAAACAATACTGATCGTTGCAAAAGCCATACCATAGATCGTTACTACGCATAACAACACACATATCTAGTTTATCATGTAGTATTGTAAATTGCACGGCGTAAGTACATGGTGTGTCTTGTTCATAGGTATTATGCTCTTTACAGTCGTATATACTTATTGCAGCATGTCTTGTATTATGTTTTTCTTTGAGTTTGTTAATTACATAATATATTTGATTATTACGTAACCATTGCCAACCGTAATTAGAATTAACATTACCTTTGCTGTCAGCCATACGTTTCCATATTTCAGGTATTTTACCGTATACCTTACCAAGCTCAGATATATTTCTATTACCAGATAAATACCACTGCCATTCGGCTTGAGCATAATCTAGTTTCCAGTTACGTTCTTTGTTTGTGATTTCGTTAGCTAAAGGATTTATAATGTAGAAACCTACATTAAACAAAGCTTTTGTGTTGTCAAAATCTACACCGTTTTGTATAATAGAATCGTGTAGATATTCGTAAGCTTCGTTAGCTGTTTGGAATTTTTTGTTGTTTATTGTATTTATCATAATAGTATTTATAGTATTCGTAAACTTTATCTAATACATTATCATCATATCTTTTTGGATCGTGATGTGATGTGCCATTTATACGTATCTCTATTTGCCAAAGATTATATTCGTGTTTAAAGTCTGGTGTTACGCCAATGTGTATGTTTTTATTCATACACCAGCCGACGATCTTCATTTGATCTTCGTCCCACACTTTTGTAGGAGCTTGTTTCTTTGGTAGCTTTTTTCTCCAGTGCTTCATTCCCAAGGCATTGGCTCGTTCTCATCTACAACTTGTTCATTAGAAACAAATGTGCCAGAACGTGGTTCCCATGTAAAATGAGCTTCAGCACCGTTTTCACCTAAGTTTTGAAACTTAACTTTAAGTACCTTAACTTTAGTTGTTTTAGCTTCATAGTCTCTGTGTACTAATAAACCGTGGTAACTAGCATCATACCATTCACCACCACCTTTAATGTTGTACATAGTTGGCTCTTCAATTTTACCATCTTGTCCTTTATACATTTTGGTAGGATGCGCAACAATAAAAGTTAACACATCATACTTTTTACAAAAAGCTTCGATTTTAGCTAGATAATCCATTGTGTAACGGTTTACGTCATCTGATTTAGCATCGACATCTCTAATCTTATTAAACGGATCAAGAACTAAACATTTAATACCTTTACGTTTAACAAGCTCAGCACCTTTACGTAATACAGACTCTAAACTGTATTTATCCATATCAATGAAGAAATAATTATCATTAACATGATTAGTTACTTGTTGCCATTTACCGTTACCAATATCACCAACACCTGGCATATCTTGCCAATGCTTACGCATTAATTTATGTGCGTGTAGATATACTGGTTGATTTTCTGGACTTGCATACGCAGTTTTCCAACCGTATAGATTATTGTAACCAACAACCATTTGATCAACAAAGTCAGACTTACCAGAACTAGGGATGCCAGTGACAGTAATAAACTGCCCAGTGTAAGTGCTAAATATTTTGTCAAAGTTTTCAATGCCGATTTGGAAACCGGGTTTAAATCCGTTTTTAACGAAGTCTCTAAGTTCATCTTCTACATCTTTTAAAGTTGATACATTTTCAAGTGGTACTGGTCGCGCGTTGTATATAGCATCGCTTAACTCTTGCTTACCGTACTTGAGTAAATAGTCGTTTGCGTCTTTCTCGCCGTTAAAATCTACAAGGTAACATACTTCAGCGCCGAGCCTACGTACAAGCTCTTGCTTTAACATCTGGCCAGGATCATCAGCATCAACAGCTAATATTATCTTTTGTTTATCATCGAAGTAATCGATGCAGTTATCAAGATAATCTAAGTTGTTGTTGTTTAATGTAGCTCCGTTAGGTACAGAGATCGCGTTTGTAATACCAGCTTCGTGTAAAGCTAATACATCTATCTCGCCTTCGGTTATAACACACCAGTCATAACCGACAATACTATTAATATTGTAAAATACTTTTTCAGCGCCTTTAAATAATTTAAAGTTTTTTCTACCATCACGGTATTTAATATTAATGAGCTGATCACCCATATAATAATTAAACTGAATAGTATTTTCTTGTCTACCTGTCTGTGGCATAAACTCAGAACCTTCAGAAACTTGCAAGTCTCTAAGTGTTTGCGTTGATACACCACGTTTATTAAACCACTCTTCAACTTTCGTACTTACCTCGTTTAAGTTGGTAGGCTTAGTAGGCCTAGTATAGACCTTCTCGCTCGCACCCTTGCGTTGATAAGTATGAAGTTGAAAAGAGGTGTTACAATTGTGACAGGTACCGAGACCACGTTCCCAGTCGTAAGAAGCACATTTAGCCTTCTGATTTTTGGGTTTCCTAGTATGAGAGCATAACGGGCAAATGCCTTGTGATGCGCCTTCTTTTAGGTTATGTTTATTGAACTCGTCAATAACAAATCCATTGATCTCAACTGTCTGCATAATTAAAACGGTAAGTCATCAGCAGGTGCTGCAGCCGGTGCAGGTGCCGGTACGTCAGTCCTTGGTGCTGGTTCAACATTGTTACCGTTTGTCCATACTACCTTAACATTACCAAGATATGTCTTAGCTGCTTTAGCATCTCTTTCATCTTTGGTTTGTTCTACAACTACTGGACCTTGATTACCGAACTGATCTAGCTCGTCATTCAACGTAATTGTAATAGGTAGATATTTACCTTTAGCACCTTGATATATTTTATCTTTAGGTATCTTGTTAAGGTCAATATTAGCTTTTATAATACTAGCCATTAATAATTATTTATTTGGTTAAACATTCTCATAATTTGTTCTTTTGTAGCGCCACTGTTTCTTCTTAGATTATCTATAGCTTTAACATGGTTTTGATTTGTGTAAAAATTCTTTTCAGATGTTTTAACACCGCTTACGCTACATACTTTTTGCTTTGTTCTAGGCATAATTATTTGGTTTTATAATGTTTTGCTTATGAAATACTGTTTAGGATCAAAGTCCTTGGTCTTGTAAAACAAGTCATAAGCTTCACTTGCTCTACGCACCTTATCTTCACCGCGTTCATAAAACTCAGGTGAACAGTCAAACACACCAATTTGATGTGTTGTTTTATCTATTACAACAAACACCATCTCATAACCAAACATTTTACTGTATATATAAGCTTGTGAATCGTAATTGTATCTATTTGCTGACCATCTGAAACCTTCTATATCTGCGGTTGTTTTTAAGTCGATAACTAGTTTCTCATTGTGATTAACAATATCAGCTTTACCTTTCCACGTATTATCAAACAATTGTATTATCCCAGGTTGTTCGTATTTGTTTTGTGTATCAACTATAAGATCTTTACATATATCGTTTGACATTATCTTGTCACGCATAAAAACTATATCATCAACTTCTTTTTGTAGCAAGCATAGCTCACCGTTAGACATATCTTTGTATACTTTGGTGTTTCTGGTTGCAGAAGGTATAACCTTAAACTTTTCGAGTTTATCTGGTTCAAGTATACACGTGTGGAAATAACCACCAACAAGAAATGCTGGCGAGGCTTTACTTGGCTCGTGAAGAGCTAACGGATTTTTGAGCAACGTTTTTATATCTGAGTTAGATAAGTACTGCTGGCCAAATTTACCGTAATAATCTTCGTCGTTACAAAGTCTTTGTAAGATTTGTTCTTTGTTCATTTGTTAATTTATATTTATTTTCAATAGCATCAACAGTACCACCAGCCGCTACATATTCTTTAGCTTTACTTAACTGATCTTGTGTTATAGCTGGTTTTGCAGCTTCTTTAATTTTAGACACAGCTTTAGATTTACCGTGTGTATTACCACCATCGGCATCTTGTGTGTCATCGATTAAAAACAAATTACCAAGCGCATACTTTTTACCGTAAGATGATGCTGCGCCAAACTGTTGTGCTGCTTGCATACCTTTTTGATTTAAGTCTACACCGACTATTGCTGTTGTTGAAATTTGATTTTCGCCATCAGAAATAATGGCTGTTGATTTTAGCATTGGAACAGGATCTGTTGCTAGTATATCTTCGTCTATTGTTACTGAAACATTATGTTTAAGTAGAAAAGGTTTTACTGCTTCTAGTATATCCTCTGCTTTACGGAAATAATATTTACCGAACGAGTTGTAACTCGATTTTTTAACTTTAAGCTCAGTTTGTATTTGAGCTAGTTTTTGGTTTAATTCTTTCATAGGTTTATTGGTTTGTATATATATAGTTACACGTTAATTGTACGCTTTTAAGTTTGTAACTTACAGAAAATCAATGACTTGCGAAGAGTCTACATTGTCTATAAGCTTTTGTATAGCTTGCTTTTTTAGTTGTGAAACACGTACGTAAGAGCTGCTACCGTTAATACCTATTTTGTTAGCTATTTCAGTCGCAGAGTGCTTAACACAGTCAAGACCATAGCTCATACGTAATACATCATATTCTTTATTATCAAGATGTAACTTAAGTATACTTAACAAATAACTATTTAACATAGCGTTATTGTACTTGTTAGAATCATCTGGTATTTGATACACATAGCTACTTTCACTTGTACCTACATCGTCTATACTAGCAAACACAGAGTTAAAAAATAACTCAACAGCTTTTTTACCATCGCCTTTACGTATTTCATTTAGTTTATGCTCAGGTATGCGCATGTTACCTCTGTTAATATCAATACCCCTACGTATTGCACCTTTTACACGCTTAGATAAAAACGACTTAATTGTTTTTTCTTGATCTTCAGATTCCATAATAGTGTCCCAGTGTATTTTATCTACAGCTCTTATTAAGCCTGCGGAACCTTCTTGTATTAAATCGTTAATACTCATAACACCGCTAGCTTGTTGTGATGTTGCAAACTTACGTGCTAAGTTTTCTACAAGTGGCATGAACAATATTATTAGCTCATCTCTAGTATAATCTCTATAATCAAATTTTTGTGGTAATCTTTTATAAGCTTGTTTTAGATCTTGCTTATATCTAATGTAGTTTTGTACATTATAACTTTTCATTTTCTTTATTTAATAGTTCTTTTTCTCTTTTTAACTCATCTTCCATATTCCTGTGTATAGTTCTTTTTGAGCAGTCTAACAAATCTGCTATTTTACTTATAGTTATTTTTTTACCCATATCATGTAAATCTAACATACACTCGTATATATCATCAGGATGTATACGTTTAGATCTACCTATTAATGCACCTACTATTTTTAGTTTTTCTTCTTTCGTTAGGCCTGTAAATGGTTTAAATATAACTTTACGTAGTTTGTTTTTTGGTGGCGCATCAAGATCTAGCATACTAACTTCATACACTATTTTGCGTAGCAGTTGAGCGTGTATAGCAAATGAAACAAAGCCGTTAGGTTTATGTGTTATAACCTCTGCTAGTTTCATAAAAGCATCTTGATCAAGCTGTGGGTTTAAATACCATAATACCAACAAGTGCCACTTCAAAGATTTGTAAGTAGTTATCTTTGCTGATGACCTAAACAACTCATAACACTCGTTAGTACCGTTTTCATAAAACATGTACTTATCTGTTTCTTGTGTTGGTTTGTCTGTGAGCGGCAATCGTCTATATACGATGCGGTTGGTATTAAGGTATTTAAGGTTTCTTTGTGACATTAGCCTGTTACTTATTAGTCTTAATAGCTTTTGTCACATCTGGTTTTAACGATGCGACTATTATTCTTTGACTGTTGTTACCTTTGAATTTAATTTTATTAAATTCTTTAATACGCAGTTTTAATTCTTTATTCATATTGTTGCTTCATTAATTTTTCTAGTATCTTTGCAAGCCTAGTTAACGCTTTAGTTAACTCGCTAATGTCTTTATACATTTGTTGTTCGTTTCTATTCATTTCTTTTTTATTTTTATAGTCATACCACGCAGGGTTAGGTAATTCTGAGTAGTGATCCCACATTTCTTTTTCAACTATTTTACTCATAGTTACGTATACATTTAAATAATGGGTGCCTATAACTATTAGCTTTAGTTTTTTCGAAATACGTAAACGTAGCTACTTTACCTACATAACCTTGCATAAGCTTAAAGTTATCTTGAAGGTATTTATAGTTAGCCATAACAGGCATACCGAAACGTATACCATTAGCATCGATAGCTAGAAACTTACCGACAGTACCTATACGTTTACCTTTACCTTCAACCCAACCTTCAATTCTAGCTTCAGCATCTTGAAAGTCTTTGAACTTACGTAAGTTATGAGAACGTTTACAAGCATACGTATCGTTAGTACGTACAATAGAGCCTTCATAGCCATCAATTAAGTGCAAACCATGATGATGCTTAGCGTTATTATCACCGTATACTTGCATTGTATGTACATGTTTAATGCAATAGCTTTGTGGTAAGGTTAGTTCAACAAACTTATTACGGTTTTGAAACGATTGTATTTCATCAACTATATCGTAACAATGAAACTGTACGTTATCGCGTGATTTAGATCTATCTTCTGCTGTTGGTTTTTGTTTTCTGACCATAGATATTATAGACTCAAAATCGTTTCTAAAATCATGGTTATACAACTCACCATCAAGTATTACATTAGGGTATTTATCAAAGAATTTATAAAGATTTAATGTGATATGTTCTATAT
>Ga0208919_1002094_pt1 | contig 10724 bp, 22 predicted proteins | sample 4_EtaG_FD_184076 | JGI IMG/M metagenome (GOLD analysis project Ga0208919, IMG submission 184076) | Marine viral communities from the Subarctic Pacific Ocean - 4_ETSP_OMZ_AT15127 metaG (SPAdes) (version 3) | ecosystem: Environmental > Aquatic > Marine > Oceanic | place: Pacific Ocean | collected... | reverse complement strand
CCAAGTGTTACGCTTGCGGCATGGAGAAAGAGGAAGAGGTTGATGTAAAGGCTCAGACTTTGTATGACCCTTGGCTTGAGTTTAGGCCGAGTGGTAATGACCAAGTGGAGGATGAGGAACAATGAGAATGACAAAAAGATTGAAAGCGTTGGTAGGGTATGTTGTGTACGAAGGAATATGGAAGGTGTATGAAGGTGGTCATCATCGGTTGGATGGCTACGAGGCGTATAATTACAATGATTACACTGAAGATGAGTGGGACTTTGTAAGAGAGTGGATTGATAGGAGGTTGGGAATATGAACACACCGATTAAATTACCAAAGGGTTCTATCACTATGTGCGACATAAAGGACTTCCGTGATACACTAGAGCCTGAGCATGTAGTGGTTACACTGTGTAGGTGGGAACCTACATGGCATCATTCAGATAAGAATGAAAGGCATCACTATTACTTCAGAGCGCATAACAATGACCCTGCGATATGGGGTCATGCACTGAACTTAGTTAGCGACTTGTTAGAGGCTGACAAGGATGTGCTGATACACTGTGTGCATGGCCGTGACAGAACAGGTGGTGTGGTGTACATGCTACTGAAGATGCTCGGTATGTCACACGATGAAGTATTCAATACAATGTGTGAGGCTCGCCCATCTCAAGCAGATGAGTGGAGTGATAGACTGAACAGGCGGAAGATGAAATACGACAGAATAATTGAAGAGTATTTAAACCAAGAAAGAGAATGGAGATGAAGAAAGATGAAGAAAGAAATGAGAGAAATGTTACAACACATTTGGGAAGTGTTTGGCTACTTAGATACTGAAGTTGAGTATTATGCAGAAAGATATGAAATTACATTAGAAGAAGTTCATGAGTTGTATAACGACTTAGGTATATACATTGGTGAGAAATACAAATTGGAGGAATGAAGATGAACAACACTGAATTGAGACAGTTGCGAATAGCAAGAAAGCAATGTGAAGACTTTAGGCAACAACTTGAAGTGGCTGACTTAGAGAATGCGTACTTGAAAAAGAAGATTGGACAATTAGAGAAACGCTTAGAAGATATGGAGGAATGAAAATGAAAGTAGTAATAAAAATAGAAACGACGCATGACTTAAACATAGATGATTTGAAAGAACATACCTTGATGGAATACATTAAGGAATATGTAATAGATGACATATGTGAATACGAAGTAACAGTTGAGGAATACGAACCAAAGGAGGAATGAAAATGAATTACAAATATATGACAAAACTTGCTTGCTTTATAGCACCGGCAGGTATGGATGGATGGGACAGAACAGATATAGAGATGATGGTTGATGCCTGTGGTTGGGAAGCGGCTGAAGACTTCTTTGTAAGATATGAGAATACTTTCGGTGTCGGTTGCGCTCAACAGCGAGCATGGATTGCCGAGTTAGAGGAATTGGAGGAATAAATATGGGACACAATATAGCACAAACAAAGAATGGAAAATGGATGACAGCGTGGGCTGGTGACACACCTTGGCATGGGTTGGGTCAACAGGCTGAAGGTCTGATGACTTCGTATGAAGCATTAGAGGCCGCACACCTTAATTGGGAAGTGGTGAAGTTACCACTTGAATACAAACAACCTGATGAGTTGTATGATGTAGTACCCGATACATACGGTGTGTTTAGAGTGGAAGAAGGTGAGTACATACCACTAACAAGAAGTACAGCAGTAGGTAGAGTATGGAAACCGTTTCAGAATGTTGATGCGTTTTCTTTCCTTGATGAGTTGACTCAAACACTTGAGGCGAAGATAGAGGTATGCGGTGCGTTAGGTAATGGACACAAGGTATGGTGTCTCGCTAAGTTACCTGAAAGCATTATCATAGACAATGTAGATGTTGTAGACCAGTATATACTAATTGTTAATTCACATGATGGTTCAGGGTCAGTAAAGATATTCCTTACACCTATCCGTGTAGTATGCAACAACACTCTAACCCTTGCATTGCGAGGTCGCAGTGGTGGCTACAACATTAGACACACAGGTAAACTCAACAACAGAGTCGAAGAGGCAAGAGAAGCACTTGGTCTAATTAACACAGACTTCTATGAGTGGGGTGAGCAAGCAGCATCGCTACTTGACATAAGCCTTACAGAACATCAGATGGACATGTACTTCATTGATGCACTTGACCTTACTTACAACAAGGAAGGAGACTTGACAACTCGCTCGCAGAATCTTTTAAACACTGTTAAAAGTAATTTGGATAACACTACCAACAGCATTGGTAAGATGAAGGGTACAGCGTGGGCCGCATACAATGCACTCACTGAAGCGGTTGACCATCAGTTTACCAAGTTGGCTAATGGTGAGAAGAGCATGAAGCGTATGGAGTCAGCATTGTTTGGAACCTTTGCTCGTAAGAAAGGCAAGGCATTTGAAATGGCGTTAGAGAGTTACAACTACCCGATGAAGTTAGAAGAGGTATTAGAATGAAATGTAAGTTTTGTAAAGCAAAACTAACTGCGCCCCTTAGTGTAAAAAGAGGCGTTGGGCCGGAGTGCTTGAACAAGTACGGCCCATGTATTGCCTGTCAGCACTGCGTAGGTGAAGAGTTAGACTTGTGTAAAAAAGAAGAAGGTCGTAAGATTAACTGGGATAATGTAACCAAGAGAACTATCTTTGAAAACATTAAGAATTACAGAAATACGGGTAGCCCAAGTTGCACAAAGAAGTTCGCAGATACCGAGTACAATCGTGAGTATGATTTAGTCGGTAAGACTCATCAAACTATCAATGATTGGGGCAGTTACGAGGACTACTCTCTTTGTGTTGGATGTGGCGACCATTCGGATTATGTCACTTGGGATGACCTATGGACTGACGGAGAGGATTGCGCTTCCTGTGCCAAGTGTAGAGGTGAGATACCATGAAATGTTTGGCATGTAAGGAAGGCACACTCAAGTTAGCCAAGTATGAAGTAAAGAAGAAAGGGGCTTACTATGCGCCAACTAAGAAGGGCATATTGCAGTGTGACAAGTGTGGATATAGGGAGGTATTTTGATGAGTAAATACAAATGGAAAAAAATGAAGCGGGGATATTTAGGAGAGCCATGCAATGATTGTGATGTAAAACTAAGCAGGGAAAACTTTTCTAATCGTAATTGCCGTTGGCATTGGGCGAGAATAGCAGGTGGTAAGACTATCAAAATATGCACTTCCTGTTCAGGTAAAAGAGGCTTGCCTGTTCCGTTCATGGCTGATATATTTTATACTGAGGTGACGGCATGAATATATTTATACTAGACGAGAATCCAACAACAGCAGCAAGAATGCACTGCGACAAGCACATCCCCAAGATGTGTGTCGAAGCAGCACAGATGTTAGCATCAGCCCTGCGCCAACATGGTGCTACTGATGAACAGATGCCACTGACCAAGAGTGGCACACCCTACAAGGGTGGCTACGCTCATCATCCATGCACAGTATGGGCATCTACTAACTTCGCTAACTTCTACTGGTTGTTAGTACATGGTACTGCTTTATGTTATGAATATCAGAAGAGGTTCAATAAAGTACACGCTTGCCAACAACCAATCCTAGACATGTTTCAGGTATCAGGACTGATACCTTTCGGACATCTCACACCATTCGCACAGGCTATGCCTGATGAATACCGTGATGATGATGCGGTCAAGGCATACCAAGCCTACTACCATTCCAAGCAGTTCGCCAAGTGGGAGAAGGGAACACCTGCTCCTGACTGGTGGCAAGGCGTGGAGGTGACAGCATGACTTATATTCCCACTAGTAAAAGAGATTGGGGCGAAGGTATAATGATTGTATGTACTAATTGTCATGCACCTATCTGTAAAGCATTTCCTCCGATAGCGTGGCAAACGGCACAGTATTATCATTATTTCTGTGATGATTGCGAATTGCCCGAAGGCGTGGAGGTGACGGCATGAAGTGTTGTGACAAAATAGATGATGATTGGATAGACGGTGATATGTGGCATGATAATCACACTACCTTTGGGTTTGGTGGTAGGATGCTCATAGTGACTTACCAATGCCCTCACTGTGGTAAAAGAAGTGAGAGAGATTTCTTAGAGGTGAAAGAATGAGCAGATTGAGAGCATTAAAGGGAATGAAAAGTGGCTATGAACAATCATTGAAGGAAATGAAGAAAGCACTTGACGAATTACAATTTAGATACGATATAATTCAAGAGCATTTAGAAAATGTTGAAGAAGAGATAGAATATGAAGAGGTGACGGCGTGAGTGAGTTTATCGTAAAAGGATTCTTCCCTGTGACTTGCGACCACGAATGGGATAACGGTAGTTATCATGGTAAATGGGAAAGGGTTGTTACCTTTAATTGTTTAAAGTGTGGTACTCATGTTGCTTGTAGTGTAAGTGACCCCGACGATGGTGTAGTATGTGATGATAAAAGTAAGGTTTGTTATCATTGTAATGAACCGGAAGATGAATGCTACTGTGAAATTTGCACTCGGTGTGATGAGTTGGTTGAAGATAGCGACTACTGTGAGCGTTGTGATAGCGTGGAGGTGACGGCGTGAGTGAACATGAAACTATAACGATGAAAGATTTTGATGATGACTTCATCAATGATGTAATTGTATTGGAAGGAAAGGAAGTAAGATTTGTAAGTCAACACGATGCAACCGAGTTAGGATTCGATTGTCCTGTGTGTGGTAGTGACCCTGTAGTTGGGAATAAAATGATGCACATGGATGATGGTCGTTATCTTTACATAGGAATGTGTTGTGGTGAGTTTGCGATATGCGAGGTAACAGGTGAGGACAATGGATTGGCAACCGAGTGAAGATTTGATAAAATGGGGCGAAGAACATTTCGCCAATATGACAGTGAACAGTATATGGTCGCCGGATGATAGCGGTGTTACATTTAAAAAGACTGATGAGAAAACATTCGCACTAATCTATAGAATGAATCACCCAGTGTCCGAGCAACATTATGATAGGCTCAAGATACTACTTGGAGAGTGTGGATATAGTGTGGAGGAACCTGATGATGTACAGGTAGTTACTCCACCACTCAACCCTCAAGCACAGGCTCACATGGAGTTTGAAAGGCGGCAAGATATAGCGAGAGCATGGGTATGCGAATGTGGTTTCCCACTGGCTAACTGTGACTTAGAGAATCATACTGCTGAATATGTTGAAACTGTTGAAGCGTCTACAGATACTAATGAAACAGTACCTATTGATTTGTGGAGATATAAAGTAAATTGTGGTCAATGTGATACAGAGATTTCAATAGACCCTGATGACTTCCACCTACTAGCAGGTGATGACTTATTTATGCAATGGACATCAAGTACACATAACTATGTCGCACTTACTAGGGCGCAACTGAAAGACTTTGCAGACAATGGTATGTTTGACTTAACAGATAGCGGTGGCTATCCTGACTTCATTACAGTCTTAGGACAGAAGTGTAATGGCGAGCCAGTGCCACCTTGGTTGTGGGGTCTAAGCGTACTCAAGAATAAGAAAGACATCACTGAAGAAGAGTGATACTATGGTCACGCTCGCAAGAGTGACGGAGATTATTTCGCTAATGCCAAATAAAATACTCCTGAAAGAAATTACAAAAAAAGAATGTTTTGTGATTTGGGACTTTCTGAATACAGATGACAGGCTTTCAGTATCACAGCACATGCTGAAGATAGAAGTCGCCAAGGAGTTAGGTGTATTCGTAGACCAACTGGATGTTGCATCTGAAGGGCGACCATTGTGTGAGGTACTTACATGGGAGTCGCCTGATGAGCATGAGACTATCATCACGCTGAAAGAGGCAACTGAAGTAATGCGTAACGCTCATCTGAATAAGGATTGGATAATACCATTCTGTAATATGATTAACACTGAACAGGCTGAATTGATTTGGAGGTGGGCAGTGGATTACAGATGGGGTTCGATAAGGAATAGGATGGTGAAGTGGCTACAGAAACATAGTGGTTTAAATCACGAGTATTCTTTTGAAGAACATATCAATGTAATCTATTACAACATATCACCCTCTCAAATAGTTACATCAACTAACACTAAGTTAGAGTCGTGGGATAATACCATCACTCCTTCTAAGTGGTGGTTCATTACAGACTGTTCAAAGATGATGTGGCTAAGTAATGGGGTGGCAAGAAATAGAAACGGTACACTGAATGCTAAGTACATGCCTTTACTAAATGGTAAGGAAGAGTGTTGGGTATGGGACAATCCTACTGGCACTGGTATGTGGCACAGCAAAGATGAGGATGTATCGTTTTCAAAATACAAAGAAGCAATGACACATGAATGGCATGAATCGCAGGTATTACTACAGTCATATGCGAAGGGTGGTTTTTTAATTACTGATGAAACTAATTATTATTTATTGACTAATGGTACTAATACACTGTACGGACAAATGCTTAGTGTGAGGAATACAAACAAAGGAGGATATGAATATGTTATCGGCTTTAGTGATGGCGGTGAGATTGTGGATGCGACGACGATTGTAATGGAGAAAGTACCCTACAATTTAGATGGAGCGTTGAAAAGGAGAGGGGTACATGCCAACATAAGGCACGCCTTTCACAACATTGAGGATTGTTTAGTGGTGAAACTAAATCACACATGGTCACCTACTGATGGCTGGCATTTGTGTTTTGTAGATACTGAAAGTGAAATGGGTATAGACGACATAGATGACATAACAGATTACTATGCAATAGTAGGTGAAGAGGATGAACACGACTGAATACATAGGACTGGGGCTGGCGATGGCTCGGCTATCATTCAAGGTGGACATAGAGAAGACTCCATTCGCTTACGGGCTGAAGGTAAGGAAGTACATTACACTCAAGCCTAACACTACTGAAGAGCAGACAAAGTGCATAGAAGTGTGGGCTAATTCCCACGGTTTAAGTGTCATGGACACACGGAGAATACAGTGCGTGGAGAGACTGGGTAAATGGGTAGATGTATTAGATGGCTTTCAGTTTCTAATGTTAGATACTGACAAGGTGAAGTACAATATGTTGAAGTGGGTGATTGAAAATCCCATACCTAAGATACCAAGAAACAAGCATCGCAATTGGAAGAAGTTTTTGTCATGGGTTGAGCAGTATGACGATTACTATGACAAAATTGTTGAAGAGTATTTAAACTAATAAAGAGAATAGGATTGAGGAAGATGGCAACTAATTGGAACGAGTTATTACGACCAGTCAATGTTACCCAAGTGGTAGGCAATGACAGGTTTGTTGAAGATGCCCTTGAGTGGGAGAGAACAGGCGAATACCCTGCGGCTCTATTATTCATAGGTGAACCCGGCACTGGTAAAACAAGTGCAGCCAATGCTGTTGCCCGTACCTTGCTTGGAAGCGCCTACAATGATATGAATGTCATGTGGACTAATGCAAGTGATGACAGGGGTATTGGACACATCAGAGAAGAGGTCAAAAACTTCTCTCGACTTAGTGGTTTAGGTACTAAGCGTAAGGTAATTGTGTTCGATGAGGCCGATGGTCTTACCCCCCAAGCACAAGATGCAATGCGTGGTATCATGGAGAAGTATGCTAATCGTGTACTCTTCGTACTGACCGCTAACTACGGTGACAAGATACGCCCTGCCATCAAAAGCAGATGTACTACATATACATTCAAGCGGGTGTCAGCCAAGCAAGGTGCTACTCACCTTACAAGACTTACAGAATCATGTGGTGTACCTGTGGAGTGGGAACCTTTCTATGGTGATGTAGTAGACTACCATAGTGGTGACTTGAGGGCGGCTGTCAATTCCCTTGAGCGCATACCAAAGACAGCAGATTCAATCAAACAATTCACACTCAAGCAAGAAGATAGTGACTGGTGGGAGATGACTACTACCCACAAGTACAATGACTTGAGAGAACATCTATTAGATGTCTTACATTCATCAGGCGATAGATTATCGTTTATGAACAGATTTCATCGTGCAGTAAGAAAGCACTTTGATTCTGACCCCGATACAACATTTGCAGTAATGCAGGTGTGGGGTGACATGATGAAATATGTCTACGAGTGGGCGGGGAGCGATGACTCCTTCGTAGATGTATTAGTAGCCCAATTGAAAAAGGAGATGAAACAATGAGTAATGCATGGGACAAAGAGGATGAATATGAAGAGAATTACGAACCGGAGGCAAACGGGTTTGGTAATGTTGCAGACAGTAACAGTACCGCTAACTTGCCTAAAGAGGTCTTAGACCGTCTTGGTAAGTATGCAGAACGAACCGGCAAGAAACTTGGTGATGCAATCACAGAGTTCTTGGAAGACATAAAAACAAACTATGCTTGTGAAGATGTTTCGCAAGAAGATGATGACCTAGTTGTAGACTGGTCAGAACAATTTGTATTAGAAACCCGTAGGCAGAGTAGTGGTTCTAACAGTAAACTACAGACATGGGTTGGTTCCTTCTTAGGTGTACATGATAAGAAGTCTGATAGACTTGCTAACATTGTACGAGCCAACTTGAAACTATACAAGGAAGACCCTAATGAAGCAGTGTCTTCAGGTCGCCTTGGTGTCTTTGAGAAGGAAGGAGACAAATGGGCTTTACTTCACAAGGAAGGTAAGACTGTACTTGATGCGCCAGCGAACAGTAATCCACCATTCGGTATCAATACCGCTAAGGAGTGGGTATGCCTTACATCCTATGACAATCAACCTGCCCCTCATGTAAAGATGGGCCGCTATGCTTACTTCTTGGGTGGAGAAGAAGAGGACTTCGTGAAGAATGGTTCTATCACTATGTGGAGAGTGGACTTAACTGGCGAACATGTATATCACAACATAGATGTTGGTAGACCATGTAAGATACAAGTTGTCCCTCCAAGAGACAATGCAAGTGAAGCATTCAAAGATGTGCTTGGTATCTATTCTAACTTTGAGATTACATACACAGATGAGTATGTACCTGAAAATGTACGACCACTTCTTCAGCCACCTAAGTATTGGACTAACGGTGAGTTTCACGACTTGTATGTTAGTATTGATTCACTGGAAGAGGCTTATGAAGAGCGTAAGCAATTCTATACAGCAGGTGGAGAGAAGCGTCAATATGGCCCACTGGTCATTACAAGGGCCATCGTAAACTCCCTCAACACCGAACCTCGTGAGAGCGAGTATGATTCAGAAGGTGAAAATTACCTAATGGTACTCAACAGTCCGATAGCAGGTGATGTTACTTGTTGGATTCCGGGTGCAGTAGGTAAGACCTGTAGCCCATTCAGGGCGCATTGGGGTGAAGAGTCATTCGACTACGCTGAAAAGTCTACAGTGTTTGTCTTTGGTCGTATTGGTATGGCTACGAGAGATGGACTAACAACACCTAAGATGACTGTCTTTGGTGTCTATGGTCACCCACGAAGATGCCGCCGAAGAGAGACTGGTGGAGACACAGGGGTGGGTCAGTTTGACTGAATACAGACTGACCTGCTGTGGTCACAAGTACAAGGAAGGTGAGGACTTACATCGTGGTATGAAAGTCCTATCCTGTCCTACTTGTGGTGCAATGAATCCGAGAGGTGAAGTAATTGAATGATATACTAGAGTTCTGTGGGTACAAGTCCGTATCTGATTTATTGAACGACCACATGACTGAATCAGAATTGTCGTATCTATTTGTAGACTTATTGAATAGTCCTGAAGATGCAGTTGATTTTGTTAAAGAAGAAGTTGAAAGAATAGCAAAGGACATTTTTGAATGGGTTGATAGAGATGCTATCATCGCCCAAGCAGGAGATATGGAATATCAAAAATATAGAGATGGTGAGTAAAATGGCAGGATTTGGAGAAACAGTAGAAGCGCAAGCAGAAGAGAAAGAAGTAAAGGTAAAGCCAGCACTTACAGTTGAAACTGTAAAGGCTGGTAATGACCTATACGCTCACCTTCGTGCTGAAGAAGATAGGATGAGGGAAGAGAAACAGATGACTCACATGTTTGTGGGTATTGCTGGACATGATGGTACATGTAAGTCAGGGATTGTAAAGGATGCCTTTGAGAATGATACAACTAAGCATTCTGATGCAGAATTGTATGCGGTAGATTTTGACATGGGTGTTACTATGCTTAATTCAGCAGTAAATAATAATGATAAAATTAAGTGTTGGAACCCTTGGCAGATGGGTATTCATGACCGCACTGCCTACGATTTCCCCGGCACGCATCAGCGTGTCATGGACATCATGAAGTTTATTCTTCATCGTGTAAACAATGAAGGTGCGCCTGTATGGGGTGTACTGGTCAGTGGACTCGATTCATGGTTAGAGATTTGTACTAACAACATGAGAATCATTGACTTAGGATTGGCTAAGGATGGTATCGAAGCGGCTGACAACCGTGGTGCAGGTGATGCAAAGCGTGTTGAGCGACAGTCTGATTGGGCTATTCGTAACACTCGCTTCCACCAGTTGACAGCACTATCTCGCAATCTTGTGAGAGCAGGTGTTAGAGTCTTTTGGGAAACTCACCTACGCAATACTAACTTCTCATTCAGTAAGGATGCCGAATCATCTTGGCAACCTGAATGGGAAAAGAAAACTAACAACTATCTCCCAACTATCATTTGGATGGAAACTGAAGAGGAACATGATGATGAGGGAGATTTGGTAAAAACAGAATACAAGGCTCGCTTCCATAAGTGTAAGACAAACCCTTCGTTACAAGACCA
>Ga0208919_1002093_pt1 | contig 10735 bp, 14 predicted proteins | sample 4_EtaG_FD_184076 | JGI IMG/M metagenome (GOLD analysis project Ga0208919, IMG submission 184076) | Marine viral communities from the Subarctic Pacific Ocean - 4_ETSP_OMZ_AT15127 metaG (SPAdes) (version 3) | ecosystem: Environmental > Aquatic > Marine > Oceanic | place: Pacific Ocean | collected... | reverse complement strand
GATAAAACCACGTTACCTCAGAATATGCTGTGTTTGTTGAGGCTGTAATTTTTTGCAACTGATCATTGTTAATATCAGTAAAAACATAATCGCGCACAGAACAAGGTAGCCGTTGAACAGCACCACCATACACATAAAACTCTTCTGCACCCATCCAAAACACATTGTCTTCAACGTTTATAGCAGCAAGAGGGCCAGCTATTGTGATGTTTTCTGAAATAGCGTTAATACCAAATGTAAATGGTGGCCCTAAGAACTGCATGGCGTGAAGTGATACATCAGTGAATACTAGTATTTGTTGCCTTGTTTCTATAGCCGTAACAATCTCTGAGCCAGAACCTATACGCAAATCACCTGCTGTGTTTTGCACGTTAGCACCCCACTCAGATATATTTTCTTGATCAGAAAAACGAATGAGCAATGGGTCTTGTATGCCCGGATTTGTTTCTGAGTCACAGCCAAATGCTATAACATGACGATCCCTATCAGATACTAACACTTGTTTTGCTATTGTTGGCGCACCCGCATAGTTGTCTAACTGATTAGCCGTTATAGTTAAGTTATTGGTAGGTGTTGACCCACCAAGATTCGCACCTAAAATTGTGATTGTGTCAGATACATTATAATTTACGCCACCACCAACTATGCTTACTATATTGTAAACACCGCCTATAGCCTCAATAATAAATTCTGCGCCAGAGCCTGAACCACTTGTGCTGTCTTGTGTAACGCCAGTAAAAGTTGCTGTTCCTGTCGATGTTCCAGCGGCTGTTGCGGCTGCAATAGAGCCTGTTGTGTTTAACTGCACGGCACGGCTAGTTGTGCCAGCCGTTCTGTCCCAATAATAAATTGCACTGTCACGAACGTTAATAATTAAGTCTTCACCAAAATTATCGTGTGACCATATGCGAAGAGTTTGCCCAGAAGCCGACAAAGATGTGCTAGAACCCCAAGCCCCACGGCCCCAAGTGCCAGCACCCCAACCATTACCTACGATAGTCGTGTCAAGGCCAGTGTTGATTTGGTATGCACCAACAACGTTACTACCGCCGTTACCAGAGTCAGAACTTGTAGCAAAAACAAACGTTGGATTAAGGCCAGTTGCAGTTGTAATACTGCCAATAGTTGAAACTGTACGAGCTTCAATTTGATAGCTGTTGGCATTTATGATTGCAGTAATTTCATATTCTTGATTAAGAACATCCGCAGTAATAACGCCTCCCAAAGAAGCTGCGGCTGAAAAAGTTACAAAATCGTTTTCAAGCGCACCATGATTGGAATCGGCAACTACAATAGTTGCGCATGTAACGGCTTGTGCATCAGCGTGAGAAGCGGCAGTAGTGCTACTTTCACCACGAACACATCCTGTTAAATCATTACCTGACAAAGCAGCATATGTTATAATCTCATTTTCAATCTTTATGCGACCAGATGCAGGAAAACCAGAAGAAGAAGTAAGGGTTATTGTTGTATCAATTGCTGTAATTGCACCATCAAGATCATTTGCACTTGCAGAAAAAGTTACTTCGCCTGCACTTGTTGTGTTTCTAAGTGGGGTGATGTCACTATATCCACCGCCCTCGTTGATATAGTATTTAAGGTGTGTGCCAACACCAAGAAAATTACTACCATCTAATGCAACCCAAGGGTGCAAGGCACGACATGTACCCAAGAAATTAGTTGATGATTCCTTAATCCAACCGCCTATTTTTTCAGGATAACCAAAGCGAAACCGCACTTTATCCATGTCAAACCAACCACCCTCGTTGGTATATGACGTAGTTTCACGGTTAATACCGGGTCGGAACTGAAGTTTAGTCAGCGGCATTCAACAATCTCCTAATACCCGAATTATACATATTTCAAACAATTGTTCGAGTTATATTTTTAAAAATAATAAACCGAACATTTTATGTTAGCCATCCATATATTTTTTTAGTTTTCTCTAAGCGGTCATCTAAGCCATGAGTACCACCATTCACACGGCGCGTAACTTCTGTGATTACATCGTCGTTTACACCTTTATCTGCTATTTTAAAAAGCCCATTACGTTGAAAAAACCAATATGCGCTTTCAAATGCGTAATCTGTGGCTACAAGATCAGGGTCCTTCATTACGTCAGGTAAGCGCATTTCTGATGCAAACTTTCGGTAATTTGTACGGCCCGTGCATTGTAAAAATCCTCGACCTCGGAAAGCGAAACCGTCATTTTCCTCAACATTTCCAAGCGCACCGCCCTTCGATCTATGTTTGTCCATGTACACATAGTTGGCGATCTTTTGTGGATTACGCGCATACTCAGATGCGTCCTCTTTACCTTCACCAAAATAACGACCAAAGACACGATTTAATGCGTCTTCAGAATAATTAAGATTTTCCTCAGTTAGCTTAAAGTAACCACTTTCATGCGCGGACTGACCAAGTAAGTGAGCCGCACGTTCTGGCGATAGCTCATAGTGTCGAGCGATTGCTCTTGCCGTATTAGGTCCAAAAGCCCCATCTGGGGTTACTCCGCAGCGTTCCTGCAAGGCTTTCATTGCGTTACTCATTTGATTTTCGCTTTCATAAATAAAATTATACCATACACAATAAGACCAAAAACCGTAGCTACTGCAACATCTAAAAGATGTTCTCGCATATGGTATATAAATTCAATACCTGCTTGAACATCACCTTGACTAGCAATTGTGTTTACCTCTACGTTTTTAGTGCCATTAAAGGTTTCGATAGTCTGTTCCATTATCTAGCATCCGAATGCATAGGGGATCGTGTAAGATACTCCAACGTGCCTTCTAGAGTCTTAACACGAGCCTGAATCTTAATGATTTCCATCATATGAGAAGCCATACCGCCCATATCTTCATGGATCATGTCTACCTCTTCCCATAATTCGTTGTCCCAATCCTCCATGTCCTCATACATTTCAGAAAGGGCATCAAGCATTTCAGATATTTTTTCTTTGTTTTGCTCTACATCCCTAATTAAATTTGTTCTGTCAGTAGCATTGTTTTCAACGGTTAGAATGCTTACTGTCTCTTCAAGATTTGAGATTGTGCTTGCTTGCTGCGCAGTCCACCAGATAAAGCCACCTATCTGCAAGACGATAACGCCTATTACCGTTATAGGGAGCTTCATGTTTTCCATTACTTTTTCCTTATAAACTGTTTAAATGATTTCACACCGAAAGAGGCTGAAATTGCAATTCCAAGGCTGTAAAAATACCAGTCTGGGGCCTTCTGAAGCTGCTCAAAGCCTCTATCTACAATCCCTTCTGCCCCCGGAACGAAGGCCAAAATTAATGGAATTGACAGGACAATTACAAAAAATTCGTCTTTCCATGACGATCCACTGTTTTCTGCCATAATGCGTTCCCAGTCAGCAACGCTTGTCTTTTCTGACAACAATATTTTAGCTTTCGCCTCTGCCTCAGTAAGCTTTAATTTAGCTTCTGCGGCTTGTTTCGTTGTCTTTGCATCAAGCCAACTACTAGCTAAACCTGCTACTGGCCCTAATAATTGACCTATCATTTCTCACCCTCCAAGCTCATGGATGTTTTCTTGTCTGCTTTTGCAGAATAAGCGTTGAATCCCATAAATGCAGCGACAACACCTGAAGCGGCAATTACATACACAGATGCAATATCCGTTATCAAACTTGCCGCTTTATCAAAGCCAAGCACACTAGCAAGTAATATAATAAACGGATAGATTAACATTCCTGCAAGTGCAAAGCCCGTAAATCTTCTTTCAGCATTGCGCTTTAAGTCACGGTCTATCATCTCTAACCGCCTATCCTCCAAGGCTATTTTATTCCATTCTGACTTCTCAATGACACCATTTCCATTAGTGTCAGCCTTTTCGAACTCTGTCATACGCGTACCTCTCAACAATCTTTCTGTTGTATCCTAGTATAATTAACTTACCATTTTTGTCATAAGCTGCAAACTTTTTACCTTTTTCGACTATTATTGGTTCGTAAGCTCTAGGCAAGTCACCGTCATTGACGAATGTGTTACCATTATTTTTGCCTTTTCTGCTTCTACTTGGCATTCCTCATAATCCGAAAACGTCTTTAATTGATAGTATTTTAAATGATCTGTATTAACAAAATGTAAAAATACTAAAATATAAACCATTACCACTGACCTCTAGCTTTGCCGATAAAGTATATCATTGCGCCAAATAAAACAAATCCCCCTAAAATAATGATACCACCAACTATCCAGTTTATAAGATTATCTATCCTTTCTTGCCTTTTATATACCGCTTCTTTTTGAAGTTTTCTCTGTTCAGCCTCTATAGCCACAATGCTTTTCCATGCCGAAGGCCCGTAATATAGACTAATATAGGACTTTAATTCCTCCCTCATTTCTTTTGCTTTTTGCTGTGCAGCCCAAATTTCCACGGCTGACGTATCAAATCCCGGCTTTACCCTTCGCCATAATGGAGGGTCTTTAGCTTTATTTCCAAGATAATCTAAATCAGAAACAGCCCTTCCAAACCTAGAAAGATCATTTCCAAGTTCACTTATTTCCTTACCCACAGAAACGGCTTTTTTTATGCCATTAAAAGCGAGAGTACAGGCTGCAATTGCACTAGCTGGATCAATCATGTTTCACGAAACCTCACTGGACAATAGTAATCTGGGTCTACGCGATAGACCCTATCATAATATCCAAAGCGTTTTGACCCACAATCGTAGTAACACGCTTTGTAAAACCAGCTACCGTAGCCGTTTACCCACATGTGTCCATAAGCTACAAACACAAGCGTACATAACATTATCGCTCCATTAAACGATCTATTTTTTCTTCAATTCTATCAAACCGTGCAACGATTTGATTCATAACCGTAGAGCTATCAGTCTTAGTGACATATTCTTTTGCCATTTCTTCCCTTGTTTTATTCAAGAGAATTTGAACGCGCCCAAGTTCACTGTGTTGAGCTTTTAACCACCAACCTAAACCGCCTATTGCAGCAGTTAATCCTATATTTATAAGCGCGTTCATTTCCATTATGAAGTAAAAGAATTAGCCGCAGAAATAGCTTCATCTATTTCTGTGAAACTTTCATCGCCCCAATCATCTAGTGCTTTCATGTGAACGAGATAACCGTTGCTTCGAGCTACACGCTCTTTCTTTTCGTCATGCGTCATGTCATGTCCGAAATCTTCACTAGTTGCATCACTGCCTTTGTTATGTGTAGCGATAACACTAGTAATTACTGACACACTACCAAGCATTGCTGCGTGGTCTTTTGCTTTTTGATCGGCATCTCTTACTGATGGGTCTAAATCTTCTGCCATTTTATTTATCCTTCTAGGTTTGCAATGTTAATATTGCCTGAGATTGAAATACGTTCCCCATCATTATCATAAAAGGGAAACACCTGATGAAGCATAGTTGATGGAAACATAACCATGTAACCTTCTGCTTCTTTTTCCATGTTGTAGGCAAAGGTTGATATCCTGCCCAACGTATTTGTATAGCTAAATGCAAAGTTAGATATGTGGTTATCTGCATTTGAGTTGGCACAAATAGGAAGTTTCTTTTGCTCTGCGTAGGATGTAGGTATCTGCATCCATATTACAAAGCTATATACGCCACTGTGGTCATGCGGTGGGTTAAACTCATGCTGCTTTTGGAAGTTTACCCAGAGGCTTTCTAAGTTCCAACCCTCACCCTCACGCATTGTTTCACGCCAAGGTGGACCATACGCCTCAATGTGGCTCTGAATAAACGAGGGTAGTAGCTCACCAACAAACTCTTTGAGTAAAGGTGAGTCACCATCTAACCTGATAGACTTACTGATGTTACCTGCGAGTTCAGGCTTCATATCCTCTGGTTGTTCTCGTGCTTCGTTTACAACTTTCCATATGTTGTCCACAACGTCTTCTGGTAGTTGAGCTTCAACCACACCTACGTTTGGAAAGTTTCTTTGTATTAAGTCCATGCTTAACCTTCTAGGGCAGTTACTTTTGCCTCTAAAGTTTCAATGCGATCCATTGCTTCTTGAAGTGCCTTGACTGCTTTCATGTAGAGGATGGAGTATTTGACAGCTTTTGTTGACGTACCAAGATCATTCATGTCCACATCTTTGTCAGGAGTTTCATAAACTAAACCAGACATTCCTGCGGTTTCTACCTCTTGAGCAACAACACCTAAACGCCATAAATCATCGCTATCACCTTTGTCTGCAATGTCCGTTTTCATTTTATACTTGCGGATAGTTAAGTCTTTAATGTCTTGCCACTGACTAGATGCGTCTGCGATTTGATCTTTAAGTTTTACATCAGAAATAGCTCCATAACTATTATCGTGGTTTTGTAGGTCGCCTTGATTAGTAACAATCATTCTACTTGTAGAACTATCCGAACAAACAATAAAGTTTGTCCCATTATTATCGGATGCGTTATCAGAGTGCTGCACAAAAAGACCATTTGGAGTGCTAGAGTTGGTATTTTGAACAGTCATAGCATATTGACTAGCAGTTGGGACTACAAATTTCCAATTAGGGTGGCTTCCACCACCATGATAATAACCCCTAGGATTACCATCCCCATCACTTAGCACGATGTTGTTGTCTGAGGTGCGGAGGTCTAGGCCGTGTTGATTTCCGTGATAATGACCAACAATAGTGTTTCCACTTCCCGTTGTTATATTGGCACCAGAGTCTGCACCTAAAAATGTATTGGTAGTTCCTGTTGTAAGGTCCATACCAGAACCATAACCAACTGCTGTATTTTGAGTAGCAGTAGCTGTTGTAAAGTTTTGTGTCATTAATGCTTGATACCCAACAGCCGTGCTTCTGCTTCCTAAAGTGTCAGTCGATAATGCACCTTGACCTATTGCAACATTGTCATCAGCATCAGTAAGAGCATCACCTGCTAGACCACCAATAATAGTATTATCTATACCTGTCGTAATTGATAATCCTGCTTTTGCCCCAATCGCTGTATTAAAAATATTACCTGAAGAATTAACTTGATTTTTAAGTGATTGAACACCAACAGCTACGTTGTTCTGACCGCCTGTTTCGTCACTTAAAGCCTGATACCCTACAGCAACATTGTCTGCTGCCGCTAATATAGCGTCACCTGCTGAAGCACCAATAAGGACATTTTGTAGCCCTGTAGTCATTGCTTTACCTGCTTGCCATCCTAGCGCAGTATTATACGCTAAAGCACCCGCATTTAATGTTTGTAAAGTTTCGTGTCCAACGGCTGTATTTCTTCCGTGACCATCTTCAGTTTTTAAGGAATCAACACCAATTGCTACATTTTCTTGTGTATTGCTACTTGCTGCACCTAAAGAACCATATCCAACTGCAATATTAAGTCCATCACCAGAAGTTATACCATCACCTGCTTCAGCACCCACAAAAGTGTTTTTTACAGATGTTGTAACGTCATTACCTGCAAAATAACCTAAAGCCGTGTTAAAAGTATCTACATCACCAGAAGGATTCATGTTTTCAAGAGACTTGTGACCTACAGCTACATTCTTATCTCCACGTTGATTGGTTGTGAGACTCCTAGAGCCAACCGCTACGTTAGTGTTTCCGTCAGTAATAGCATCACCTGATTCTGTTCCTATTAAGACGTTATTTGTACCTGTGGTGACTTGCGCACCTGCGTACCAACCTACGGCTACATTTCCAGTGTCTGTCGCTGTAGTAAAGTTTTGAACCCCAAGAGCATCTCTACCTATAGCTACAGTTTTACTACCTAAAGTATCTGAACCTAGAGAACCTGAACCTACAGCAACATTATCATCTGCGTCAGTTAAAACATCACCTGCGGCTGCTCCGATAAGGGTGTTTCTTAACCCTGTAGTCATTCTTCTACCTGCAATGTGACCAACGGCTGTATTGTTACCAGTTGCTCCTGCATTTAAATCTTCTAATGCTTGATGACCTACTGCTGTATTTTGACCATTATTATCTTCGGCTCTTAATGCTTGCACACCGACTGCTACATTCTCTGCCCCATCTGTAAGTGAGCGTCCTGCTTCAGTACCAAATAAGGTGTTAGATAAACCATTTGTGACTGATAATCCCGCTTGAAAACCAACTGCTGTATTGTTGGTATTTGTAGCCGTTGTGAAGTTTTGTGTAGATAAAGCCCCTAAACCAACAGCAGTGCTTCCAGAACCTAATGTATCTGCCGTTAATGCATCCTTACCTATAGCTACGTTAAAGTCTGCATCAGTCAAGGCATCACCTGCTAAAGCACCGATTAGGGTATTTTCTACGCCTGTCGTGATTGATAACCCTGCATCATTACCAACAGCAGTATTGTAAGCGTTTGAACCTGCGTTTTGATTTCCTAAAGCTCTACTACCTATAGCAGTGTTTAAACCATGAGCATCTTCTGCTGAAAGCGCAAAATAACCTACAGCAGTATTAGAGTTTCCTTCCGTTAAAGCATCTCCTGCATCACTGCCAATCAAGGTATTAAATTGACCTGTCGTGACTTGCTTACCTGCTCCAGATCCAACGGCTGTGTTATAACCATCAGAACCTGCATTAAGAGTTTTCAATGCTCTATAACCAATAGCTGTATTATTACCATTGGCATCTTCTGTTGATAAAGCCTCAAAACCAACGGCCACATTGTTATCACCAGTAGTCAAAGCAGTACCAGCCTCATCGCCTACGACCACGTTGTAGTTACCGCCAGAGACTATTGCATCACCTGCGTTCTTACCAAGACGTAAGTTGGATGTACCTGCTGTAGCTGTAGATAAACCCTCAATTTGAAGATCAGAAAGAACATTTGCCGCTACCGCACCAGAACCTGCGCCGTTAAAAAAGACAACGGCTGTTGTTCCATTTTTTACCTCATAGTCGTTTGATGAGTTATAAGTGCCTTGAAAAACAATCAAGTCTTGTGTGTGTAAGCTATTTCTAATGTAAACAATTTTTTCAGCGTCATTCGGAGTAAGTTGATAAAAAACTGTACCTCCTAAATCACTTCCGCTAGTAATATTTATTAACCTATTACGACCATTAGAGGCCGAACCGTCTGTGATCGGTAATGAATTTGGAGAACCAGAACTACCTGCTGCTGATGCAGTAATCGTAACCTGACCATCAAGAGCCGTATCTAAAAGTTCTAAGTTTGTATTTGTGGTATTGCCCCATGTACCAGACTGTTCGCCTGTGCCAATAAGCTCTATACCATTATTTAATGTATATGTGCTTGCCATTTTTGCATTCCTATGCTGCTATATCCGTCCAATTTGGTGTTTGGCTCGGACTTGTTGTAGTATAATTCGGATTTTGATTCGGAACAACACTTCCCCATACGAGAACTTGTCCGACCTGTCCTGCTGCTGAAACTCCCGTTGGAGTTACTTTTCCTTTAGCAATAACTGTAACTGCTCCAAAAAGACCTGTTGCTGCAAGTCCTGTTACATTAACAGTCATGTCAAGTTCTACTGTAACACTTCCAACGGCACCTGTTCCTGCAAGACCAGTAACAGGTACATTTGCTATTCCTGTAACTGTTGTAGTGCCTACGCCTCCAGTAGCGGCAATACCAGTCACCGAAACATCGGCTGCTGCGGCTACTGTAACGCTGCCTACTGAACCTGTTCCAGCGAGGCCAGTAACAGGCACGTTTGCTACCCCGCTAATTGTTGCGGTGCCTACTGCTCCAGTCGCAGAGATACCAGTCGGAGACACATTAGCCTCTCCAACTACTGTGACACTTCCAACTGAGCCAGTGGCTGTTAGTCCTGTGACGGGGGCGTTTGCTCCCGCAGTAGCCGTAGCTGCGCCTACTGACCCTGTTCCTGCTACGCCAGTGGTTGTAACATTAGCTAATCCTGACACAGTTACGGAATCCACCGCACCAGTAGCTGCAACTCCCGTAACAGAAGTATTTGCTTTTGCAACCACAGTGACAGAGCCAACTGACCCTGTAGCGGCTAATCCTGTGACTGGCGTGTTTGCTTCCGCAACAACAGAAACAGAACCAACTGAAGCTGTAGCCTTTGGTAGATTAGTCTGACCCCAAGGCATATCGCCCCAACCGAAGCGGGACCAACCGCCAATTGGAACGATGATGTCTGCCATTAGGCTATCCTAATAATCGCGTTACTTGCGTCCGCTGTTGGAAATACGACTGTAAAATCACCTGCGGTTGATGTTTTATCACCACCAAAATCAAGAACCACAACAGAAGGATCACCTGATGCACTGTCATTAAAGATTAACGCGCCACGAGCCGTGACTGTTGCTGTACTAAAAGTTAAATCAGAAAAATCAGTAAGTGCTGTAGTTCCACTTGTTGATGGGTCTACACGAGTAAGAGCCGCGCCTTTTGCTGTATATCCTGTACCAGACACTTCGTTTGAAGTGGTGTATGCTGTAGTCGCAGCAGTAAAAGATGCACTGTTAGTATAGAGCGCGAGATTAAAGGTGCTACCACCTGAGTTTTTAAAGTTATGAACAGCCTCAAGAAGTTCTTTCTTAAAGCTAGTACACATAAAGTTACCTGAAAAGGCCATGTCACATTCTCCTTATAAGTTCAGCAAGCTCTGGGTGGCCTGCATCATTGATTGCATTATACACCGTAGTTCTATCACTTTTTGCGGCTTCGCGTAAGTAGAACTCAATGATTTTTGTGATATTGCGCTTATAAGCCAACGCTTGATCACGAATTGCAGGGGGTGCGGAATCTCCCACAGCAACTATTTTATCCGCGCATCGTTGCTCGATTTCTTCAGGAG
>Ga0208919_1002092_pt1 | contig 10735 bp, 19 predicted proteins | sample 4_EtaG_FD_184076 | JGI IMG/M metagenome (GOLD analysis project Ga0208919, IMG submission 184076) | Marine viral communities from the Subarctic Pacific Ocean - 4_ETSP_OMZ_AT15127 metaG (SPAdes) (version 3) | ecosystem: Environmental > Aquatic > Marine > Oceanic | place: Pacific Ocean | collected... | reverse complement strand
AGAAATACTTGTGCCTGAAACTGTACCGACAATTGCTGTACCATTATCAGAACTTGAGTCATTTTTATAAGTTATAACAATTTTATTATTTGAGGTATCAAATACAACATTTATTTTTGTCGTTTGCCCTGCATTAAAAACAACAGGAGTCCCGAAAGATATAGACGTTCCAGAAACAGTACCCACAATAGCTGTGCCATAACTAGAATTACCATAGTCTCTATACGCTATAACTACTTTATTTGAATTAGAGTCAAAAGCACTCTCCATTTCAAGAGTACTTGCAGCTTCAAAAACAGTAGCACTACCAAGAGCCTGAGTAGCACTTGCCCCACCAACAACACTCACAGTGCCATCAGAATTTATAATAACACTAGCACCATCAGTTAAAGCACCAGAAGCGACTGCCCTGACCTGACCATCTTTTGCAATATTACCGAAAGATTTCATCAAACTACTTTCTATTAAGCGTCATCAATCTCTTCATATGAACAAACAGCAGATAAATCCCCTGCTGTGCTTGCTTGTATTTTGAGTATATCACTTTCAACCAGGTACAACCCCATGTTCTTATCGATTGGAACAAGTGTGCTGTCAGCCGCCACTGAAATAGTCTTAGCTATGTAATAATCTACACCAGAACGTGTAATCCAAACAGATATGTCTGCCGAATTGGTGCCATCAATATTAGCTATAATTAAAGAATTTATTTTTAATAATTTGTTTGATGCACATGTTAATAAACTAACTGCGCTTGCAGCCACGTCTGCATCCACGGCGGTGTTGCCATAAATGCTCGAGACTGATACAACATTTGGATTTGCCATTTAAAAACTCCTTTACTATCCAAACACCATTGCCATGGCAATTGCCTTACCAGTTGATATACCCGCAGAGCCAAAAGATATAGCTCCACTTCCGTTAGTCACCAACGCTTGCCCGTTAGAGCCGTCTGATGTAGGGTAAGTAACTCCACCAATCGTGACTGTGCCCGTAAAAGTAGGGCTTGCAAGAGGAGCCGCAGCTAAATTCCCTCTAGCTGTTGCTGCATTTGCTACATCGGATAAGTTATTAGACGCTTCCAAAAATGTTGTAAGGTCAAAAGTAGCAGATAAATTGACCACCGCTGCACCAGAACCTGCACCATCACAATATATAATAGCACTTTCGCCATTAGGTATCGTGACATTTGCGCCAGAACCCTGTGAAAACACTGCACTTTGTCCTGATCCATTTTTTACAAAAAACAATTTTGTTTGATCGTTTGGCGATACGGTAATTGTATTTGTTCCCGAAGGAGACCCTGCCAGTAAAAGAACTCTGTACTGACCATCAGAAAGAGAACCATCTGTGGTAGTGAGAGTGTGCGTCGTTCCCGAAAGAGTTATCGTGCCAACGCCGTTTGTTAAACGATCAATAATTTGTAAGTTTGTGTTTGTGGTATTGCCCCATGTGCCAGACTGTTCGCCATTGGCAATCAGTTCAATACCTGTATTTGTTGTATATGTACTAGCCATGAAACACTATTCTCCGTTAAGGTCTAATTTCAGTATACTCTGTTGTTCTGTTTGGCGCAATATTTGTCCATGTCGTTGTTGGACTCGGAACTATTCTACCCCAAACTGTTACTCCTCTAGGTCCAATTAGTCCAGATGCGGATAGTCCCGTTACAGGAACATCAATACCCGTACCTGTCGTTACACTAACAGAACCAACACCAGTTGTCACCTCTAAGCCTGTAACAGGCACTCTTTTTACTAGGGAGACACTAACAGAACCGACGCTTGCTGTCATCCCTATATCTGTAGCTACAGGCTGACTCCAAGCTCCATCCCCCCAAGTTGCTCGACCCCAACCAGATGCGTCAGCCGCAGTTAAGAAGACAGAAACATTTTGTGGTAAGCCATTTACAATACCTGTGGCTTGTAAACCTGTAACTGGAACACTCGCTAATCCCGTAGCAGTGACTCCATTCAAAGCACTTGTTGCCGCAAGTCCTGTGACGGCTGCATCCACTCCACCAGTAGCAGTAACAGAATTGACGGAAGAAGAACTACTTAAACCTGTGACATTTATGCCAACACCCGCACCCTCAACAACAGTAACAGATCCTACACCGCTAGTTGCAGCGAGACCTGTGACAGGGATGTTTGGCGCATCACCTGATACAGTTGCAGATCCTACAGCACTTGTACCTTGAACTCCTGTGGCAAGCGCAATCATTGCTCCATTAACTGAAACAACACCTACACCGCCAGTTGCAGAAACCCCAACAGGTTGCGTCGGTAGTCCACCAACCTCGCCTGTGGCGGCAAGACCTGTAGGTGAAATACTAGCCGTACCAGTAGCCGTTACAGAGCCAACTGCGGAAGTTGAAGATAAACCAAGAACAGCAGCCTCTCCAGGGATAGATGCAACAACAGAACCAATGGCTGTTGTGCCTGCAACACCAGTGGGAGAAACAACTGCGCCAGTTAAAATACTTACATCGCCAACGTTACCTGTAGCAGCAATACCTGTCGGTGGAACAGTAGCTGCTCCCTCAACAGAGACATTGCTAACCCCAGTAACCGCACCAAGACCAGTGACAGCAATATTCGGGGCATTGCCAACAACTGTGACAGTGCCTACTTGACCAGATGCAGAAGGAAGAGTAGTGGCAGGGTTACCCCAAGTGCCACTACTCCAACTATCTCGGCCCCAACCCGTGAATATTACATTGGCGTCCGCCATGGCCTGTCACTCCTAGTGAGAGTTTAGGCGATACGGATAATAGCGTTACTCGCGTCAGCCGTTGGGAATACAACTTGGAAATCACCAGATGTAGATGTTTTGTCTGCACCGAAATCCAGAACAACTACAGACGGATCACCTGATGCTGAGTCATTATAGATTAACGCACCACGAGCAGTGATTGTTGCAGATGTAAATGTAATATCTGCAAAGTCTGTAAGTCCTGTTGTGCCAGAAGATGTTGGCGTAACGTTTGTCAACGCACCACCACCTGCTGAATACGAACCAGAAGCACTAACTTCGTTTGAAGTTGTATATGCTGTAGTTGCTGCATTGAAAGAAGCACTGTTAGTATACAGAGCTAATTTAAAAGTATTACCACTTGAATTGGTAAAATTATGTGTTGCAGTCATCAATTCTTTTTTGAATGATGTGCACATAAAGTTTCCTGAAAAGGCCATGTTAAAGTCTCCTTATGAGTTCAGCCAGTTGGGGATGCCCCGCATCAATTAATGCATTACACACTGTTGTGCGGTCACTTCGAATAGCCTGTCGCATATAATACGCAACAAGCGTTTCAACGTGCTTAGAGAAAGCACGAGCCTGATCTCTAATAGCAGGGGGAGCCTGATCAGAAACCGACACTATTTTCTGAACACATTGCTCAGAAAGTTCTTCTGGAGATAATCCACGTTTTTCCGTTGTGTTCACTAACACAACTTGTTCGTCACGCGGCACATTTAAATCAATCTTAAACATTATCTTTTTGCCCTTATAACCTTACCAGTTCGATATTCATCAGTGGTTTCTTTTGCCTCACCCAAAAGTTTTAAACCGGCTAATGATTCTTGAAATCTTTTATCATATGAATTTAACATATCTGGATCGCCTTTCATATACAGATATGCTTCAACTAAAGAACCGTATAACATTGATAGTTCTGCATTTTCACTTAGCCACGTTGTGCTGTTGTCATTTAATGTAGCGTCCGTAATACTCAAAGGTCTATAGAAATAGTGTAACTCAGCGGTATATTCAGCGTCTGGAGTCGGACCCAATATAAAATAATCTATATCAAATTGTGCATAGTATTTTGGAAGACCCGTTGTTGTAGCATCTGGAGTATACGTTTGAATAAAACTTGGATCTTTAAATTCTACAAAAACTTTATCGCCATTTGATCCGGCTAGACTTAAAGAGAACGGAGCAAGAAAATCAGAAGGAACGGCTAAATATTGAAACCCTGTATCAGTCGTTGCAGTAACGTTTTTACGAAACAAACTTAGCTGAACACTTTTTAAAATACGTTCTTCTGCTGTGCGAATAAACACTGGAAGATTTGTAACGAAAGATGTTTCATCATTTTCCGTGTAATCTTGCAAAGCTTGTTTTAATTGTCCGTATGTAAAGCTCATATTGTTATGCAGGCGTATTAGCCTGACCTCCCATGTTGCTATGGTTTGTACAATAGTAATACAAGGTTGGTGCAGAATTTGCGACAGTTATTTGTGTAAAGGCTCCGGCATTGCCCGGAGTACCTTCAGTTACAACTCCTGTTGTATATTCAGATCCACCTGCATGTGTTCCATTGGACGTAGTTGAAAATCTTAACGGATGACCAGAGTTGGTATTGTTAGATTGATCAAACCTATATGTTCTACCCTCTGTCAAACTAACTGTTGCTTGCAGAACGCCGTCTATGTAGTACCTGTTTCCAGAACCTGGGTTAGCTACGGTTACAGCAAATGTTTCTGAAAGAACGTATATAATACTTCCAACTGTTCCTGTTCCGGCAACACCAGTTAGATTAACACTTACATCATTAGCAGGCGTTGTCACTGTCACTGAACCAACCGCTGCTGTTCCAACAACACCAGTCACAATGGTGCTTTCATTACCTGTGTCAGACAAGTTGATTGTTACCGAACCAACACCTCCTTCAGCAACTAAATTATTACGAGGGGTTATACCTGGAATATCTCTAAAACCCACAGGATTGTAACCAGTTTGAATCGCCCTCTCAGAATCTAAGTTCTGCTCTGGTCTAGGATTTCTTAGAGCTTGGGGATCTGGGAAAGCTTTTGGAGGAAATAACTGTGGGTGCTTGGGTTCAAACTCATCTGGCCCAACTAAAGAACCAGTCCATTCAAGACGCATTTCCCGTAATCGATAACGCCGTCCTGATCGATCTGATATACCATATGCATTTTTTCCAGAGGCGTATGACATTAAACCCTCAAGTATTGAATACTAGGTTGTAGTTTTAAAGGGGTACGTCCTTCATCTTCGTCTGCTGCTCGTTGAAACTCTTCTTCATAAACTACTTTTAAAAGCTGCGCACGTTCAGGAGCACGTTTCATTGAAATGTAGTAAGCTAACCCCGCCACCATACAAGGATAAAAACGAAAAGGCATGTCAGTAGTATTAACAAGAGCGTCAGCATCTTCTATCCTTCGTACATAATAATATATCAACTGATCAGTGGAGTTTTCTGGAACAGACCAAAGATTTATTACAGGGTCTATTTTCCTGTCAAAATAAAACTGACTAGGACGACCTTGTGTAGTTTTATTTGGTATTGTCAGATACTCACCACGACTTATCCTTTGTATTGTAAAGTCAGTGTTACCTCTACGAAGAACAATTTCCAAAACATCAACAACATCTGAAGTCAAAGTTTGTTGGGCTTGCCCTGCTGTCAAAGTAATTGTGCCTTGGTTAACAGTCCAGAGATTCAAACCTCTGTTAGCCCAATCTGCAAACATCAGGTTCAAAGACCTACGTGCCGTTCTAGCATCGTAGCCCGTTCGGACTTCTAATCCGCATCTTTCATATGCTTCCTCAATTATCTCTCCGACATCGAGGTTAAAGTCTCTTGATCCTGATGTTGTCATTGTATCAACTCATATGTGGTTTCTGATTTGTTTTGACCATTGCAACACCACCGTTTTTAAACCCTGTGACTTTGCCGCCTTTTTTTAATTCTACTCCACGACCTTTTAAAATATCTTTTTGGGTGACCTTACCGTCTCCCGTTAAGTCTGGAAAAGATTTTTTAGCCATCGTTATCCTCCTGATTATAAAGATTATCGAAAACTCTATTCACATCTAGTGTATAGTCTAAATCACTTTTTGAATAGTGTATATGTTGTGAAGGTCTAAAGTCTGGTGCACCCTCACCCACTGCGAACCAAGCAGGATGTGTAACTCTTACTCGATTGTTTGGTAACGCTACTATGTTTCCTGTCCATTCTCCGGCATCTAACAGCTGCATAACATGGCTTTGTTTATGTTGTGCAGGGTCATCTGCGATTTCACTGTTAGTATAGTCTACAGTAAACAGATACTTGGCAGGAAACATTTCGCCGTTTATTTTGGCTAACCATGGGCATGGTGTAGCTCTGTCTAAGACGTACACGGAATGGTAATGAGAAGCACAATCCCAAGGCTGTGCATCATGTGTTGCCATTGGTTCAGGCCATTCTTCCAAAGGAATGTCGGCAACCAAACCTGTTATGGGCATTCTTGCCCACATTGCACCACCGTGAACGGTATCCTCTTCTTCACCCTCCGCCTCGCAACCAGTAAAGATTACTTGAAAACTAAGGGATCTATTAGGAATGGTTGTTACAGCAACAACCATAGCATGAAGAAACTCACCGTGATACTGCTCATGATTATGTGTGTATTCACGACGAACCCATGCCTTAAAATAAGGAATATTACTTTGTAGATATGACATTGTAGTTAGAAAGTCCTCACCACTCTGCCACCGTTTCTCATGCCTTTGACACTAGGTACGCCACCAGTTTTCATGCCCTTGGGTTTAGACACACCACCGTTTCTCATACCTTTAGGCTTAGATACGCCACCGTTCTTCATTCCCTTGGGTGTAGTCTTGCCGCCGTTTCTCATGCCTTTGACTTTAGTCTTGCCACCATTTCTCATGCCTTTGACTTTAGACACACCGCCGTTCTTCATTCCCTTGGGTTTAGTTTTGCCACCGTTTCTGTAGCCTTTTTTCTTTTTAGCCATTTAAATCTCCTTTCAAAAGATTCTTACTACACCACCAGTTGCTTTCTTTTGTTTCCAACTGATACGTTTTGATGATTTCTTTTTCTTTGCAGCGGATGTACATTGTGCCATGGTAGGGCGACAAGCAGGATACCCTTTTCGTTTCTCACCTTTTTGCCGACCACAAGGCTTTCCAGTTTTACAATCCACCCATCCCTTACCATCGTTTTGGGCAAACCATGTCCGTAAAGAATTTTTTTTCGCCATCAAAATGTCCTTGTTCGTTTACGACGAGACTCTTCAACTTGACCGCATCCGGCAGCTATAACTCCGCCAGGGGCATACTGCTGCATTGCGGTGCGTTTTGGATTGTCTACTGAGGCTATGATTCCACCTTCAGCTTTCTTGGCAGAGTTACCCCAGTTCTTGGCTCCAACTTTTCTACACTTAGAAAGTGCCCCTGAAGCGTATGCGCTTGGCCATACTTTGTAACGGCTTTTTACCTTGTGATAACACGCATCTTTTTTTGTTTTTTTCTTTGCCATTAGTCATCCCCTTTGATGGAGGCTTGGATACTTGCTGTCGCATCTGCGCCCTCGAGATTGCCATATGTCCTCTCCATCTCTGTCTTTATATAATCAATTTGTGAGGCCATGACCTCTGTTCTTTTATCTACTGTGATAAGGGTTTTAGTAACCCAATCAATCCAACTGTAGCCAATACCACCAACACCGATTATGAAAGCTGTTATAAGAGCTATTGTGACTTGCTTATTCACTTTGATCACCACATCTTACAAGACCAGTATTTGGCCTTTAGTTTATCAAGGGTGCCTTTGTCACAACCGTGACGAGCACGAAAAGACTTACGGCGTTTTGGGTTTGATTTCTTGATAGTCATATTGGCGTCCCCGAATCTGACTATCTTTTCTTTACCCTTGTCACACGCTTTAACAACAAACTTCTTGCCACCAGAAACCTGACGTTTTGGTTTGTTGCACTTCATTTTATCTTTATCGATCTTAGCCATTTTACCCTCAGAAAAAACGGCGGCTCTTACACCGCCGTTGCTTTAACCAAAGAATCCAGTGATTGAGTCGATGTTGGTAAGCGTCACATGACACTCATCATCAAAGATCATACCGTGATCTGGAATAGTAATCTGGTTATCATCGCTTTGATGAAAGACCATAGATAGTTGTGTCGCTCCGCCACTACCGTTTTTGAACACAACCGCAGGAGAACCGCTACCCGCAGTCTTCACATAAAATGCTTTTAGTCTAGTTCGACCACCCTGTAGTGTGCCAGTCGCCGTAGCTGTCTTTGCAAAAATAGAAGCAGCCATAGTGCCCTCCTATTAGCCAAGGTTATTGTTTTGAGCATACAGAATAGTAACGCGAACTTCACCCGCATTTGTTGCAGCAGAAGCAGTGACCGTTAAACGAATGTCCGCTGTTCCTGTATCTTCCCACGCTAACGTACCACCAGATTCGGTAGTTGGATATTTACGTCCTGCTGTGGTTCCAATTCCAAATGTGTTCACAAGAGTTGCTGCACCACCAACAGTGTCTCCAACACTTATGTTTGTGGCTCCACTTGCTGCTGTAATAACGTCAAGCACACAATCAATAATCTGTGAATTTGCAGGAATAACAACGTCTGTGACTTGTGCAGCTAATGCACCACCAGACAGATCTGCTGCAAATGTCTGAGACATTACTACTTGACCAGTGTTTTTGATGTTTGAACCAAGGGTTGTACCCGTAGTTTCTTTGATGGTTCCTGCTTTAATAGGACCAGAAAAAGTTGTCGTACCCATGTCGATCTCCTGTCTTGGGTTAGTCAGTCGCCCCATGCGACTGTCAGGGATGTAAACAAGATAACTTACTTTTAAACAAAAAGAAAGGGGCAACCGAAGTCGCCCCAATCATACTCGGAGGTAAAACTCCTATATCATATATTAAGCTCCAGGGGAACCAAATACACAACGTGGGTCGCTGAAGCCGAAGCTGTAACGCTCACGAGCTTTATAGCGCATGTTACCTGTGTCGAAGTCTGCTTCCATGCCAGTTGACATTGGAGTTCTTTCGAAGTGTACAAAACCTCGAGGAGCATCTGTCATGATGAAGAATGCATCTGGATCAGTTAGGAAGTCGTTAACGGCATAACCGTTTGGCAACATACCCATTGATCTTAGAGCATTTACATCATTGTCCGCTGTACCAACACGAAGGTTAGATACCATCAGACGCTCTGCAACGAATTGCAATTGTCTTGGAACTAAGAGCTTCAAGCCACGTAATGCAACTTTAAGACCACGCTCATCAACAAATCCTGCAATACTAATCAAAGAATCTTCAAGAGATGTCTCGTTTAGATCAGCAGCAGTTGCAGGTTCGTTGGCAAACGTACCACCACTTGTGAGTGGGTGGTCAGTTGCACATAAAGCAACGCCGTCACCGCCTGCGGTTGCACCTGCGGTAAATGCATTATTAAGAACCGCAGCGGCCTTAACTTGCTTTGTGTGTGCCATTGAACGAGCCAACGCACGAGTATAACGTGAACCAAGACGATCATAAAGATTGTCTTCGATAGCTTCCTCGGTGATTGAGAATGCCAACGCTATTGTTTCGTGGTTGTAACGAGCAGTGTATGCTTCGTTAGCGTCGTCAAAATTTACTGCGCCACCTTCTGATTTAGTTGGTGCCGCTCCGAAACCAGACAACATTACTTCTTCTTCAAATGCTCGATCTGAAGATTCAGTAGTGTAGATCTCTGCATGTTGGTTTTCGTACCTATCGTACTCCATACCAAACAAGGCGTTGAGACCTGGTTCCAACTCTTTCGCTAGTTGTGCGCGAGATATAGCCATAAGTTAGTCTCCTTATACGCCAGTCGTTGAAACAGTACCGCCTGCAATAGCACCATTTGGTGAATTGAAGGAGTTGTTTAAACGAACAATTACAGGGATACCCGCTGCTGTAAAATCAGAGTTTTCAGGGTCATCTTGGAAACCCATGATTCTCAAATTTAAGTTTGCAGTGGCGGCGATTGTGCTAACAGCCAGTTTTGCGGAAGAAATACCAGTGGTAGAAGAACCAGAAGCACCGTCTGCAAAATTTGCATTTGCGAACACATGTCCTCTGGCAGTTGCTTCGCTTGTTAATGAAGCATCTGAACAGATGACAAATGATTGCAATGGGTTGTCATACACGAAAGCTTTGACGGGATGGTTAGTATCCGCGCCAGAACCAGGCCAGTTGTTAGAAAATATTGTTTCACCAGTAGTGGACGAAACGTACTCACAACCCCAGAAAACACCTACAAGACCTACAGTGCCACCCGCAGCCGCGCCAACTTTATCAATAAAACCAGTTGATAGCGGGATTACAGGGGAACCTTGAAAGAGCGTGTTTGTGTTTCCGGCTGCTATACGATACTCGGTCGCACCAGTGGTGTTAGCAGCCTGACCGACTACTCCAATCGGACGAAGTCCGAATGCACCGTTTGCGTTTGCCATAGTAGCAATCCTTTATGTTAATCGGAGTCGCGTTCGCGGCCTCCGAAGGTTACACGACTTTGCCGACTATTAGAAATCGGCATTGAAGGATGTTGTTCCTTCATCAAGTCCTGATCCACAGCAGTCATTTGTTCTCGGGTTCGGCCCCCGTAATACTCGTTTCTTTCATGCGCTGTCTCTTCAGGTATTCGGCACAACATCAGTCCACCTTGTCCAATCACTCCCTGATATTTGCCATCATCGATGACAGGAGCTTCATAGTTTGGATATTCATCTGCACGGACGGGTTCCCATCCTTCACGTAGTTTGGCGTGGACATTCATTTTGTCCTCCTCGCCACGCATAGCAACTCTTATCCAACGATGCACATATCCCTCGGGGGGATTTGGTGCTTCAAGGTGACTGGGCGGTGCCCATGGTTTTCTACGAGATTCACTATCTCGGGTGGTTTGAGCGCGTGGTTTTCTAT
>Ga0208919_1002089_pt1 | contig 10739 bp, 21 predicted proteins | sample 4_EtaG_FD_184076 | JGI IMG/M metagenome (GOLD analysis project Ga0208919, IMG submission 184076) | Marine viral communities from the Subarctic Pacific Ocean - 4_ETSP_OMZ_AT15127 metaG (SPAdes) (version 3) | ecosystem: Environmental > Aquatic > Marine > Oceanic | place: Pacific Ocean | collected... | reverse complement strand
TTTAATGCCTCATATAGTTCTTTTTTTACTTCAATTAGGTCAGGTGTGGTGAGTGTGTTTTGTCGTCTATGCAAACGTCTCAGGATGCCAAACAATTTTTGCATTATGGGTCTGCTTATCATTGTTCACTCCATTCTAATTTTTCCAATACAGTTTCATAAAGGGTGCGAAGATTTATAGCCACAGATCCTATAAAAAGTGGCTTTGGTGTATCACTGCGACCAACGTCAACTTGAGGGCCGTAATCTGTGTAGGACGGCCATAGCATAAGGTGTCTATTATTAGTTTCCACGTTGTCCAAGAATTGATTGATTTCGTAGATCATGTCTTTTTGCAGTGTTGAAATTTTCTTTTGGTTTACGCCCATGATCTGTAGATGCCACGCGGTATAGGCTTGGACAATATTTGTTATGCTAAACCGTCTGGCCGTGCCGATACCAGGACGTGGTTTCGCCAGATTCACGATGCCTAATTCTGCGTATTGCTTTAAAGCGCGTAACGGTATCTCGAATCGCTCCGACACTTCTCTCGCGGTCAAGATAGGTAGGTTATAGTTCATTTTATTCGGCATAGTAGATTGCTGTTTCTTTGGCGAGTTTATCGTTGATTTCTTCGTGCAGCTTTTTTAAATCCATCAAAATGGAAGCCGGGTAAGTAAGTGTTGTGCCAGTGTGCCACATGACTTTGACTTCCATTTCGTCGTTAAGCCAGATTGAGGTGTAGCGTGGTGCAGTTTTAGGTTCATCAAGATACCGGGCGATACCGTAATTCAAATGCTCTGCTTTCCGTGATAGCTTTTTTGGAGCTACGCCAAGCGTTTGTAAATTCCACGCAAGTTTGGTCTGCAAGAGATTCGCTATGCTGTATCGTCTGGAGTTGCCCGTGCCTGGTCGCTGGTCGTGGTGATCGACGATCTGCAATTCGGCAAAGGCAGTTAAAGGTCGGCGCGGTATGCCAAACATTTGTGAAACTTGTTTTGTACTGAATATGGGTAGGTTGTGCATGGTTTACTCCATCCTGTAGACTTCGATGTCGATTTCCAAACCCCAATCGTGGACGGTGATCTCTTTGACCTCAAAATCATTACCCGTTTCACGATCAAAGACTTGTATCGTTTTGGGTGGGTTGTCTTTTAGTTTTGCCATCTGCTCGTCGGTCAAGTCTTTGCTCATTTTACAATCCTATTGGCTGTTCGTAGTCTTGGTGTCGCTTGTATCTTTTGTAGATCGCAATGGCTGTAACGAGGAGAGCCAGTGCCGGTATACATCTCTTGGCATATCGACCCATCCAGACTCTGGACTTGTTTGATGGCATACGGTTATTTCCTCCACGTTGAAATCCATGAGGACGATGTAGAATGGAACGCCTAATGCTTTGGCTACATGTCTCAATTTCTTGCCGGAAAATTCATACCATAGGCGATGCGCTACGCGGTCTTTCACCTTTTGGTCGATAGTCGGATTAGTGGTCAACTCCAGCACCGCAACAGGGTAGTCTCCGCGCCACTCGATCTGGTCTACATCATGCACACCAGATACATTCCACTGGTATCGCCATGACTTATACGGAGCAGCTTTGTCTGCCCAACCGTGTTTGCGTGGTTTCATAGTTCACCCGTCAAATCATTTTGCTTTGCACGGACAACAATTCGTTTGCGGTGATTACCATCTCGTCCGTCTGCCACCCACACCACATTTTCTTGTCGTGGTTGTATCTCAGGCCCACTTCCGTAAGCCGCTGCTGCACCGCGTGTGACAATTTCAGCGGTGCCGGGCCGGGTGTCTCGTAGCGTCGTGCCGGAATCGGTTTGTTCTCTTCTCGCCACTGGTGATGAATGCTCTGGCGCTCCAGCCACTTGACCTCTTGTTCGATCAATTCGGTTATTGCTTTCATCAGCAAAGGTGAATTCCATGTCGCCCCATCCAGCAATTCGGAAAGAATTACGCAAGCCAGCCTGATAGTCTCGTTGCTCACGTTCCGGGCTGGAGGCGTAGTCAACTCCTTTTCGTCCAGCAAATCTTGTAGGGTTATTCTGGCGTGATCTATAAGACTCAATACGGGCCTTCGTGTTTCTGTGTCTGGTTCTGGCATTTTCGATCATCTGGGTTAGGGCGTTGCCGGTGAGATTTAAGGTGTGACCTTCTGTAGTAAAAACGGTAAACACGCCTGGTTTGATCGGTGGCATGGTAGCTACCAGCGCACGTTTATTTTCGGGTAGCGCGGCCCATGTGTATCCGTATTCCAGATCTTTACCGATTGCCATCTTTGCACCGTCCGACAGTGGAAACTTTCTAAGGACGTGTCTGGCTCGTTCTAGTGTTGTTGCTGTAAATTCCTTCATTATTTCTCCAATTTGAATTAGACGGGGTAGGCCGAAGAGGAGGACGGCCCACCCCTGAGTCACTAAACGCAGCCGGTATCTCCGGGCCCCATGCGCTTGCGTGACATTTCCAAGTTTTCTATCCACCATTCAATGATTTGTATGACATTTGTTTCTTCTGATAAAAGCACCGGGCTACCGAAACGCATTATGATGGCGCACGGTTGCCGGTCGGGTTCCGCAGACGGCACCACATCCACGATCTGATCTGCGTGAATGTTGTGTAGGTAGCCATCTGTTTTTTCAACCAGCAGTTGTTTGCTCATAATCCATCCGGCTCTGGCATTAGTTCGACCTCGATTCGTGGGTCATCTTTGTCCACGTCAAACCGATCTACAAAACCGATGATCCATTTCTGCGAGTCATCGGGTAAGACCTTTGCCTCGACCAATCCGTCCAAAATGTATTTTGCTGCTATGCGTATACCGTCCGGATCGGCTCGTCTGTTTTTTGAGTAATATTCTGACCTGACCCATACCGGTTGCGTGATCGGTGTGAGCTTTTGTGCCAACGCCTCTACACGCACCATCTGAGTCCATTTCTTTTTCTCTCTGGAGTAATAGCTCCAATGCTTTTTTGTCGCAGCTATCACCGTATTGAGATTGGGCATGGCTCCTCTGATGACAAGTTTAGAACGGCAAATCATCCGGATCACCGATTAGGTAATTCACGTCAAACGCTTTGCAACTCTGGATGAACATGGACGTAGCCATCGGCCCTACCAGTTCCGGTGTAGGCTCCAAGTTGTTCGCCTTGCAGTTAGTAATCGCAGAGGCAATACAACGGCGCATCATTAAAACGATGCCGTCGTATTTCCATTGCGCGTGTTCTTCAGTGTTTGGTTCTGGTCGATGCCTTGCTATCATTTCAACCGCAAACCTTACGCTACCGTCTGTGCTTTTGCTGGCCGTGACCTGGATCGTATCGCCTTGTGCAATCGACATTGGCTGTAGCTCTTTTAGGATTGCAGAGTGGGCGTCCGTCTTGAACTTGGCTTGCGTGGTGCCGGCTTGCACGGTGTAGGGCCAAATGGCGCAATCTATAATCGTGAGAGCGGTAGGCGTATCAGGCCGAAAACCAACTTCAGGAAGGCTCATAGATCGCCCCCTAACAGATCAGCTTGTTCTTCTTTTGGTTGCTCACCATATAACGCCTCAGCCGCTTTCTCAGCGCTTGCTTTGGCATCCTCAGAGGCTAAAAATGTATCTACGGTATTGGGTGCAGCCGTGCAGGTGACCGTCCAGACTGGCGCCCATTTTTGTGTGCCGTCACGCCCGGTGAACTCCTCGCGATCACATTGGATGTGTATTGTGGAGCCACGATGTCCACCGGCATTCTGTATCGCCTCGTGTTGACGAGGATTACAAAACATGGTGTGGGTCACGCCTTGATGGTCGACGCTGTAGATATAATACGCCCCGTATTTGCCATCCTTTTCAAGCGGCGTATCGTAATTGAGAACGAGGTCGTGCGCCGTACCGTCAGGCAAAATAGTGGTCGGGTCACCGCGGTTGTCTTTGCCTTTGGTGATCTCGACAACTTTACTATCAAAAATAATTTTAGGTGGAAAGGTGCGAATCTCTGTCATTTCAGCACCTCAAAAACGAAAGGCACAATCAGAAACGCGATGACGTAAATTGAAGAGAGGGTGAGGGCGAGTGTGTAGCCGTGCAGTTTTAACCACTTGACTATTGCACAGCCGTTCAGCATATTTGACAACATACTTTCCTACTTTCTTTTGCGAGATGGTGGATGGTTACTGGCCTACACGGTGTTACAGCACCGCGTGGGCTTTTTTTTATCTTAGGTTATTATCGTGTCTATATATTTGAGTGTCCGGGTTTTAATTTTTACTGGCGCTCCGTCTGAAATCTCACACACCGGATGCAACATGTACCAACTATCAATAATTGCTGTAGTCCTTACGTGCGCTGATGCGTTTAGGCCGACGGCAACCGGATCTTTGCTGGCGTGATTGTCTACAATGTCCAGAAACACGTTAACTTGATCCGCACTAAGCCATGCGCTTTTCACCGACAAAACCATTTTTTTTGATTTTAAGTTTTTATTGGATTGCAGCTCTTCTGCGAGGGTGCAACCTACGCGATTAGGACTGCCAAGTGGCTGGTCGCCATACACCAGCGTGTAATCGTCGGCAAAATATTTATTGATTGTTTTCATTGTCTCCGGGCCATCGTACAAATTGCTATAAATGTCAAAAATCGCCGTGTCTATTTTTTTGACACTTGTCAATGATTTCCGATCCAAGCTAGCCTCTATCAGCGTTGCTGGATGCACACCAAACCCATCGGCGAGTGCTTGCAGGGTATGCAGTGTGGGCGAGACTTCGCCGGCTAAAATTCTCTGGATTGACGTTTTTGACAATTTGGATTTAGCCGAAAGCGTAGCCTGAGACATTGACGTTCGGGCCAGTAAAATCGGTATGTTTTTCTGCACTGCTTTGCTCACGTCCATAATCAGATCCTCCGTTGGGGGTGATTATTATAGCACTGCACAACCAATAGTGCAAATTAGAAACAAACCCATATATGTGTTCATTTTGCTAATCAAAAGCAGTGCAGAATATGACGACTATGTAATCAAAACGCTATGTATATAGGGGTATTGTTATTCAGAGGTGAACAAATGACCAACTTAATGGGTGCGAAAATGAACCCATATTGTTGTTTGTTGGTTGCAAAAAAGTTTGACAAAAAGAATTGCCAATTGGCAAATGTATAGCGAAACATAAATAATGGTCTTCTATGATATACAAAAAAAACAGCCGCCAACCGGACGACCCGATCAGCGACTGCTATCACACTCACCTTGACCAAATGGCTTTAGGCTCGTGTGTAATAATCAAAGTAATCACTTAAAGGTTTGCAAGCAGCAATCAATTCAACATAACGCACCAATGTTTCTTTTGGGGGGCCGTTATCTGTTTCAATTCGCGCTAAAGACGGTTGGGTAATCGCAATCAAATCGGCAAACTGTTGTTGCGTCAACCCCATACTTTCACGCACTTGCTTAATGCGTTTACCCGGCGTTAAATCCTCACTCATTGTTGCCTCCGGTTCTGATGTAATCGGTTGCATTGTCGTCTAATGAATCTCGATCCTGATAGTATCGCAAGGTTGTCTTCAGATCCGCATGGCGTAGATGTCCTTGAACTTTCTGTGGTTGCGCCCCACCTTCAAACGCTAACGTGCAACACGTATGCCGAAACGAGTGCGCGGATATGTCAATGCCTACCTGTTTACCATACCCTTTAACAATGTCTGTTACGGTAGCAGGGCGCATGGATTGGCCGTAGTTGAGCGTGGACAGCGAAACGAATACGTAATCAAATTGATCCTGATACGCATCAGTTAGGGCTTGCAGGGCTTTAACGATCACGGGTGATAGTTTGACGTGTTGCTCCATACCCGACTTGGTATTAGGTAAAACCGCAATCAAATGCGAACCCTCTTCGCGTATATCTGACCAGCGCAATCTCGTCGCCTCAGCGCGACGTAATCCGGCATACAACAGCACCAACATCAATGCGTAATCACGTTTGGCCATCAGCTCGTTTGTGTTCGATTGAGCCAATCTAAGCATAGCATTGATATGTTTAGTTGCAATCGCTTTGCCTACTGAACTATCCGACACTTTCATGTTACGCACCAGTGCCGGATCTGCCGGATTCTTTTTGCAAATGCCTTTGGCAACCATGCGCCTGAAGAAACCGCGTAAACTGGTTAGCTTACGATTGATCGTTGTATTCTTTGCATCATTTGCAATCAAATCGTTACGAAACTCCTCGATGTCTTCCACAGCTACCCCGGTGACTTGATCCACCGTCACCAGTGTCGTGCCAAAAAAAGCAATCAAATCGGCACGATACGCTTGCCGGGTAGATGGGGCCAGTTGCGACTCCAAGAACGGCGCAAGCAAATCTGCTGATGGGTGAGGCAATACAGCAATGTTAGTCATGGCTGGCCTCGCTCATTTTTTTCGATCTTTTTATAGTGTTCTTTTACTGGAAACGAAAATACGAATTTATTCGGCTCTTTTTTTCCTGGTATCTCAACTGCATCGTGGTCAATATACTTTTCCAATTCATCTAACGCCTGATCGAGAGTCTTGCCTTCAGCTACCCACTCGCTTAACGATTCCGGACTGCACTCATACAGATAATCAAAATGACTTTCTGCAATTTGATTATACTCAGAATAAATATCCGCATCTTTGTAGGTATCATAATCCAAGCAGCCGTCTTTATCGCGCTCAATTTCTACTAAATCAACGCTATCCGCACTTAAGCGTTCAAACGTCTGATACGATTCATTTCGCTCTTCGTCGAAATCTATGTAGGGTGTAAAATCAACAATGAGGCCGTCAGGGTCGCCAAACGGCGTGTTGTAATTGTTGTATAATATTCCAAACTTGTCGCCAGATTTAACGGGCATAATTTCAGCCGTTACCTGGCGACTGATAATGTCGCTGTAGCGTTCGCGTTGTTTTTCCGACATTTGGTCAATCATGGCTACACCGTCGCCTTTTCCGCACGATACTCGTCTACACGGTCGCGCCAGTAATCCAACAGGCCAATTATTGTGGTAGTCTCCGTATCGTGATGAACATGCCGATTGCCTTCGTCGTCTTCTTGCTTGAGGTCGCCATCACCAAACCACTCACGCAGTTTGTTGTCTGTGTCGTCAAGCAATCCTCCAAAAAAATCATCAATAGATTGCCCACCAATCCAATCATCAGCTACAACCCAATCGTATGCTTGCGCCACACCGCCGTTATAATCCAGACTATCGTAATAATCGAACACTCTGCCTATATCAGTAGACGCTTTTTGCATTGTGGAACCATTCGCAATTTCTGTGATTTGCTCTGGTGTAACCTGATTGGATTCCAATGCGTTTTTAATCGTATCTAAGCCATCTTGTATCTGTTCGCGTGTCCTATTAACTTCAATCGGCCATTGGACAACCTCGCCATCTCTCACGTCTGCCAACACGCTATCATCTTCGCTATAATCCGCGTGGAGTGTCTGTAACTCTGGATCATATTGGATATAGGCACGTTTCACGCCCGGCACGTATAATGAGTGCGCGTAATCGTTATCGGGTAGTGATGTTGTGATTGATTTAGTCATTGTTACACCTCTTCCTGATATTCGTTGTGAAACAATCCGAACTCCATGCCGTTGCTATCGTTTAATCGCCAAATCATACCATTTGGTCGCAAATTTTCCGATATCTTGTTTAGATGACCAATCAGATTGAATATCATTTCCTGGACTAATGCTGCATCAATTTCTTCGCCAGATTCGACCCAATCTTGCAGTTGCCGACACGCCTTATCGCTCACTGCATCAGCCTCAACGTAATCGCTACACAGACTAAGCACCTTATCCAACACAGCCAGTTCGCCCTCGTCGAGTGATATGTGGCTGCCTAAATGATGTTTGTAATTTGTCATGGCTACACCTCTTCCTTGTTTTCGCGATGTAGATTAATGGCACCCCTGCTATTCGCGTCCATATTTGGTATTAGCAAATCCTCAAGGTAATCAATCCAATCCTCAAAAAAATCGTCTCCGATCTTATCGGCATATCCGTTTGGCGTGAATTCTATAGTCTCCACATTATCTATCTGTGGGCCATGATACGTCGCAATTAGCACATCAACACCGTAATATTTCATCGTGCCACGTATTTCTTCAGCGATCGTCTCATCAATCTGTTGCGTCACGTTCATCGATGGTCTTAGTCGATGTTGTTCAAGTGTGGGTAGGGTGTTGTGTACAAGCTCAAAGTTTTTAGCCATTGTTACACCTCTTCCTTTCCGGGTAGCGTTCGCGTGTGTTGCCATCTAATCTCATCCGTCCGATATAGATTAATTTGGCCGATGTCGCTCTCATCTTCATTTGCGTTTTCGCCCAGTCCAAAACTTTGCAACACAACTTCCTCTACAAATACAATCCAATCCTCATAAAAGTCGCCATTGTTTTCACTAAATCCATTTGGCGTATAATCAATGTCTTCGACGTTGTATACGGTTTTTCCGCGATACTCACACTGAAACATATCGATGCCGAAAAATTCCATTTTGGCGCGTATTTTTGCTTTTGTTGGCTCGTTAATCTCTTTGGTGATATTCATTGTGATACTCTCCATTTTTTGAACTGTTAAAATTATAGTAAAAAGTGTGGGATTCCTAAAATTATTTGAGATGACCACGATAGCGTCCAGTGTCGTCGTAGGCAATCACGACATAATACCGGCTACCGGGTTTAATGGGGTGAGCGACATACGTGGAATCAGTTTGTTGATCGGTTGCCATCAATTCGGCAATCAGCCGATCCGCATCCGTGCGACTGCGATGGGGTAGTGATTGTGCTACTGGTGTAACTTTCATACTGGCCTCCATTGGGCTTAGAGTGTGATATTTGTATTATACCATAATCGTATTAAGTTGTCAAGCGCAATCAATCAAGGCCAGTAATCTAATCACAATCCAATCTTACTGGACGCAATCATAATCCAATGCAATCCAATCGCAATCGGTTTTAATCCAATCCAATCCTAATCGGATCTTGTTGGCATCAATCTGTTTATATGTAATTGTTTTGAATATTTGGATTTATGCCGAATAGTTGACAAACAATATTAATATGTCGGCATTGTTGCTGCTTGTTGTTGTTTGGTTTCGTTGGTGTTGTGGTGTCCAAGTTTTGGCGAATAGATCAACAAGAAAAAAACAAAGTTATATACATTATAAAGTTTTTCTTGCTTTTATATTATTACGGTATTAAGTTACCTACATCACACTTACTTAATGGAGGCCTAACAATGGCTATTATTGATACGTATCACGAAGCGCAATTTGTTGACGAGTTCAGGAAAATAAGAGAGAACGATTTCTCTTTTGATGGACTAAAAACATTGTTTCAATGTCTTGGCGATTTGTCTGAAGATTGTGGCGAAAATATAGAGTTTGATCCTATCGGTTTTTGTTGTGAATTTTTGGAGTATAACTTGGAAGAATTCAACAAAGATTACGACGAAGAATATGCAAGCATTGACGAACTACAAGAAAACGAAGAGCGCGTCATAGCTCGTTTTACTTGTCGTGACTGTACAACTGGCGAATGGATCGAAGAAGAGAAAGTTTTGGTTCACAATGGATAAAACAAAAGTCGAGTTATATATCGGAGCATGGATTGACAACAGTCATGGTGTATATACACAAGACTCGATCAGTGAAAAGATGAGACAAATTGCGCTACAATTTGGAGTGCCTAAAAACAAACTTCCGACAATGGGCGCAACTTTTTTGCCTATGAAAGACTTTTCATACGAGCTAAGTTTCTATGAGTACCACGACGAGCTACAAAGAGAATTGGAAGACTTGTTGAACGAATACTGCACAACAGACAGACCACGTTGGGCAATAATGGACAACGGGTGGAAGCTCAAAATATCTGAAGCCTTGTCGACTTGTTGGGCTTGGCATGATAACGCTTTTGGCCTATGGTATACTTCGACAATTAACGAAGAAGAGCTCGCGTAGCAAAGTCACAGAGTCACAAAGTTTAGGCCCGTTGAGCATTGCGCTTGATGGGCCTATTTTTGTGCATTGTCGGCATTGTTACCGGGTAACGCTTGGCCGATCCTGATCGAGTGTTGATCGAGCCTTGCTTGCTTGACCGATCCTTGATACTTGAAACCACAATCCAATGCAACCCAATCAATCAAACTCAACGCGTTCATAATAGCGACCACAATGCGACAACGTGCCAATACTACGCTTGCCTATAGTCTTACCGGGTTAGACGCTAACCGGCCATAACTGGCAATATAGGCGGTTGGTTTTTGTGTGGTTTTTGTCTTGGTTTGCGTGTGCGTCTCTGTGTTCGTTTTGGGTTGTGGCCAGTGGTCAAGGTGAAGCGACAAGGGGCGCCGTCAAAAGCGAACGAACCCGTATATACCCGCCCATATGCGTGTCCATCTCAGCACCAAGTTGTGACCATCCGTGACGCGGTGACCGTGCCCGAAAGGGTGACGTTGGACGTGGTTAGCTTGTATCGTGGGCGAATGTGGTTGAGGGGTGTACACTGGGTACACTGGGTACACTGTGTCACCGTGTTATCGGGTGATTGGGTGCAATGTGACACTTTATGTTTTTGCTATGGGTGGTTGGGTGGTGGGGTACACGTTTCTCAGGATTGAGTACATGGGGTACATGGGGTACACCGTGTACACTGTGTACCCGGTGACGTTTGACGTGTTTAACCGGTTTGCCCCCCCTTACCCCCCCAACAGTAACTTTGCGGAAATCGTTTGTCAAATTGTTTTTTT
>Ga0208919_1002088_pt1 | contig 10740 bp, 19 predicted proteins | sample 4_EtaG_FD_184076 | JGI IMG/M metagenome (GOLD analysis project Ga0208919, IMG submission 184076) | Marine viral communities from the Subarctic Pacific Ocean - 4_ETSP_OMZ_AT15127 metaG (SPAdes) (version 3) | ecosystem: Environmental > Aquatic > Marine > Oceanic | place: Pacific Ocean | collected... | reverse complement strand
AAAGAAGAAGAAGTAGCTGTAGAGGTTGCTGAAGTAGAAGAAGTCATTGAAGATATTGTTATAGAAGAAGTTACCACTGAAGAAGTTATAGAGGTTATAGAACAAGTCAATGACATTGGTGTACAAAACTTAGACCAAGCTACAGAAGAAGTACAAGAAGTTGTACAAGCTGTTGTCGAAGAAGCTATAGAAAATGTAGAGGAACTTACAAAAGAACAGGTTGCAGTAGTTGCAGAAGTATTACAAGTAGAAGAAGATGATGTTGAGATTATTGCTGAAGCTGTTAAAGAAGATGAAGTCGTAGCTGAAGCTGTAGAAGAGTATGTAGAAAGAGCTGTAGAAAATGCAGATGTGGAGAACTACACACTTGCTGATGTAGTTACAGAGGTACAGTATGAAGCATTCTTAGAGAATCCAATAGAAACATTTGTTGATTTAGATTTTGAAGGTATAACAATAAGTAACATTGGTGATGATATGACATCAGACCAAAGGGAAAAAGCACAAGAAGTTGTAGTGCCAGTTATTCTGACTAGAATAGCTAGTATGGCAGCTTTTGTATTTAGGAGACAGATATGATAAAGAAGTTATGGACCTGGTTCATAGCAGCAATAAAAGAAACATTAAACCTTAGTTGGACTTTGGTTGGTTTAGTTATTGCTACGCTTACATTAACAGGGTCTGCACAGCAGGTGACAGGCGTAGCTACTGTAATTACATTAGCTGTTTGGTTATTAACAATAGGATTTAGGAAAGGAGAATAGCAATGGATAATTGTTGTGGTGGTGGATGTTGTGGCGGAAAGTAAATGCTATACTTATATAGATAAGAATGGAACACATATAAGCGTGTGTCATTGTAAATATGGAGGTATAGGTGAAACTCACAGTTGTTAGAACACAATTTGGTACAGATGCTACCAACGGATTGCTGTTTATAAATGGTTTATTTGAATGTTATACATTGGAAGACCAGTATCAAGCAGTAAAAGTAATGCATGAAACATGCATACCAGAAGGAACTTACGATATTAACTTTAGAAAGACAGGTGGCTTCCATGCTAAGTATTCAGAGAGATATAAGAATGCACACTATGGCATGCTACATATACAAGATGTTCCTAACTTTACCTATATACTTATACACACAGGAAATACTGATGAACATACATCAGGTTGTTTAATTGTAGGAGAAACACAACAAGACTTAGAAATATCTAAAGATGGATTTATAGGTTCTAGTGCTGTAGCTTACAAAAAAATGTATGCAAAAGTTGCTAATCAATTACTGCAAGGTAAAAAAGTTACAATAGAATATACAACTATTAATAACTTACTTGAAAATAAACCTACTGTTGATAACAAAGCTAAAGACCATACTGTCTTAGCTAGCACAGTGTTTGAAAAACTACAAGAAATCAATGGCAATGTTCTACAAACTAACGCAATGTTAAAAGGTAGATTGATACAATGAGCTTGTTTGAGAAATCAAATAGAAGAAGAAACCGAGACGGCACATTCAAGAAGGATGTGGGGTGGACTCCTTGGTCTGAATCATGGGAGTATAAGATGAGTGAAGACTTAAAAGATATGTTAGAGCGTACTGCTTGGACATTCATTGAAGCCTTTATTGGTGCTTTAACTGTAGCTCCACTAGTTGGTGTAGACGCTGAAGTACTTCAGTTAGCTGCATTAGCAGGTGGTGGTGCTGCACTCGCTGTTGTGAAAACATACGCTAAAAAACAAATTAGTGGTGGTTCACAAACAGTTAGTAAGTAATTGATATAGCAAAGCCGAGGGTGTTATCCTTTCTACCTCGGCTCTTGCTTGCTTTAAATTAGAAGGGTGCTTCTCCTTGTTTAATATCATCTAATGATTTAGCCTTTGGTAAAGTCATACCATTTGATACTGCAGCATAGTCTTTCCAACTATTTGGTGTTGATTTATTATCCATCCACCAAGACTTAGCAAATACCCTACCATCTACAGTGTCACCTGCAGTACAGTTACCCATAGCTGTACATCTAAAGTCAGGGCTTGTCGGTTTAGTCTTTTCTTTGTCTGTATAGTACTTGACCATTGAACCACATATGCATAGTAATCCTTTATCATTGATTGCAGGCTCACCACTATTATGCTTATCAAACTTTACATCACCAAAACCAGCATCTTCAATTTGCTTTGCAGGAGAAGTAGTAGAAGAAGCCCTTGACTCCTTAACATCCTCTACTACTTTTTTCTCCTTTTGTTTTGGCGGTGTGGAAACAACCTTTGACATTTCTTCTCTACTAGGTCTTTTCTTATTAGACCCTTGATACTTCCAGTTAGCTAATGCTCTACCTATAGCAGATGTCTCACAGTTTTCCATCCATGCATCTGCATTAGCAAAGCCACCTTGACCTTTAGTTTCTTGTGCAATACCTGTTACTACAGGTAATACTTTCTTTTCATCTGTATATATCTCAGCTTTTATTGATACACATGACCCGTCATCTGTGATATGTACAACGTTGGTTTCAATACGCCCATTAGGACAATCATCCCAAAACTTCTTGAGCCTATCCTCCACCATTTCATATTCATTTAAATTAAATTTAGCCACATCGCCTCCTTTGACTAATCTATTCTTCTTCTAATTGAATGTTATCTAAACGAGTAACGCCTACTTTTAAAAGCACTTGCTCGTATTCACCGTCAGTTTCAATCAAGAGTTTTGGTATAGTACCAACTCCTGCAAACTCAACAGCTTTAACATTTAATGTTTTTGCCATATACTATTCCTCTAAGTTAACCAAGTATTCTGCAGTTACACCTTTATCAGGTTTCACAAACAAACAAAACTGCGATGGTCTACCCATACTTGCTAATTGTTCTTGTGCATAACTGTTGTAACTTTCAGTCGAACCATTTACCCATACACGTACATCATTAATATATAGTGATGTTGGTGTGTGATAATGTCCTGCAACTGCGTGTGTAAAGTCTTCCATCAAGCCATTTGCTGCAAGAGCTTTCCAACCTAGTATTTTTTTATTGTATCCGTAAAACGGAACGCCCATTGAACCACGGATATTATCTCCATGGAAACAAAAGAATTTAGCTTTTTCACCAAGATTAGCTACGGTGTACCAATGATTGTCAACACCTTCAGGGATGATAAAGTTTATTCTCTTTTCATCCTTGAACATAGTCTGTAGTATCTTTCCTAACATTCTATCAGCATTCGTTTCGGGATTGTAATCTCTGCGTGACCTACCCCCTAGAGCACCGTGATTACCTATCACCCAGTATACATCTACTTCTTGAAAGTTTTCCAACAAGATACTTAAAAAACTATGCATCATTCGTGGACCATCAACTGTTACCTGCCTATATAAAGAACTGTCTATTAAATGTGCCTGCCCTGGAAATATAAGCTCTCCTTCAACAATATCTCCTAAACAAAGTACTGCACATTTTTCTACTTTATGTGTTGCTCTTTGTATTTCTGCAAGTTTTACAATCTTATGTGCGTACCTTACAACTCTTTCCTCAGCTACTAAACTGTCGTAGTCTGGGGTTCTCTTTGCGAGTTGTATATCTGATAGTAACGGCACACAGATTTCCTCTTGTATTGTGGATTTTTTAGATTTAGCAGGTTTGCTAATTTTAGGAAGTGTAAGTGTAGACATACCATCTCTTGCACCTTGATAAACTGCCTCAATCATATCAGCTTTCTTATCTTTAAGCTTATCTATTTGTTTAAGCAATCGCTCATTGGTACTCTTTAAGTCTTTAATTCTATCGCTCTCAGCTTCAGCTAAGAGGTCTGCTAGTTCTTTATGGTTAGTTTTTTTCGGCATATTGTTTCTCCAAATCTGCTAGCCATAAACGAACACGGCTACGAGAAACTACAAAATCATATTCTCGTTCCAATATTTCGCTAACTATTCTAGCGTTAGCTTTAGTGCCTTCTGTTGCAACCCTTTTAGATAATGTTTCGATAAAAGGAATAGCCTTAGCAGGTATTCTTTCATACCAATGGACATTACCACCATTGATTTTTCTTGTTGCCTCATCTATTAAAGATGACACCCCTGTTTTGTTATCTGAATTACTCATGAGCTTATTGTAATGTGATTGTGATTTAGTTGCAAGTTTATAAAAATAAATATGATTGTGCATATGCATATGCATATAAAAAGAAAAAATAAAAAAATGTGGGTGCTTTCACACCCACACTTTACACGGCAATAGGAACGAGAGTATTCCTATTTCTTTACTGATAGCTGTTTAGCTACCTCTTTTACCATATCTACATTTTCAATAGGTATGATATTATTCTTTAACATAAATCGTTCTATCTCTTTTACTCTCTCATGAGATAGAGTTTCAACCCTACCTGTGCGTTCACTAACACCAATAACTTGTTGGTCTGATACCCATATTCTTGGCTCAGGTTGTTCAGCTAGTAACTTCAATGCTTCAAAGTCAACTGAGTTAGCACTATACTGATTTAGTTTATTGATAGCTTGTCTACTCATACTGCCGTTGTCGGCAATAATACGAATATCTCCATCATAACCTTCATGTTTTCCGTGATAACCTACATATCCAGCTATCCAACTTGCAGGTAATAGATTAACTATTTCCTCTACATCATCAGAATAGAAACCCATACTTCCAGAACAATCAATCATCATACTTCCACCTGCTATTGTTTTCCTGCTTTGAAAAACTTTTCGGTCGGTAGTAAGTCGGTGCATATTCTTAGGAACTACACCTGTATCATTGTTTCTCTTTCTAAGTTCTCTGATAGCTTTGTGTATCTTAGCATCAGGACTAAACCTATGTACTTTAGCTTTACCATGTACACCACCTTGATTAGTCATGTGGTCTACAAAATGTCTTTCATGGTTTCTATCAGCTTCCTGCATAATTTTCTCTTTGAGTTCATCACTCAATTCATTAGGCAAAGTAAGTCCGTCTGGACTTTCCTCTGCTTCTTTAGAGTTAGCAGGAGTTGGCTTGTAGTTATCACTAGGTAAGCCTTGTTCAGCTAGTCTTTTACCACGATTACCATGATATCTTTTGGATAAGTCGCCCATTAGATACTTGTAAGTTCTGTTTACTCTGTATCTCAACTGCCTAGAACTAAGTTTCCATGTTCTAATAACATACCTTTCTAGTTTCTGAGAATATTTCCAACTCTGATTTTGTGCAGAAAAGTCTCTAATATAACTTGCTGTATCAGATATAACATAATTAACTTGGTCAATTAGTTGTTGTATGTACTGTACATCTTGATTTCTTATATCAATAGGTACATTAAAAGGTACATTACTTGCAACTATTTTCTCAATGTCATCTATTTTTAGCATGTTGTATCGCCAATCTTCATACATAGCAAACTGTTTAGTTAGATTGTATTGGAACTTACTTATGTCTTTATCCTCATACAGTTCTCTAATAGCTCTCCATACAGTAAGCTGTATGTTGTGTTCATTAGGTTTAATTCCGACAGGTTTTCTATAATATGTGTACTGCTGGTACTTAGTAAAGAAAGCTACATCAAATTCAGTTAGTTCTTTTCGTTCTAACAATTCTTTCATAGTTTCATCTGTGTCATCAATACCATACTTGCGTTGATGATTACTTATAATATTATCAATGTGTTCATATCGTTCCTCACCACCCATTTCTTTCAATACTTCATGTATTCTCATACGGGCATACCTAAGACCTACTAACATCTTTGATAAATACAACATAGTTTCATCTTTCTTTTGAAACTTCATGTTACTCATCAACAACTTAACATAGATACCTGCTTGAACTAACAGTTCTCTATCTTTATTGTTTGCAGTAGCTATCCACTTCGGTATGTTAATATCGTTTTTATTACTCCGTATTGTAGGTGTATCTGTATAAACAACATTGTAATTTCTTACCTCGTTACCAAACAAAGCTATGTTAGGTAGAACAGTAGGAATTTTACCTACTGCTTTTCTACCTTTAACCTTGAATAAACTATTCGTCTTCATCATCAGGGTACTGTTCTTTCTGAATACCTAAAGCGACAAGTAAAGCATACTGCTCATCCTCATCTGGAAACAATACTTTAACTGCTTCCTCATTAGGAACATCACTATCCATTAACTTTCTTAGCTCTATCCATTTACGAACAGAGAAAGAAGTTCTATCAGCGTCTAGATAAATAGCTCTGAGTTTATTACCTAAGCCCTCTAAAGCATCGGGATGTACACTATCAACATTAATCTTGACAGGAAACCTATCTGCTAGTGGCTCTGGTAAATCATCTGGATAACCATTCATTGTTGCAATACATTGAAAGTTCGGCATTGGTTTAACAAACTCACCCTCATCATTAGGCAAGTTAAAACCTGCGAACTCTTTGTCATCAAGCAACGCATGTAGAAATGTCTGCACATCTGCACCTGCGTGGTCTATCTCATTGACTACAAGTCTTGCACCTTCTTTAAAAGCACGAACACCATTACCATCTTTCCAACGAAAACCTCCATCAGAGGTAGCTATATAATGCCCCATTAACTCAGTAGCCGTGCTATCTGCTGTCAATGTTATGTTGTAAGTACCTTGTCCTTTCTTTAAACCAAGCCTGTTAGCTTGATATGTTTTACCTGTACCAGCTACACCATACAGAAGTATTCTGTCTGATACGCCAATAACAGATAAGAGTTTATCCCAACAATTCATGTTGAACTCTTCACTCATTATTCTTCCTCTCTTTCTTTACTAAGCAATTCCTCAAACTTAGAAATAACTTCATCATTGAGTTTGCTCTTGTCTATATTTTCCCAAGCATTCATCAAAGAGTTTCTGTCTAGCTTTTCATCTATCCACCTTATCTCTGGTATGTTTGGAAGTATTTCTATGGCTTCCATAGGTACATCAACAGTTACCTGCGTGTACTCTTTGTCTGCTTGACTACCATCTCTGTTCATTACAATAACTTCAAAGAACAAACGAACATGAGTGTCTGTTTCAACACCTGCTCTATGATAGTGTGGCATAGCCATCAACAACACACAGGGAAACCTATCATCAGCTACTACATCTAAGTCGCTGTCCATTGTTTCATCTAAGAAACTCGGCTCAATCTGTCTGTTGTATTCTAAGTCTATTGCTAGACCATTAAGATATTTCAGAATATCTACTGTGATAGCACAGTTTCTTAGTCTTTCACTAAATTCCTGCATATCTTTCATATCGCCTTCTACTCCACTAGGCATTATGTTTCCTCCATTTCCTTCTTAACATGTACATCTGGTACATATTTATTCCCGACATGGCTTGTGTATAAAGCCAACTCGCTATTGTCCACGCACCTACTAGATACACAGGCACTAGTAATAAAAACCACATTGGTACATTACTTATCATCAGTCTCCTTCCATTTAGAAATAGCAAATATTGTAGGTGTATAGCCTGTCATTTCAGCAGTAGAGTTATCCCTGTTAGATAATAAAATCTTATCTACCATTTCTATTGCTTGTTCTTTAGTAACATCACTAGAGAAATGAAAGTCTACGGCTAAAACATTTTCATCTACTTTGTTGCTATGGTCTACGAACTCATATACATCACTCACAACAACTACACCCTTGCTCAAGAACTGCAATATTGTGTTGTTCTTGTAGTGTAAAAGCACCAACATGTTCGTTGTGTCTAACACAACCAACAAGTAATTGGTTGTCTATATTAATTCCTATCTCTAAGTTAATATATTCTCTTGGTGATACATCTAAGTTTTCTCTATCTATCTCTTTGATACACTCTTTACAATGTATGAAAGCAATAATCTCTCTTGATTTAACTTCCTCACTCATACCTTTACGCACTCTTTCTTATGACTTTCTTTAATCCAATAGTCAACATCAAGAGTTATGTCTGGGTGTGCAAGTATCTCGTCTATATCTACTGTGGCTTTATTTACTTCTTGACCACATCGTTTACATACCATTTGTTTCTCCTAACCAATAAATAGTTTGCTTAACTTTTTGTTTTCTAAAAGACATTGGCTCATTACAAACTGTGCATTTCCAATAACCACGCTTCATAGCTGTTCGCCATTGTGGACTATCTGTTTTGAATTTACTTGTGTAACCACAAGCATTATCAAAATGGTTTTTAGTATGCTTTACTTCAACAACAGATTTCATTATGTTTCTGCTATCATGTGGTTTGTAAAGTAGAACTCCAACTCCCATTATTCCTCCTCGTATTCATGTATAAGTTTTAATCTACTTGTTGCATTTTCTATAATTTCCATTAGCTCATCAATATCATTACACTCTGCAATGTACTCTGCTATATCCATTACTCTTCCTCTTGTAAGTCGTGTTGCATACCAGCAAGAGTAAACATTTCTTTAGTCTGTTCCCATGTTTTACGATACATTTCTTTCTGTTCATCAGACATGTCCTCTATATTCCCTATTTCAAAGATAGGATTTTTAGACATACTTTCTAACATACTTTCAAATGTTTCCTCGTTAGCTATCTGCTCTGCATAATTAACAAACTCTTTGTTGCTCATCATCATTTCAGTAACTAACCTACTAACTTCTGGACTATCAGCATGACTAACTAAAATCAATGTCATCTTTGATACTTCATTTAACTTAGTTTGCATTAAGTCCAACTCATCTTTTACCTTGTCTTGTTCTTGTTTAAGATAATTAGTGTTAGACATAAGCTTTACAATCATTTCGGCAGTCTCATCAAGCATTCTTTTAAGCTCTTTGATAACTTCCTCTGCTGTTTTTCTAGCCATTATTCTTCCTCCGTTTCTACAACCTTCTTAAGAAAGTTCTCTACATCAGCACTAAACTTTCCATCTGGTATAACACCAGACACAACATTGTTTAGTATGTGTGGATTACCTATTGATATGACATCAGGTTGCGTTTGATATATGCCCTTTAGCATTATCTCTGTCATAGCTTGTCCATCATCATCAAGTAATTGCTTAAGAACTTTAATGATTTCCTCAGCACCATACTTGTCGCATGTCTCTATTATCATGTTTACTAATGAGCGTAAACCTGCACTTACAGACATTTGTACATGGTTTTCCCAATACTCAGCCATTGCTATAACAGGATTTGCTGTTACAGAATAAGCTTTGTTTATTTGTGGTTGTTCTCCTTCATCATCACTTGCATGAAGTATGGACATACCATAAGGAACAAAGCCTTTAAATAATCTAACATCTGTTATGTCATCAAATCCCATTTCCTCAATAGCTTTTAATTGTTCTTTGAATTCTTCTTCATTATCCGAAGTTCCAATACCCATAACTATCCTCTCTTTGTGTTAGCTTTTCTTACACTCCCATACCCACAGGTGTAACACTTAACCATGTTTAGTACAGTTGATTTTACATTTGCAAGTTGTCCTATGACACTCATCTCGCTTTGTTTACAATAATCACATATCATTAATCTCTCCTTTAATAAGCACAGCAAACCACAAGCTATTGCTAGTCTGTGGTTTATCTGTGCAAGTGAATGTACCTATGTGTTGTAGTTGTATGTTGTATAGAACACACATAGGATTTAGCTATATCATAGATAGCTTGTAACACACAAGTAGGATTTAACATTACTTCTGGATTTAGATACCTACCTATGTGCTACAAGCTACCTACTTTCAGTCGCCAATCAACAGGGCATAGTCTTTGGCTCTTACTCATAGATAGCTATTACTTACTGCATAAAGTACTTGTTGATATTGCATATCGTACATAATAAAGGGGCTACTTTACACAGTAAGTAATAATTACTACTGAGTGTTTTAAATTAATTACACCAACCAAAACACTCTGTACTAACAATTAATCAGCTCTGCAACTTTCACAAAGTCTTTTAAGACCGAAGGCTTTCGGTAAGACTATGAAACAGTTGGTACATAGCTTGTTAGTTTCTTCCTCAACAATCCTTCTATCGAATGATTTATTGGGAGACCACTCGCCATTTCTAACTCCGTTGGGAACTAGAGGCATTTTATTGTCCTCATAAACAATCCCTTCTCTTGTTAGCTTGGTAAGTCTACGCATCTTTTGTTCTAAGTCCTTGTCGTTATCTCTACACTCTTGACAACGAGAACTTAGTACACTAGTTCTTTTAGAACAAGCTATACATTCATGAGTTGGCTCATCTGCACCTTCTACATCTCTCATGTATTCGCTTGTACTAGCAATCACAGGAAGTCCTGTGTCGATAAAAATATCTTTACCATTATCTTTATCTATACCTACAAATGCTTTCTTTGTTGTAGGATTAGTAGGCTTTTTATAACTCTTAGACATAATTGACACCACCTTTCATATTCAATATGCAATAAGAAATATATAACACGAAAAAAATTTCGCAACCTCAAGTTAGTCGCAGGCAAAAATTTCGCAAATGTTCTTGATTAAGTAAGACGACTTGACAGCCTCCATTTCACACACGCGTAAACAAGACATCGTTCCCTATTGACGCACATAGGGGAAAAAAATTTTGGTGATGTTTGTTGATTGTTATGCATATATATATAGAGATAGAATAATAGATATGGTTAGATTGTGGGGGACAGACAGAATAGACTATGGTATATTGGCATTGTTTAATCGGGCATAATAAAAAAAGAGATGACTACCGAAGTAGCCACCTCTTAATTATTGTTAGTTAGTTTTTAGACCAACTATCTTGAATAGCTTGACACTCTGCACGAGT
>Ga0208919_1002087_pt1 | contig 10750 bp, 16 predicted proteins | sample 4_EtaG_FD_184076 | JGI IMG/M metagenome (GOLD analysis project Ga0208919, IMG submission 184076) | Marine viral communities from the Subarctic Pacific Ocean - 4_ETSP_OMZ_AT15127 metaG (SPAdes) (version 3) | ecosystem: Environmental > Aquatic > Marine > Oceanic | place: Pacific Ocean | collected... | reverse complement strand
TGCCTTACCTGTCAATGGATTGTTTTCCATTGTTAAAGCATCTTTAAATCTTGACATAGCTGTTTCGCCTTTAAGAGTTTCTCCTGGAATAAAACGATCAACAGGTATTCCATCTGTTCCTCCTGGAATTATAGAACCTGGGCTGATTACTTGATCAGGAGATCTAGCCATTAACAAATCACCAAGACCTTTGTTCATTGGATTAAAAAAACCTCCAGTACCTGGATCTCCAATGCCAAACATTTTGTTAGTAAATCCTGTATTAAATAATCGGTTTTGACCACCATACATAGTTCCTGAACCGAAACCACCAAGGCCACCTAGAACGGCGCCTTTCATATTTCCTGTACCTAATCCTCCGCCAAGAGCTCCTATGCCTGCTGCCATAAGGGGACTAGCCCCAAACATACCTGCAACAACACCAGCGTATGGTGCTACTTTTTTTGCGACTCCTTTGATCTTTTTAACTAGATTCTTAAACATATCTCCTATTGCAATTATGAATTGTACTGTTTTGAGCAAGGAGGCTAGACTTGTGCATTATGCCTATTTAATCATACAATTATAGTCAAAATATTGGTATAACACAAGAGCAATAATGTCTAGTACAGAAAAGTTCGATATTACCAAATGTCCAATGGTTCGAATAACTTGGCTTGATGCCAGGGATCAGGAGACAGGATGGTTGTCTATTAAAGAAATACAAGAAGCTCCTTTAGCTGTATGTCAAGAAGTAGGTTGGATGGTAGTAGAAAACATAGAAAAAGTTGTCATTATGCGTTCATGGTGTACAGACAAAGATGACAATCATGGAGGTGGAGCTATTGCTATACCTAAAGGTTGGGTAACAAAAATAGAATACTTGGAGGTTAGTTATGGAAAAGGAAACTACCATTAATACTTTATTTGGGAAGAATATTTATAAAGCAACAATAGCAAATTACGAAACTATAAACAAAAATATAATTTCTCATATAGAGTCTTTTGTAAAAGAAAAATCAGGAGAAATGGCTGCTACAACTGATGTAGTTGGTAATACTAAAATACAATATACTAATAAAGATAATGAAACTGTTTTAGAAAGTGCAGTAGATAATTTACACAAAAAGAAATTATATCAATCTTTATTTTCAGCTTTAGATAGAAACATTAATTTTTATCTACATACTTTAGGTTACAATTTAAATAAGTTAGACATTCACATAACTAAAGCATGGAGCACATATACAACACAAAATCAACACATAGCTTCGCACAAACATACAGCAAGTCATTTTAGTTTTGTGTATTATGTAAGAAACAATGAAATGGGAAATATAAAATTTGAACAAGAACTTGCTGCACAAACAGGATTATATATTCCTCCTACAGATCAATATTTAAGCGAATGGAACAACTTTAATTTTGCAAGTTATGCTGTTCCTGTTTCTACAGGAGATTTTGTTAGTTTTCCAAGTGAGTTATTACATTACACTGAAATTAATCAAAAAAAAGAACCTAGAATAAGTATAAGTGGAGATATACTATTAACAATGAAAAAAGGAGTTAGTACAGAACACTGTATACCTCATCCAAATATGTGGAGAACATTATGACAAATACTATTTTACTTATAATAATTTTAGCAGTTGTGCTATTTATCGCCTTTATGGTAGCAGTGCAAGGACAACAAATTCACGATTTGTTAAAAAAAAAATAATGTCAAGAAAACAATTTTAAAAGTTTTCTTGCAAATAATATTTAGAAAAAGTAATGTGGTTCTTACCCCAAAAATTTAAATAAGGAGATATTATGACACAAGAAGAAGCATCTGCATCAATAGCATTTTTAGCAGACAAATTAGCCAACTACCATAGCAGACTTATGAGCGTGGAAAGAGAATTTAAAAAACACTTAGCAGGTTGTAAATGTCATAATGAAAAATCAGAGCAGACAATGGTTTCTAATGAACCAGAAGAATGCGAAATGTGTAGCTGTTAATCGTACTTTACTTGACCTTTAAAATCAGGCAACTGTTGAACTTTAACTTGAACATTTTGTTCTATATGATTTTCCTTAGTATCTGTATTAGGATCAGCTATGTCTTTTTTAGCTTCTTCCGAAGATTCGTATTCTTTACCCGTTAATTTGTTTTTAACTTCTACAAAAACTTCAGGCTGTAATATAGGTATTTCTTTACCATTAACTATTTGAACACCAATTTGTTTAGGTTCTTGTACTTTTTTAAATGCCATTAGGTTATCTCCATTAAACTTACTAATATTTTTACTGCACCTGTTAATTTAATTGCATCAGCTTGTTCTAATACAATAGGTTGTGTTAACACTTCTGCTTCTGCACCGTCAGCTAAATCATCTTTGTATAATTCTATTTCTAGACTACTGTTGCTACTATCCATCATTGTCACTGTTGTAGCAATAGCTCCGCCTGATTGATTAGATAACTTAATACTTTTAACCAAAGCAGTTGTAGGTAGAACAGGAGGTTGAGAATTTTGATCTGCTGTTGGAACTGTATAAATAGTTCCTGCACCATTCTTAGATCTACTAATAAAAGAATCAGCCAAGAAACCACGTCCTTGCTGTAGACTCGTTTTTTATGTCCTGTTGATAACCAAAATTTAATTGTTGTATTACTTGTTCTAATAATCTTATTAGAACATCAAACTGAGTTTGGTTGTATTCAGGAGTTGCATTAGGTAGTCTTGTTGTACTTATTTTTGACATTAAGTTCCTACTTTTTTCTGAGCCATTTTATGTGACTCACTAAAAGTTTTTCCGTTTTTCATTTCTTTTTTCATCATAGCCATATGTTTTGCACTATGATGTTTGCTATGTTTTTTTAAAGTATCTTTTTGTCTTTGTGTTAATTCTTTGCCCATTATCTACCTCCATCTGGTTGAACATCTAATCGTAAAGTTCCAAATCTCCAATTATCTCCAATAGCATCACTTCTAATAGTTAACTGTCCTTGTCTACCTCTTCCCCTTATATCAAATTTTGTAGTAGATGTCGATACGGTTGAAGTTTTAGTTATTGAATTGGCAGATGCAGGATAAGTTTTAAATTTTAATTCTACATCAACTGTTCCAGATAAATTTTGAAAATCAGGTATACCTCTTCCTATGTGAAGAAGTTCTTGACCATCTTGAATATCAAAATCTCCTGATGTGACAAAAGCATCTAAAGCTGCTCCATCTGCATCAGTTCCAAATTCTTGTATATAAAATGTAGAAGCTCCAGCAGTTAATCCTAATACACTTGGGGTTGTAGCAGTGGCAGTTGTAGAATATTCAGTAGCATAAGGAAATTCATATACTCCATAATCTACCCATGCTGTACGAGCCAATGTGCCAATAGACCAAGAATTTTCTAAATAATTTAAACTAACATATCGGTCTATTTGTTCTGCATTTAAACTACAATAAAACCAAGTTATTTCATTTTTTTCTGAATTAAGGCCACAGTATGTTTCTGGTTGAGTAGTAATATTAAAATCTCCAAATACATAATCTTGTACACTACAAGGTATTTTTTTAACAGCACCGTCAAACATGTAAAAAGAATTTTGAGACATCCAGTAAGTAATACCATTTACATCTTTGACACAATGATTTGACACTGCTCCGCAGTTAGCTCCTAATTGATTTAATGAAAAAGTAAAAGGAGGTCCAACAAATTGCATTCCATGTAATGATGTATCAGTCCATACTAATATAGCACCTCTAGATCTAGCTGCAGCCATAATTTTAGAACCGTCTTGAATTCTAAATGAACCAGCTGTGTTTGTAGCGGTTGGAATCCATGTGTTGTAATCTTCTTGAGAAGAAAATCGTAAAAATAAAGGATCAGATGTTGCTGATGTTCCTATTGTTGTTTCGGTTCCAAATAAAAATACATGTCGGTCCGTTGGAGAAACCAAAGTAAAACGAGAAACAGTTGGTGCATTAGGAATAATTTCAGCAGGTGTTCCTGTTCCAACAGATGTATTCCATCTAAATGTACCTCCTTCACTAACAGTAGCTATTAAATCTTCACCAAAATTATCAAAAGACCATTGTCTACCATCAATGGTAACAGTAGAAGTAGAACGAGGAGTATTCCAAGTGCTTGTATTCCAAGTTCCTGTACCCCATCCATAACCGTAGGCAGAAGCCGCTAATCCAATATCTATATCATATTTAGCAACAACAGAAGAACCTCCTCCTGTTGAAGATCCTGAAGCTGTAGACCCTGTGTAAGTTACTTTGTAAGTACTAGCATCAACATAAGTTGTAATTTCAAATTCTTTGTTCATGTCAAGACCATCAATTGTAGAAGCTCCACTAAATGTTACAAAATCTCCAGCTTGAGCTCCATGTCCTGCATCTACAACTGTTACTATTGAAGTACCGTTAGTTGTAAAAGGATTGGTTAAAGTTCCACTTTCTCTTCTAATAGGAGTAATGTCATAAGCTGCACCCTCTGAATAAACATATAGTTTTCTATCTGTTCCAAGGGCCATGTATCTAATACCATTAAGATCAGACCAAGCATGTAAATCTCTTACAACTCCTATTAAGGTTTCTTGTATTAATTTAGACCAACCTCCAATTTTTTCTGGTAAACCATAACGAAAGCGTACCATATCGGAATCTGTCCAACGACCTTCCGCACCATATTCTGTATTTTGTTTATCTATTCCTGGAGCAAAATTAATTTTAGTAAGTGGCATTATACAATCCTTAAAAATCTATATGAAATTTCACCAGCACCACCAGCAGATCCTGCAACTGAAGGTTGTGAACCTCCACCTCCTCCACCAGATCCTCTAGACCCTGCGCTACTTGAACCGCCTGCCGGTCCTCCTGAACCTCCTGCAACGGCCCCTGGACCTGCATAAGAAGATCCTCCTACGCCACCAGTTATTTGACAGTTGTCACCATTACAGTTACCTGGATTAGTTCCTGCAGTTCCTGAACCATTAGAATTAAATGTTCCAACAGGACCAGAAGTAAAAGTTGTTATATTTAAACCATCTACAGTAGTTCCTGATGTTAAAACTGTTCCTGAAATTGTTGCTGCTCCTCCTACACTTGGAAAATTAGAACGAGGAGGTCCTTGATCTCCTCCAGTTGTAGTAGACGATCCTCCAACTCCTCCAGCTAAACTAAAAATTGCAGTGGAAGTAGATCCTGTAATTGTAGTAGCTCCTCCACTTCCTGCTGTTAAAGTATATCCTGTACCTGTCCCAGTGCCAGCACTTCCTGTACTAATTGTAAGAGTTTCTCCTCCTGTAACTGAAAAAACTTTATCTGATATATAGCCTCCAGAAGCACCACCAGCACCTGCTGATTCCTTACCTGCTTTATCATACTCACCACCACCTACACCACCAGATCCTCCACCTACAGCAAACTGTACATGAATAGCATTAGCGTTAGAAGGGACTGCAACCGCACCAGTAGTTGTAGAATAAGAAGTGGGCGTATCAAATAATGTAAAAGCAGTTCTCCACGAACCACCGTCTTTTATGTAAGCGTTTGTAATTGTTTTGTTTGTAAATGAAGTAGCATCTCTAACATAAAGTTGTGAACCAGCATCAGAGCTTATCTCACGCCAAGTACCACCATCTTTAACATATATTGGCATAAGGCATTATGTATATTTGTACCAAATATCTCCATCGGATCCACCACTCGGTGAAGATGTACTTACTGTTCTGTTTCCATTAACATTAGTTCCTGCCGTAGCAGAAACAAATCCCTGTACATCAACGCCAATTTCGACACCTAAATTATCTCTTGATGTTACAGCTGCAGCAACATCACTTAAATTGCTTGCTTCTTGAAGAACACCTGAAATACTAGTTCCTAAAAAACTATATCTAATTGATTCGTATGTTGCCATATTATTTCTCCATTAATTTCCAACCATAAGTTGCTCCTGAATATACTAAAGCAAAAGCTGCATTTTCAGTTGCTACGGTTAAGTTAGCCACAGTTCCATTAATCTTTAAACTGTTAGGATCTATTGTTAGATTATTTGTATCAAAAGTAGCTGCTAAATCAACAAATCTTACTTGATCACCAACAGCAGGAGCTGCAGGTAATGTAATTGTAAATGCTCCACTTGTAGTATTAGCAAATATATTGTCTCCTGGAAAAGCTGTGTAAGTTCCTGTTTTAGTCAACCAGTCCGTACCTGAAGTAGAAACATTGTACCAATTAGTACCGTCTGTTGCTACATATACACTTGTACTTGGTTGTATAATATAAGTGTTACCAGATGCACCAAGACGCATGGTAATAGTATAAGAAGCACTATCATTTCTTAAAAAATATGTTTTTTGAGCTGCTGCAACTTGAATAATAAAATTAGATCCATGACCTGTAAATATAATTGATGATTGTCTGTTTTCGTTATCAGCTTGAGTTGCACTAATAGTATTAGCTACAGTTAAAGTATAGGGACTAGAAGCAGAAGATAGATTTTTTGTATAAACTCCAGTTATAGAATATTCTAATCCATATTGTAAATTGTTATTAGTAGTATTACCCCAAGCATTAGCTTGATCACCAGAACCTATAAGTTCTAGTTGAAGTAATGATGAATAAGTTGATGTCATAATTTTACCCTACGCTGCATCTTGCCAGGTCATTGTAGCAGAATCATCAACTTCTGTCCATGTTGAAGTTTCAGAATCATCTACTTCAGCCCAAGCATAAACTGCTGTAGAATTAGATAAAGCTAATGTTAAGACTTGTCCTGTAACATCAATTTCAGCACTTTGTTTTGGTATTACACTAGATAAAGCCGAAGATACAATATTACCTGAAGGCAATATTGTAGCGTTAGCAAAGGGAGAAACTGTTCCTAATGCACTAGAAATAGATTGACCGGTAAGAGAAAGATTAGCATCTGCTACAACTGTCTCATTGCCTGTAGTTGTAGTTAAATTTTGTCCTGTGGTTACAGCATCTGCACTTAAAGTTATACTTTCGTTACCTAAAGCTGTGCTTAAACTTTGACCTGTTATAGAAACATTTGAATGTGCAACAACTACTGGGGTTCCTAAAAATAAATCTAAATCAGGTTCTTCTGAGGCATCAATTAATACTTGTCCTCCTGCAGTAACTGCATATGTACCTATAATAGAATTTAATCCAAATCCAGTTACAGAAACATTAGCATTAGCTGAAACAGTTTCATTACCCAGTGCTGTAGTTAAAGTTTGTCCAGTAACATCTACTACCGTAGCTACTAAAGCTGTTCCTAAAGCTGAAGTTAATTCTTGTCCAGTAACTACTGCAGTAAAGTCTACATTTACTGTTTCATTACCAAGTGTGCTATTTATATTTAGCCCTGTTTGAACAACTGTAGCACTTCCTGAAATAACTTCAACTCCAAGAGTTGAAGTTAAAGCTTGCCCAGTTACCGCTACTACTGCACTTGTTCCACTTAATGTTGAAAGAGGGGACTCTGAAAAAGCTGATATACCTAATGCCATAGAGGCATTTTAACTATAAAAAGTCAATTAGTCTACTGTGCTTTTTTATAATATGAAGGTAATCCAAGCATGGGTCTACCATCAAAAGCATTGCTTTCTTGGAACTGACCTTGCTTATTATTATAGTGTAAAAATACTTGACCACAGTCTTGACCTTCAAAAGCATCACGCCAATGTTCTAGGTCACATCCACTATACACAAGCATATCTCCTGGTTTTAATATAACTTTTTTACCTTTATTACCCTGTCCTTCTGTTGGATCTAAGTATATAGGCCATTCATCGCCACCTAGATTTAACGTACATGAGATTTCACAAGATGGTCTATCTTTATGTCGATGTAAGACATCACCGTATTTATATATTCTTGCATAAGTATAGGTTGGAATTAAATTCATTTTAGTTACTTCCATCATTTTAGGTCGTACTCTTACCATTAATGTTTCCATAACAAGATCTGCATAATGAGAATAGGTGTCAGGTATTTGACTATCTTTCCACGTTCCCCAACTTTCATCAAAAGGAGATATATACCGTGTATCTTGTAAGTGTTTTGCTACTTGTCTTTTGTTTAAAAAATACGCATAACAAAAACCAGCAACATCTTTTGGTACTGCTCTTTTAACTACTTCGTATTTATCTTTTTCAAAACTCATTTTTTCTCCTCTGTTTTCATAAAATTATTATGTATTGCTTGTATGTTAAAATGTATAAAACGAAATGCTTGATTAGGTCCACCTACAGAATATTGATGCGTAACGTAAGCAGGCATAAGTATTAATGTACCTGGTGTAGGTTTCCAATGAGCTGAATCAGAAGCATAGGTAATTTGTGTTTCATCTTTTTGTGGTAAAGCTGATAATAAAGCAGCGGGCCGTGGGTCGTGTATCACGGGTACGGGACCGTCCTCATCTCTTTTTAAATACAAAAATCCTGATACATGATTATTAGGATGAACATGTGAATTGTGATGACCACCTCCATCTTTAGGAAATTCTTGTACCCAACATTCAGTAAACACACATGTATGATTAGATAAATCAAAACCCATTTGATCTAAAAATTCCCATGAACGTTGACCTATATGATCTATATAAAATTTAAGTTCAGGATCCGTAGCTATTGGAAATGAATGAGCTACCTCACCAAAATCTGAATTTTTCTTTTTAACTTTTTCTTTATAGTCTTTTGATTGTTTAATTTTATCTAAATGTTTTTCACATTTTTTGTTTATGTCATCTGCCCAATGAGATAAATTTTCCATGTATACTGGTGTTTTAAAATATTCTTGAAATGCCATCATGTGTGAGGCCATCCTTGATGCCAATTAACTAATGAATACCTTGTACCTGATGTTACTGGAGTAACACGGTGCCAAACAAAAGAAGGAAATATTGTTACTGAACCTTTTAACCTTGCAGGTTTTATAACATGAACTGCTTCTTGTTTAGGGTCATTTAAATTTACCTCAAAGTCACCACCTTCGTATTCACTACCATCTACTAAAGCTACTGTCATTGATAGTTTTCTTATTTTACCATTTTCGTTTTTTCTTGGTCCGCTATCCGTGTGCCAATCATAATGTTGTTTTTTTGATCCTACATATTTTGTAAATTGACAAGATTCAGAATAATCCCATTGAAAATTCCAACCCGCATTTGCATTTGCTTCATGTACTAAAGGATGTAGTTCACGGTAAATCCATACAGGATCCATCCATACAACATTTGAGTTACGTTGTTTTTCTACTTTTTTTAGTTCGTTAGGTGTCATGTTATCTGGATCATATCCAAACGTAACACCTGTTTGTTCTTTTAATTCTTTTCCATAAGCGACAATATCATCACATATTCGTGATGGTATAGCTCCATGAAAACACCAATAATAATTTTCTAACTGCATTCTAATTTTCTTATTTTATCTTATATCCCTTTTTTAAAAGAGATGCAAATTAGTTTTGTTAATTTGATTTAAATCAAATTAAATTAGTTTTGGTACTTATACCGAATGACTACTAATCCACTACCTCCAGCACTACCTGATTGACTAGGACTACCTCTAGATCCGTTACCTCCAAGACCAAGATTGGCAGAAACACCTGGTGTAGATCCTGCTGAATCACTATTTTCTCCACCTATTGAGTAAGTAACTGGACTACCTGTAATAGAGTTTGCCGCGCCTGCTCCTCCTGGATTTTGTGATGTATTACCTGGAGATCGATCTCCTGCACCACTTGCACCACCACCAGAAGCGCCTGCTCCAGGACCAGAAGCGCCTGGACCACCAGGAAAACCTTGAGGAGGACTTACAGGGGGAGTATTACCAGAACCACCTGAAAAAGAAGGTTGATCTGAACTAGCAGAACCACCACCAGAACCACCGTCAGCGCCACCTCTTCCAGATCCGCCATTACTACCTGCTCCACCTCCACCTCCACCTGCTGAAGTAATAGATGAAAAAATTGAATTTGAACCAGAGGGTGCTTGTGTAGCAGGATTTGATGCAGACCCACCAGCTCCCACTGTTATTGGATACGCTTGAGCAGATACAGGTAAACCTCCTGTAGCTGGATTAGGAAAAGTAAATCTAAAACCTCCTCCACCACCGCCGCCGCCTTGATGACCATCATTAGAATAGCCTCCACCACCGCCGCCAGCAACAACAAGATAATCTACTGTATTTGACCCTAATCCATTACCACCATTACTTACTGTAAAAGTACCCGAGCTTGTAAACGTATGTATTTTAAAATCTCCTGACGTTGCTTCTGTGCCGCCTGAAGCAGCTACATATTGAGGATTAGCCATTTTTCCATCACTGTTACTAATAGCAATCCAGCCTTGAGTTGAGTCTTGATAAAGTAGTGTTACTGATTCTCTTTCATTTGATAAAGCAACATCTTGAGTAGCACCTTCTATTTTTTCAGAACCATTAGGAGCAATAGTACATGCATTTGAATCCCAAGTTCCTGCATAATCTACTAAACCAATTTGTGTTCCAGCAGAACCTGCTGGTAAATTTACGGTGATAGCGCCACCTGTTGTATTTACTAAATATCCTTTTCCTGCCACAGCAGTAAATGTTGATGTCTTTACATCGGAGGTTTGCCAGTCAAGAGCACCAAAGCCCGTTGCTGTTCCTGAATTTGTTATAGTTCCTGCAATATTTAACGTGGCTCCTGAAGGCAACGTGATTGTGTCACCTGAAGCCCCTACTTGTAAAGCGGTACCTGATTGAGGTTCTATCTTGTCTGTTTTAAGTG
>Ga0208919_1002084_pt1 | contig 10758 bp, 5 predicted proteins | sample 4_EtaG_FD_184076 | JGI IMG/M metagenome (GOLD analysis project Ga0208919, IMG submission 184076) | Marine viral communities from the Subarctic Pacific Ocean - 4_ETSP_OMZ_AT15127 metaG (SPAdes) (version 3) | ecosystem: Environmental > Aquatic > Marine > Oceanic | place: Pacific Ocean | collected... | reverse complement strand
TAAATAAAGCAATAGAAAGAGTGTCTTCAAAGTATTTTAAAAGTGATAATACTACTGAACAAACTATATTAAATTTGTTGAAAAATAGAATATCAACTAATTTAACAAATTATCAAAATAAACTTAAATATCAAATAGATAGAAACGGAAACACTTTAACACCTGATGAAATAAATAAAAAAACATTTGATCGTTATCAATTTCTTATTACAAGACAACCTTTAATGGAAGGAGTTTATAGTCTAGGCCAATTAGCTCCATCTCCTCTGGACGAAATGTATGAAGAAGAACGTCTTAATTTTGCTAAAAATAATCCTACAGCATATGTTGGATATGAATTACAAAAAAACGGAATGATTACTGAAGATGTTCCATTAGAAATAAGACAAGACTGGAACAGAACTATTCCTTTAATGGAAAACTTTGAACAATTAGATAGTCAATTTAGTAACAATAATTTATATAGTTTGGCTTTGCAAGCTAAAAATGAAAAAATTGCTGCTAACACAGAAGCGTTAAAATCGTTAGCACAAAGTGCATTTGGAATTTCTACTACAACCCCACAATATATTGTTGATGAAATAACTGGAACTAATAAAGCTGTAGATCAATTAGCACAATTAATGTCTAGTTATTATACTGCTAATCCATTAACAACAGAATCTCAACAAGACATTCTTAATAACTTTATGAAAGTTTATGCACTTACTCCAAGTGGAACTATAGCACAAAAACAAAGCTGGCAAGATGGAAATTATAGTTGGGTTCCGGGAACAAAAATTACTCTTGATAATCAAACTATTTCTGATCCTGATAATCCTGAAAGTATTCCAACAACTTATTTTGATGCTAATGTACAAGCTGCACAAAAAGCTATTGACGACATAAATAAAGATGATCCGTTTGCACAAATGAAAGCACAATTTGACGAAAGTAGACCACCTGCTGCTCCATCATTTTTCAGAGATCCAATAAGTTTTGTAGAACGAGTTCCAGAACCTTTTACTGACCAAGAATTATTGAGAGATCTTCAAGCTGCATATGGAGATAGTCCAGAATTTTTACAATTTATTACTCCTCAATTGCAACGAATTAGAGATGAATACAGTGTAACTCAAAGACCAGGAGAAGATGTTACTGCAAAAATGACAGACTTTGACGCACGAGATTTTTTTATGCAACAATTTGAAGCTCAAAAACCTAAGTCAATAAAAGATTTTGTTAATAAAAATATTGATCAATATAGAACTGAATTTAGAGCCCAGAGTCCTACATTGTATGAACAAGAAACAAGTAGAATAAAACAAGAACAAGATTTTAAAAACTTACAAGAAGAAAATCTTAGAAGACAAGAATTAATTTCTAAACCAATAACAATATTTAGAAGAAGGAGTAGATAATGGGTTTACCTTCAGAAGATTCAAGAAAAATACCTTCAGAAATAGAAGCTACTCCTACTACATTTCCTGTACCTTTAGGGCCTATACAACCAAACGCATCAATAAATTATTCGCAAATTTTTGATCTTCCTACTCCAATGCAACCTAATAAATCTAATTTGAGGCCAGGTGGGCAAATGATAAGAGATGCATTTCAAGGTTTTTGGAATTTAAAAGATGAACATCCAGATATGTATAACGCTTTTAAAAATACATTTTTATTAACAACAACAGGATCTACTGATCCTAAAGTTCCTAAAGCTATTGGAAAAGGAATAATGTATGCAATTGACAAAATAGGAGTAGCTCAAGGAGCAACTAATTCAATTTGGCAAGCTGAATTAGCATCAAATCCACAATATGTTTCTGGTATGGCTAATATGCAAAATATAATAGCAGGCCCAGACAGATTAGAAGGATTAGCTTCAGCAGAAATATTTCCTGGCCTAGCATTATCTAATCTTATATTTAATCCAAGTAATGCTGGAGTAGATAATTTAAACGATTTTAAAATAAGATTTGAAAAATATTATGCACAGAACAGAGAAAAAGGTATGGCTAAAGTTGAAGCTTCATATAAAGCATCAACTAAAGCATATGAAGAAACTGATTTTCCAATGGAATACAAAGTTTTAGCTGAAACATTAGGATTAGAATTATTTGTTCCATACAGTAAACCATTTAAAGCTGCTTCTTTAGCAAATACAATACGTAAATTTAATAAATTAACTACAAGTTCAATAGATTTGTGGTTAGGTGGTTTAGACAATTTAACACCTGCTCAAGTAGAAAATTTAACTAAATTAAGTAGGAAAGAATTAATTGAACTTAATTCAGCAGGTTTTATTAAATATAATCCTGAAAATAAAACAATAGAAGTTTTAACTAATCCTCAAAGTGATGATGGTAAAAAAATATTAAATCAATATAAAGAAAAATATGCAGGGCCAGTTGATCCAAATTTACCATTTGATCCGGGAGAAATATATATTCCTGGAGGATATGGAAGAAGACCTTTACCTGGACAAGCAACATACACAAAAACAAATTATGATGAAACACTTGGTTTGGGAACTCAAGCTGGCAGAGATCCAAATGAATTAGTTGCTTTTAATCAACAAAAACAAATAGAAGATTATATAGAATTAAATAGAAAAGCTGCGTTAACTAAAGCAATTGAATCAATAGACAATCTTGGTAATCCATTTGATCTTAGAAGGAATGCAGACGAATTAGATATTCAAAATGCTAATAATTTAACTTCTGAAATACCTACAAATCCTGCAATTATTGGTAAATCAAATGATTCATGGACTGTGCCAGAAGTTATAAACGCATTATCTGTTGGTGCAAAAAATGGAACACGCACAGTATTTAAACAAAGCGATGAAATGGAATTAATTAAATTTATTAGAGAAAATGGAATTGATCCATATATGAGCAGTGATCCCAAAATTGGAACTGTAAAAATATCACCTGAAGATAATACGACAGAATTTTACCTTGCAGCATTTGATAATCCAAATAAACCTGGCGTACAAGTTGGATTAGGTTCAAAACCTTTCCAAAGACAATATGTAATGTATAGGCCAAATGATAATACTTTTACTATAAGATCTGAAATAGATGATATGCCAGTTGCTTATGATGCAAAAACAAAACAAAACATTCAATTGTTAAGAGATGCAGAAGTTTTAAAATATGACCAAGCAATTTTGCAAATAAATCAAAAAAATCAAAATGCAATAGCAGGAAGTAATACATGGAAACAATATAGAGCAGAAATTGCTGAATTAAATTTTCAAAAAAGAAATGCTTTATTTGAACTTGAACAACGAGAAGTTTATTATTATCCAGAAAAAATGCCACTTGCTATAGCTGCTACACCTAGTGAAAAAGGTGCATTTAATTTAATGTTTGAGCAAATGTACGAAGGTAAAAAAGCTTCTAAAATGCCTTTTGAAAGTATTAAACCTGGTATAACTGAACCTTTAAAAACAACATTTACAGAAGGAACTCTATCTCCATTAACTTTTAGAAGAGGGTATGCCCAAAATACAATTACAAGACCTAACCCTAACAATGTATATAATAATATCCCTGCTACTGAAGCTGAGTATGAGGGATTTTATAGACCTATGACTGATTTTGAAAGAGAAATGAATAATGTCATGATGTTAGAAATTAATAATGTATTTAAAAATAAATCTATTGCTGATGCATGGCAGAGCACAGTTAATCTTATGGCTGCTAGAAGAGGTTTACCTGAACCTCCTATACCACATTTTACTGCAGGTAAAACAGGAAAATTTAATAACACTACAGGTGGTTTGGATAATGCTTTGGGAGGAAAAAATCCTGATAGTTTAGACAAACAAGCAGTTAATAAAATAATTCAACGAATGGAAGGAATGCGTAATACTAGCATATTAGAATTAACTCGGTTTGTTGAAGATGGTAATAAATTATTACTTGAATTAGGTATTGGAACAAAAGCACGAACTATAGAAGGAAGACCAACAGTAACAGTTACTCAAAATGAAATAGAAGAATTTATGGCTAGATTACATGATGACGGCCCAATTGATCCTAGATTACAACCTGTTTACGATGAACTTATGAAAATAAGAAATTTAGAACAATCAGAGTATATTGAATTTTTTACTGATTATGGTTTAACAGAGTTAAAAAATGTTTTTGATTCTAATCCAAATTATTTTCCACAAATGTGGATACCTCCAAAAGGTGTTGTTAGAAATGCAGAAGGTTCTTGGGATTTTGTAAAAGGAAATCCCAATTTAAAACAAAGATTAGATATTCCTTGGGAAGATAAAATTGCAGATGGGTGGAAACCTATTACATGGAATCCTTTTGAATTAATGATGTTAAGAAGAATAAGAGGAGTAGAACACAGAGAAAGTTTAATAGTTTTAAATAATTTAAAAAGACAAAATTTAGCTTCACCTGTTAATCCTGATCCAAATGATGTAACTAAACTTGGTTGGAGAATACCAAAAATTGGGCCATCTTTTGAAGGTGTATATCAGATAAACAAAAAAACAGGACAACCTACTAGAGTAGGAGTTTATTATGTTCCTAATTATGCTGCTCAACTTTTAGAAAATTCTCATGGGTTTTCTAATAGAATGGGAAAAACAGCACTTGAATTTGAACCAGAATCAGTACAAACATTACTTACTCCTATATTAGGTCGTAGTCCAGAAATACCTGGAGTACAACTGTACCCTAATATAAAATGGAGTCCTTTAGATTTCTTAGCTAAATCAGCTAGAGGATTTAAACAAATGATATTAGGTCTTACTCCGTATCAAGATGTTGATTTAATTCAACGTGTATATGGTGCATCTAGTGGAAGAGCTGCTGGTAAAACTATAGATTTTGTAATAGGTACAAAGCCTCAACAATTAAAAATTGAAACAATGATACAAGATCCTATTACTGGAAGATTTCGTTCACGAACTAAATTAGATAAAGCAACAGACATTTTAACTGGCAGAGAAAGAAATCCTATTATTTCATCACTTGGGTTAATGCCACGAATTTTTATGTCTAGGTTTTATCCTGGTGAATTTTTTGGTATGGGAAGAAGAGGTATTACCAATAGAATATTATCTGGTGTTCCATTGTATGACGATTTTAAAATTTCGTTAAGAGATGTTTCAGAATATGGATGGAATATTGAAGGTGATACTTCTGTTCTTAGAAGTAATTTTGCACAATCAATTGATGAATTTGAAGCTTCATTAAATATAGCAACTCGTAAAAGTGAACTAGTTCAATCTAGATTAAAAGCAATAAGAAATTGGCAATCTGATAGTTTATTTAAAGGAACATACAGAGAAACTCAAGCGTATCTTTTAGAAACTGTTATTATTCCTGAATTAAGAGAACAATTTCCTTTAGCAAGTGTTGATGAAATTGCAGCTAGATCTGCAGACAATATAAATATAATGACCTCTAGCTTAGGTAGTTGGCAAACAACATTTAAAAATGCAACTTACAGAGACGCATTAAATGTTGTTATATTTAGTCCTAACGAAACTGAAACTTGGTTAAAAAGTTTTGCTAACATGTTCAAAGGAGACTATAAAAAACTATACGGAAAATATTATATGGGTACTTATTTAAATATGGTTATTGTAGGAAATTTGATTAATCAATGGAAAACTGGCGAACCAATGTCTATTGATATGTATAGTCCTCTTAAAATGAAAGATCAAGAAAATTCAGAATTTTCTAAGTTTCCTTTAGCATACAATGATAAATTTATGTCTCCAATAGTTGGTTTTGGTAGAAACGGATTGCCAGTTAAAGTAGATTTAGTTAATCAGTTTGACACTGCTTTTCAATGGATGGTTGATCCAATAACTGCTATCAAAAATAGGGCTTCGCCTTTAGTAGGTTTTGGTAGACCTTGGGTTTCGGGAACAACATTTTATGGTGAACCTCTTGAAAGTAACATGGATAAAATAACATATAATGCATACTCGCAATTACCTATGAGTATATGGCAAACATTAAAATCATCAGAAGCTTATTTTCCACAATTAAGCGATAAACTTCCTAAAGAAGAAACAGGGTTAGGCAAGACTCAAGCAATACAAATATCAGGTATAAATGTAAAAAGAATGACTGTTCCAGAAATGATGGATGAGTTAGCAAAACGAGAAGGTTTTGAAAAAACTCCTACAACTTGGACAAATGCAATTTTAAATTTTGAAGATGGATTAAAAGATATATTTAACAGTCAATTATTTGACCCTGACTCATACAGTCCTGGTCGAGATATGAAAGAAAATTATTGGCCTAATCAAATATCAAGTGCTTTAACTAAACCTCATAATCAAGATCTTGCAGATGAATTTTATGAAAGAAGCGTTACAGGTTTTGAGCGTGCAGAAGATTATAGTCAATTAGATAAATTGCAAAGAGACAGAATGGATCTTGAGCAACAAGCTGTAGATGATCTTTTAATAGATAAAAATTTTAAAGGGCCAAATTCATTTTGGAATAGAATACAAAAATTAAATCAAACCTATCATACTCAAGTAGCAGCATTAGACTCTGTTATGAAGTTATTTAATGACGAAGAAGATAGGCCTGAAGAACCATTACCAGCAGCTCGATATGATTATTATAAAATATATGATGATGCTACTAATGATTTTGGCGAAGTTGATTGGGATCAAGTTGATTATCAAATACGAAGACATGAAGAAGAAGTTTGGACAGAAGAACAAACAGAACATATTGATATTCAAGTAAATGCAAAAGATTATTATGCAATTCATGTTCCTTTTGTTGCTGAGTTATATACAAGAAAACGTGAATATAAAGATTATTTTGATATGTTGGCTAAAGAAATAGAATTTTATAATGTAGAAAAAGAATATAAAGAATGGACAAGTTATTATCAAAATAATAACCCAACAGACTTTAAAGATTTAGGGCCTAAATATAAATTGGTAACACAAATAATAGATGAAGTTAAAAAAGAAAGAAATCGACTAGCTTTAAACGACCCTAATTTGTATGATTTATTAATACATTTAGGAATGAAACAAGCAGGAGCAAAACAATAGTAATTTGACATGAATAATAAATCAAACATAAACTATATAAAAATTAGTCGCATTTCCTCATCGGGAAAGATAGGAGGTCTTAGGTGACTCAAGAAAATGTAGAAGAACAATCTGTGTTAGATCAAGATCAAGCCCAGTTAGATGCCGTTCAGGAGGAGACAACTCCTCAAGCAGCTCCAACGGATGCAGTGACAAAAGAACTTCAGGCTTTACGAGAAGATTTTTCTCGACAAGTAGCTGGATTACAGTCAAAGGTAGACAAGGGTTTAAATGCTATACGTAGAGATACCGAAGAAAAAGCTTTGCGTGAACAAGAAACTGCTATGAGGCAGTATTTGGAACAAGTACCAGAAGAACATAGAGAAGCGTTTCAAATGTTAGCTAATCAAAATAGCCAATATCAAAAACAAATATCTCAATTGCAAAATGGTGATGTACCAGAACAAACACAAGAAGTTTCATCAGAGTGGGAACCAATTTATGCCATACCAAGAAGTATGGGAATAGACCCACAAACTCCAGGTATTGATTACGCAGCTTTTACCGATGAGGGTTTAACAGAAGGTCAAAGAAGAGATAGGTTTTTTGCAAGTATAAAAACAGTTATGAGTGGTAACACTACATCTGGAACACCTGCAACACCTCAAACTACAGAACAAGTACAAAGTCCTCCAACAGGTGGAACACCTACTAGTGGTAGTGCATCAAATCTTAGATCGGAAGAACAGATTCAAAGAGCTTACATAGAAGGTAAGCTTACAAAAGAACAATATCAACAGCGACTAACGGAAGTTGGTCAACGATAACTAGGAGAATATTATGGCTACAGGATTATCGTTGTCTAGCACATCAAATCTTACAAATGGTCAGCGTATCATGATAGCTTCTGCTAAAGAAGCATTTGAACCAGCTGCTCCAGATCCAGATTTGATTGAAAATGAACGAATTCCTACTGGTGTAAAACAGTGGGATATAAGTACATACGCTCGTCTAACAGATGCTCAGGCATTAACAGAGGGCGTTGACCTTTCTTCAGTTCAACAGCTAGCTACAAACACACTCCAATTAACACCAGCAGAGCATGGAATACTTGTTACATTGTCAAACCGACTTATTAGAAGGCAAGGCGATAGTAGCGTAGTAACTGTGGCTGGTCGCCAGATTGGGTCATCACTTCGAAGAAGGATGGCAAAAGACGTTATCTCACTTTATGATGGCTTTTCAAAGTCAATCGTAGGTGCAGGAAACGCAATGGACATAACTCACTTTAGAGGTGCAGCTGCATACTTGATGACTGATAACAACAGTTCATTCGGGCCTGCTCCAATGCCTCTACATGCTGCTCTACACATAGAGCAAATCAGCGACATTATATCTGACCTATCTGATCCAGGAACTGTAGTAAGTTCTAGGTTTGGTCTATCTGCTGAATTGACAACACGATGGATGAGAGGCTCTGATAAGCTTTACGGCATACCTATCTTCCACAGTGGAAACATTTCTATAGATAGTGGTAATGATGCTAAAGGTGCAATATTTGCATCTGAAGCTCTATACATGGTTATAGCAGATGACGCTGACGTAACAGAAGAAGACGACAACTCTCTACGAGCTAGAGAATACGGAATCTTCCAAGAATGGGCAGAAGGTGAAAGAGCAGACCCACATGGTGTGGAAGTCTTTTCTGACGCTGAAGCTACAGTTTAGTGAGTTCTGATCTTGGTTAATCAAAGAAGCGTAACTACATATGATGGAAATACTCCTTCATCAAGAGAGCGAAGGCGAATCGTTGACGAAAGTGGACGAGATGCTGTTTTGTTTGATGTTGATTCGTCTGAAAGTGATAAAGTAAAACTTTGGGATTGCGTTGACAGCACATGGACTCAACCTCTTGAGAAAGGATCTGCAATGGAACACTACCTTAGAAAAGTAGTTTATAAATGTTCTTGTTGTAATACAGCATCTTTATTTGAAGCTGATATAAAAAACCATCTAACACAACTTAAATCGTCTTACGAACTTCATGAAGATGCTCAACTTGAGCGTGGTCTTGGAGATGGTGGGATTATGGCAGTAATGTGTTCAGGATGTGGAACACCGTTTTCTATGAGAAAGAATCAAGGTCAGAAACATATTAACAGAATTCAGGAAGATTACGAATCTCATGTGGAGGTAGGGTCTATAAATGTTTTACTTATGCATAGATATGTTATGTCACCCTCAGTGTCGATGCCAGAACAAATTGTAGATACAGTTAAGTTTGGCAATAAAAATACTGAAGTGCACAAAAATACTCGGAGTGACGTTAAGGCTGAGATCAAGCCTAAGCGACACAGAAGGAGAAGAAAAAGATGACTACGTCTGCCGATAAAAAACCAACAGTAAATTCGTGGGATTATTACTTAGATGATGATAGTCCAGCACGAGAACACGTTGAAATGTTTCGAGAGATGGAGTGGACACACATCCAAAAAGAATTAAGAAATGATCTTGATTACAAATTGGGTGTTGGACAAGAGCCTCACTGGGTAGAACCAGGTCGAGCCGTCTTATACCACCATGTGAATGTTAGGGACTACGGTCGTGAAACTGATTATGGTTGGCAAGCTACAAATCCATTGCCAATAGGTAATGCGATACAGCTTAGAAATTATCTCCAAAAGGGTTTCCGACTCCGTGCTAGTGTTGAACCACAAGTTAACGTTGAGTCGTCTGAGACTGCCGAATACACTGAGGGCGACTTGTATGCAAATGCACCATATGTAGTGCCAGGTAAAAGAGCACCTCGCAAGTTTATTACTTGGGATGCATATAGAAACTATTGCGATACGAGAGGAGTTCCTTTACGTTACGATCCGCCTCAAGAAGTTTTGGATAAGATGAAAGAATATGAATTTTATTGTCTTGTTCACGATCACGGCTTTAACTCTAAAAGAGCTACAGCTAATCATAGGGCGTATTATGTTGCACCTCCGCCTAGAGGTAGAGGACACAAACATGCAACATTAGAAGAAATGGAAGTGATACAGCCAAAAGCCAAACCTTCCACAAACAAAACAAAGACAAGTAGTAAAACTACTGGAGAGAGTTTAAAATGAGTTTAACTTACGGATCAATATGGGGTGATTACGGTGACGAAAAAGTCACTGGTACTACACAGCTCCACCCATGCGGAACTAGAATGGTTCTACCTGACGGTAGAGTGTTCTACTACGGACAAACAGACGGAGCAATTACAGCTGGTAAAATCTGTCAATCTGCTGTTGGTGTTGCTAACCATGACATGGACTTGGCAACTAACACAGCATCTGCTGGTGACAAAAGCGTCACAGTAACAGTAGGTGGTACAGCAGTTACAGAAGATCAGTATGCAAATGGATACCTATACATCAACGATGGTACAGGTGAAGGACACAACTACAAGATTAGACAGCATGATGCTATTGATTCTAGTGGTAGTGGTGCAATTAATCTGTACGATGGTGACGCAATTGCAGTTGCATTTGTAGCAGGAACAATAGCAGGTTTAGCAAAGAATCCTTATAAAGATTTTATTGTTTATCCTACTACTTCTACTGGACATGCAGTTGGTGTAACAGCAACAGACTTTGCTGACGATGCCTATGGTTGGCTTCAGACATGGGGGCCTGCCGCAGTTCTTTGTGACGTAGCATTTGTTATTGGTAACCACGTTAGAGTATCAGACGGTACAGCAG
>Ga0208919_1002083_pt1 | contig 10763 bp, 2 predicted proteins | sample 4_EtaG_FD_184076 | JGI IMG/M metagenome (GOLD analysis project Ga0208919, IMG submission 184076) | Marine viral communities from the Subarctic Pacific Ocean - 4_ETSP_OMZ_AT15127 metaG (SPAdes) (version 3) | ecosystem: Environmental > Aquatic > Marine > Oceanic | place: Pacific Ocean | collected... | reverse complement strand
CTCCATCTGCATGTTCATCCTCATTTATGATTGTCTGCTCTAGGTTTGGCTTGAGCATCAAATATTTTCTAAATCTTCTAAATGCTTTCTTATCTAGGAAGCGCTGAGTTTTGAAATATAATAAGGGATATAACTTTACTATTGGATATGAAGCATCCAGGTCTTTTATCATTATTAATTCATATATCCCTGTCGGATTGGATAAATTACCGTTTACATCAAAACTTCTGAAAACGTACCAATATTTTTTATTTGGCTCAATATCGTCAACAAACGTTGTCTGTTCTCGGCGATCTCCCAAAACAATCTTTTTGCCCCGCGGGGGAGCAAAATCCATATATGAACTTGGCCCATCTGGAAACTGATCCTCTGAAAGCCTGTATATTTGAAATCCCTGCACGTCACTTTCACCAGTAAATTCAGTTTCTGTATCTGCGATACCAGAACCAGGAAATACACCTGGGCCGCCACCCCAGTTGCCGGCTGGCATCGACCCGAAGGGACTGTCGTTTTGCATATTGTATGGGCCTTCACCCTGCTCAATTGGAACGAAATCCTCTTTATAGTGGCCAGTTTGTATATTTAATTGAATTAATATTTTATTGCCAACCGCACGGTAAGGCACCAAATCCACGTCAGGGGGTACTGGTGCATCTGACGTAATTGGCTTCGGGAGTATTTGTCCAAGAGGCACCTCAACAAATTTAATAACCGGAGTCGATTCAATTACAACCTTGGCCTTACCCTCAAACTTTTTAGGATGCACATGTGGCGCGCCGGCGCCGTCGTCGTCAGGTGGACCAACAGGGACGGCATCACCCAGTTCAAGGCCCGAACCGCCAATTACGTTAGTGCCAGGTGGGCTCACGGGCCCCTGATCAGACCAATGTTCTTGGCCCAGCGACAGACCCGCCAGGAGTGCGGTGGCGCCGGGGAATACACCTGGGCCGCCGCCCCAATCTCCAGTTGGCATTGTGCCTCCAGCGGGCGCGGTCTCTGGTGGTATAGTGTCTATAGGAGCCGCAGTTTTACTAGTCGGTATACCCAAGTCTGCGTCATACCATGCTGGTTGACCAAACTTGGTGTTATCTAGCGAGGAATCATTGTCCTCGATATTGGGACTAGGAGGCAAGCCAGGGGAAGTGAGATCTTCGGGTGTGCCCTCAAACGGTGCATTCCAGACTTCTCCAAAAGCCATTTCATCAACCTTATAATGGTATGCAGTGGCCACAACAATCTTAATAGCAAAAATTTCATATTTATATTGTTTTCCGTAAAGAACCTGCGAATCGACGTATTTAAGTAAAGGTATGTCGGGTGAGTTGACAAGGTAAAAGGTTTGTATAAGATTGTCATAAAGATCTTTTTTAATAATCTTATAAAAAATTGTTTCTTGATGAGCTTTTCTGCCGTTGGCAACTGCCGACCACGGCCTTTCGCCAGTCGTCTTGAGAAACTCTTTTAACTTAGTTATAAAATGCCAGGCCACGGGGGGATCTGCTATGAAGGGACCCTGGGTTACTCTAAGCACATTATCAGCAAAATCCTCTCCACCTGTTGATATTGTATTGAGAGTTTGTTGTAAAAAAGTAAGCGTATCAGAAAATTTTTGTACCTGCTCAATAAAATCAAAAGCTGTGTCCATATCTGGGCCGGCGCCAGTATCCTCATCCAAGAAGGGCGCTATAGTTACTTTCAGGTTTTGTATACCTAGCGCGTCGGGCGGTAAGTAGATTTGCTCCAACGGCACTTGCTCTCCCTCGGGAGTTAAAACAGTAGCCTTGTTATCTATTAGCCCAGCAAAACCATGATTTTCAGCCAACATACTCCAAACTATATAACCATATAAAAACGCATCTGCAACTTGAGTGTCAAGCATTATCTTTGTCAAATTAGACGTGGGATGGCGTTCGGTATTAATCTCAATAACATTGCACCATGGCACTACGTGCTCTATACTGTCAATTTCGTCGAGATTGCTAAGTGACGACGGCGGTACAAAAACTTGATTAAATTTTTTCGCAGCACCTGAAACGCCGCCCTTTTTAAACTGCCCCTGCACATTCGCAAATGCTCGACCCCATTTTCGAAAATATGGCTGGGCGGAAAAGTTTTTTTCTATGATCTCGCCGAATTCTTCTGAGCCTGGCTCTCCCATAATTATTTGTGGGCGTAGTATATCAAGTGGTAAATCTTTTGCTAAAGTAGTGTGCATAAGATAATTTAAATTAATTTGTGGAGCCGTAGGTAAGTTTTCAAAAAACTTCTCACCCTTGGCTTCTGTTACCAAAACATGTGCATTGGGCAAGAACGGCTCTATATTATTATTCGTTAAATTGATGTTTGCCGGGAAGTAGCCGGGGTTATTCACAACGTTGGCAATGTTGTGCTGATATCCTTCTTCAAGATAGTTATAATTGCTATATACACTAATGTAGGGAGCGTTGGTCCCGTTTTTCATATAAATATCTAGTAATGCCTTCGGGACGGGCAAGTTACACTGGAAAGTGTGATCCTCATATAAGTGGGAAGGGCCGTAGATGTTTTGGGCGCCGGCCCCAGGAAAAGAGCCTGGGCCGCCGATAAAACCTTCAATCAAGGTGGCGCTGCCGGCCAGATTCAACCTCTGCGGATGGTGGTCGTAATCATCAACAGGGGCAGCAAGCCCCTCGGGGGGTATATCCATGCCGGAAAGGAAAGCTTTCCACTGTGAAAGGTTTAATATTTCCAGATAGTCGTTAGCACTTAGGTTCTTATAAAAATTAACATAGGTTAGGTAAACCGACTCTCTAGTAACCCTGCCATAAGTCGATGCGGCATATGCGACTTCTCCTGGTGAATATACAAATGAGAGTACATCGTTGTAGGAAGAGTTAGAGGCCTCGTCTGGGTCCATGATGTCCTGCGACATGATAGGAAATTGTTTATTAATAACAGCACTCTCTGCTTGTTCCGCTTCGATAGAAACATCAAGATACTTTCCAATATTATATCTAAAATAATCACTTTCGTGCGGGCCTGGTGGCATAAAAGCAAAGTTTTGACCTACACCATTATAGCCCCCCTCTAATGGAGGTATACCATAGTTTCTATCTAAATATCTATTTAGCAAAAAGTCCGTATACAGCGCTTTTTTGCCGTAAGAAACTATTTCCTTATCTGTTGGGTCAATCGCCATTGTTTATCTCCACCTAATATCCAGGTCCGGACTGGGGACCGCCGGCGCCGATCACTGGTGTGGTGGTGGCTGTCGGGGTCTCCTCAACAGGGCCGGCCGCTTTCTGCGTTCCTTGTTGTAATACTCTATCATAAATTGGTTGATATTTCTTGTCTATTCTTTCTACTAGGCCGCGGCCAAATCTCATGTTATCAACTGCTTTTCTGGCGTTCTCAGACATTATAACATCTAATTCCTTTTTTGTATCAGGAATTATATACTCTCTATAGTGGTCTCCATAATTGATGTATTGCCTAGAGAAGGAGTTGTCTGATATCAAACTATCGGCCCTGCTTTTATTGGCTGACTTTACTCTCTCCAGTGTCGATACATCCTGGTTGACAGTAGCAGCTTGATTGCTTGTTAGAATAAAGTGATCATTATAAATGGGCATCTCCAGCACTTGCGGTCTTGCAATACCAAGCTCCCTACTAACATATGGAACTAATCGGCACAATAAGTCTCTGTTGCTGGATCTGGCTCTGCTGAAAATCTCGCTAGTAAGCAGTTTCCACTTGGGCTGGTTGACTAATGCAACCTTTGCAGGAGAATTTTTTGACATTTCAAAGCCTTCTAAATATTGTACCTGAACTAAATTGTTGAAATGAAACCAATATAAACCATATCTTTTTATAGAGGTTTTAGACCTTCCTATATCCACTCCAGTTTTTCCATTATTTAAATTTTCATTAGAAGTACCTATGTTACCTTCTGAAATTAGCGCCTTAAACTGAATGGGCGCGCCCTTAATAGCACTGGGTAGATTCTCTTTCTTTTTCAAATATTCAGTCTGTAAAACAGCAGTCTTATTTACGCCGCAAAGAAGTGGCTTTTGTGCAGTATGCAACATAACAACACTTCCTCTGTCTTTTTCCGAAGTGGGGACTCGAAGGCACGCTCGGGTGCCAATGTTGTCCATAACAGACTTTTGTAATTCATCCGGATCTAAATCTCTTGCACCTGATGAAAGTTTGTTGGTGACTGCAGAGACAGTATCACCAACTGAATAATTTGTTGTGGTGGTGTTACCATTTTCAATGGCAATTTTTCTCGCCTGTGACGTCAGCGAATATCCATCATCGAATGTAACGGATTTACCGCTATATAAACTACCCATACCGCTTTCTATAGAAGAGTAGTTTTTAGATTTCTTAGACATCACTAGTTGCTGCTGTGTATATGGTGGGGCGCCCGATTTGTGTAACTCGTTGGCCGCCATGATCTCTGCAATCGCTCTTGTATAATGTACGTCGCGCCTCGCTGAAGGCATTTCATCAATAACGCTAATATAAGAGGCTGGCCCAGATTTGACGCAAGCTGGTGTCAAATACCCAAATGAAGTATTAGATATCTTATCGGTAAAACTGTTCTTTCCAGAACCAAAAGTTAATTGCAGTTCAGTATCGCCATTGTCAGTCGATGAAAAATACTTTCCTACCTCCTCCTTGATTCTTTGCGCAAAGAAGGGGAAAGTAACTCGAAGTCTAGACGTCTGAGCTAGTGTTTCCCCTAAACGAAAAAGGTAGTTATAACCATAATCTTTTGGAAGTCTAGACGAAAAATCTGCATAATTAATCAAAACTTCTTCATGTATAATAGAAGATCTGGGCTCGTAATTGGTGTGTCTTGCATTGGTATTGTTTTTGGCGTTAACATTGTGATTTAATGTACTAAGGCCAAATATTTGAGTGGTGTCGGCCGGTTTAACTCCCTCCAACATAGTCTCTTCCAGGTGTGATATCTTTTCAATGCCAATCATTTCGCTAGCATGTCCCAAAAGATAATTCATTTTTCCAAAAAACTTTTCCATGCTATCTAAATCTGCAGTGCTGGGGCCAGTCAATATCTCATATTTTCTATAAAAGTCAATTTGATTAATGTTTCTTGAAAAAAGATCTATAAATTTTACATACGAACTTATCGCCTGAACATATGGCCTAGAGCTAATTCTCGACCTAAAATATTTTCTAATAAATCTTTTGTTAAAGCCGCCCTTCTTTTTTGCTGACCGTCGGGCCTCATTGTAGTACTGTAAAAACCTTTGCCTTGATTTGTATAAATCAATATACCTTTTTCTTAATGTGTTTATAAAGCCGTCTTCTAGCTCAACAAAGATAGAATATTGATATTGGCCCTTGTTAAGCCTCTTTGTTTGGACATCGTTAAATGAAAAATGCACCAAACCTTGTGTACCAGAACTTAAAGCTAAATCAAACTTCTTTATTCTATGATCTCCACCGCTATCACTATAAGTTGCAACAGGTATCTTAATCGATTTTACTTCTTCTCCTGTATTCTTGTCTCCCTCAGAAGAGTTCAACGCCGTATCAAAGTTGTCATACGAATAAACAGATAATTTTCCGCTCTTAGTACCTAGTGAATTAGACATAGTTTCATCAACATTCACTCTCTGTCTAAAAAGCTTAAGATTTTTAATTACTGTTGAGGACAGAATTTTTTCTAGAACATTTCCTTTCCCCTCGTTGGCCATGGTGGCGATGGCTTTACCGTAAGGAGAGTTGTCGATTAACATATCTAATACATTAATAGAAAACATAATTGACACAGTACCGTCTTGCTGATATACTATGTTATCATATATGTAGGCTTTGTTGTTTTCGCTTAAATCAGTATTGGAGCGCAAATTAGATGTTCTTAAGGGCGTTGATGTCGTGTAAAACTCGTCCAGCTCAGTCATTGAATATTTATCTAAAAAGTTTATTTGTTCGTCCCTATAATCTCTTATCTTCGGGTTAATAACTTTTTTGTGTGTCAAAAGCTTGCCGGCTCCCGAGCCATGAACAGGGCCGGCCATATATTTGCCATCAGACATCATGTGGTGAGGGCCAATGTGAAGCTCTTTATCGGGGTTGATAAGGACTAGGCCATGCGAAACCTTTCTTCCATCGTTGAACACAATCTCATGAGAACATTGAAATAGGTTATGTGAATTTGGTATAAATGATTCCAAGTTTGCATGCACATTTTTATCACGAGAAATCTCAACAATATCAATATATGTTATAACAGCATAAGCAAGAAAACTTGGGGTTATGTTCGGCGAAGTAAAAGGCTCGGTTAACAACTCGGCTTCTTCAACAGTAGTGCCTTCAACGTCTTGAAATGACTTGTGCTGTTTTGTAAGAAACTTCCTAGAAAAATCATACAGAGAATACGTTTTTTTTGTTTGATCGTTCCTTCTGCCTTCCGTCATATTGTCCTTTAAAAGTAATTTATAGTATGAATAAAATGCGGGCCCTTCAGATAAATACTTTTTAAGTAAATCCTTATCAGTAAATTGGCAGATATGTACTTTTACATATTTCTGTAATCTTGGGTTTGTTAGCCAAGAGTAGACTTGTTGATTTTTAGTGGTTTTTGATGCCTGCATGAAATCTTTGCAACTTAAGGTCAAAGAAGTCTTCAAGCTGTTTCCAGACGATTGACGCTTGCGGCGTTCGCGAGCGGAAACATCATGATAGTTTTTTTCCTCTTCCAGCGTGGGACCTGTCTCAAGATCAACATTCCTTATGACAATTCTTGGCAACGGGTGTTCAAGAAGCTGTTTTGCTGAAAATTTGGCGCTCATTCACAAATCCCTTCCTCGCTTGAGGGTATATTATAAATACTTGCATTTCCTAAATCTTGAGGAAGATTTTCACAATCAAAAAGGAATCTATCTTTATAGGTGGCCACAAGTCGTTCGTTTTTAACCGCCTGGCAGTATTTTTCTTCCGGTATTTCATCGTCGACTAGCACATCAAAGAAATATTCGACATAAGAAGAGTTTCCTGCCTCTGTTTCGGATTCATTAGAAAAATAAAGTTTAATTAAATCGCTAGTTTTTGTAGCGTTGACTCTTAAGGGATCTGGCACTCTAAAAACTTCAAAATCAAAATTTTCGTTAATAAAGTCAGTATTTGTTTCTTCTACACTGATAAAAAGAGTGTCCTCTTCAACAATAAAATATGTACCATCGAGCAGCATAGAGCTGGCATTTGCGTCTTCAAGCGTCGTACCTAGCCTTTCCTCATCCTCCTGTGGGATCCCTTGTTCGATATTAATCTTATAATTTAAGTCGCAATTAATCTGAGGAACTCTTTGACCTAAGCTGCCTGACATGTCAACAACACTGCCCGTCATGGGCGCCTCGTAAAACTTAACTTGCCATGCAGGATAATGTTTCGCGCCGGCGCTAGAGTTTCCAAGAGGCCCATTTAAACTAAATCTATCCATTTCAACAACTGAACCGACAATATTAATATCATCTGCAACTATATGCGGGCCAATTCTATTAGCCTGGAACTTCTTCTCGACAGAAAGGTGCGTAGGATCAGCCGCTCTGATATAACCTTCCGGAGAATAAAAAACGTGTTGTATTTTTAATCTGGGCGTCTCATCTTGAATACGAGTTTCAGACTCATTCTGGTGTTCCAACATACGGTAAGGCTCTTCGCTTGCATTGGATGAGACATATCGAGTGTCATATATAATATCATCGTCAAAAAAAGCATATGCGGCCGGCTTAAATTCGCCGTGTTGCAATAGCCTTTTGCCATGCAATGTTAACTCAATATCGAGTACTTCTTCTTTTGGATCAAAAAATAACACTATTTATCCTCTCTTAATTCATACTACTTTTGGAATCGACTCATCTCAACCGCACATTCAATTTTTGCTAACTCGACCAAAGAACAGTAATCGTATGGCCAGTTATAACTATATTTATACTTCTGTTCTCGATTTAAAGATTTTAGGAATTTAAAATCATCTTGTGAATCTTCAGTTATTGCATAATAGTCGCTATTGGCGCGCCTTTTAATTTTGAAGATCATCCATTTAACTCTTGGGAATCTCTTAAACGACTTAAGCTGGTTGCCAAATATTTCGAATTGATTAACAGGATGATCAATAATAATATCTTCCTTCTTGGCGCTAGTGGCAATCTCCGGCATGACGCCCTGCCAAATGTTTGAAAGTTCTTTTCTTGTAAGTTTGTGAGAAAACTCAAATATATACATAGCAAATGGGGTAACTTGCCCCTTGTTTCTCATAAAATCAAACTTAGGTGGCAAGATAAATCTTTCCATTTTCTCTGCCAGAGACGACATAGACGTTCCCTGAATGTCTTTTTCCAGGCCATGATCGGTTGCGACAACTGCGGGCAAACCCGATTTGATGTTTTGTGCCTGTTTGAAGAACATGTTTTCATCAATTTTAAAGAAGAATCTCTTCATGCCTTCAACTGCAGTAAATGAATTCTCGTTAGCCGGATCGTAGTTTTCAACATAAGGTATCATTGCAATAGCTTCAGATAAGGTTGTTTCATAATCCTCGGCCAACTCTCCCATTGCCAGTTGCCTGTCAGATCCGCCAAACATTTTGGTCAGAAGAGAGGCAGTATGCTGCTCTTGGGCAGAGCCGACAACCTCTGGGAATGACTCGCGCAGTCTTAAGAAAACACCGTCTGATTTGTAATTTGGAATTTTGCCGTATCCATTCCACATCCCTCTAGCGGTGCCCTTGTGGAAATAATCGCTTGTTGCTTCACTAGCACTGAAGTTTAATACCGGGCATTCAAACTTGGGTGAAATAACCCATCTTTCGAAATTGGAAATATCCTCCGCATCTTGAAGTTCTTTTATGCTGCCGTCTGCATTAAGTTTTACCTTTGGATCAGTCACCTTGCCAAATAAGTTAATAGAGCTGGAAACCTGCATTTGCGTGCGTAAAGCAAAGGAATCAGCTGAAATAACGTCTCTGATTTTGTGACCCCCTGTTACGTAGTTTGGCAAATTAACAAGGTCATTTGAATATGACGCGCTAAACCTACATGCAGAAATGATTTCATCCATCTTGGGGTCTGGGTTTAATGGATCTGGCTTAAACGATATTCTGGCTGTTGCCATACCATAGAAATATGGGGGAGTGTAGGGGGCGTATGCAGGATCGGCACGATCCATGCCCTGGAAAAAGCCATGGCCGCCGTTCCCGAAAGAGCCACTCGCCGTGGCATCATCATTTTTTAGAGATCCTGTTGTGTAATATCTGACGGCTGGTCCATATATTTGCCCCCTTAAATTAACCGTATGATTCCAGGCCAGCAAACTATGATCAGCGCCAAAATTGATTTCTCCTCTTGGAGATCTCATTCCTTCGGCCATGATAAACTCATTTGGATTAGATGGTGAAATACTTGGTATAAAATCACTGGATGCGCTAAAATGCGGGGCGAGGCTGGCAGATCCTTGATTTGAAATAAACAAATCAACATCCATGTAATAAACCTTCTGGGGGTCGAAAGTTCCTATTTCTCCTCTTTGTTTTGACTTAAACGACTTAAGTTTGTGGTCCCTTAAGAAGAAATTTGGCACTTCAGCAAAAAAGTTGTTCGCTGCAAGAGAATACAAATCGTCATTTTTGTTGCCGTTATAATCAAAGAAGGTCTCGCCGACACTAGCGTTACATGCCCAATAAATTTTATTGTTTCCTGCGCTTGACGATAGTGGTATATTTGATAAATCCAGTATGGTTTCAAACGGTAGTCTATAATTTGGCGCCGCGTTAATAATAAAGCTCCTATAGGATCCGCCGGCTCCGATTGGCTGTGGGAAAGATCCCGTGTAAACCGGGTAATCGACGGCAAGGCCGGCCTTGATTGTGTTGTACATAATTCCAGGTGCGTATAAAGGTGATAAGAAAGATTGTAATTTACCTGCCTCTACTTCGCGGGGGTACATACTGCTGCTGTGCATGCCGCCAATATGATCACCATATGATTGGGATAGAAGTGAGGCCATTTGAACCGTTCTTAGCACCGGATAAAATCCATAATATGGAAGCAGCTTTTTAATTCCAGATACCCTAAAAGTAAATCTTGAAATACTGTTCTTACCCTTGTGATCTTCGAACACTGTATCAAAATGTTTTAAGAAGTCAGAAGTTGCATATCTTTCCATAAACGTTTCATCTAAATCGGCATTTTCTGTGTCTGCGCTGGATGATAACGTTGCGCCCTCCAGAGTTAAAAATTTGTTATTTTTAACCAAGAAGTTTCCGTTGGCGCCAGGGGCATCGATATTATTATTGGACGGGTTACTGCCAGTTTTAAAATAATATTTAAGGTGATCAGAAATCCTAAATTCTGGCAGCACAGAATAATCCTTAGCCATTGGCCTTAATTCTTCAGCATATTCTGTGTATGAATCGTACCATGGATTAACGCCAGCCTCTTTATGAACTTTCCAGTTCACCTCATTTGAACCAGTACTGCTATCTGTAACCGCGGCTTGGCCAAAAGTACTGGCGGAATGCATTTGCATTAACTTGTTGTCTGTACCGTGATATTTAATTGATGCTGTAAGCACACCAAACACCGGGAATATAACGGAAGATGTGTGATTAATCCCCAGCGTTTCTACCCCGAACACATTACCAGCAACGTCAGAGCTTGATTGTGCATTAATTACGCCAGGTCCGCGCCAAAGTTCCCCATCTTCGGTGGATCCAAAATTGATGTAAATATTAGCGATGTAGTTCTGAACAG
>Ga0208919_1002081_pt1 | contig 10769 bp, 26 predicted proteins | sample 4_EtaG_FD_184076 | JGI IMG/M metagenome (GOLD analysis project Ga0208919, IMG submission 184076) | Marine viral communities from the Subarctic Pacific Ocean - 4_ETSP_OMZ_AT15127 metaG (SPAdes) (version 3) | ecosystem: Environmental > Aquatic > Marine > Oceanic | place: Pacific Ocean | collected... | reverse complement strand
TCCGTCTTATTTGCAACATGGTGTGCCGCTCAATGATACGGAAGAAGATCGGGTTAGTTTGTCTTTCAATACATTCGTTAATGGCACTTTAGGTTCTAGGAATAGAGCAACAGAAATAATTTTGGAAAAATCATGAGTTACTTAGGCAACGAACCACAGTTCACTCAGTACCCATCAAAGTTTTTCAACGGCGATGGTTCTGCCATGACGGTATCACTCGACTACGCCCCACCTAATGCGGCGGCACTACTGGTCTTTATCGACGGAGTAAGACAGGATACTTCTGCATTTACGCTGGCTGGCACGTCCATGACCTTCACCGGAACCGTACCCTCCGGCACGAACAACGTGCAAGTGGTTCACATGGGCCTAACGGTCGATGTTGGAGTCCCCGGCGATGACACGATCAGCACTGCAAAGATTCAGGATGACGCTGTAACCGCTGACAAACTAGCCAACTCAATTAATACAGAAATTGCCGCCAATACAGCCAAGGTAACAAACGCTACACATACTGGTGATGTAACAGGGGCGACTGCGCTTACGATTGCGAATGATGCAGTTGACATTGCAATGCTTAGTGCAACTGGCACAGCAGACTCTACGACTTTCCTTAGAGGCGATAACAGTTGGGCGAGTGCGGGATCAAGCGCAATCGTGGTTGTTCACATGAGTTCATCGCAAATATTTACAAAAGACGTTTGGGAAAAGATCGACTTCGACACCGAAGTCTTTGACACCAACGGCGAGTACAACACAACAGACAAACGCTTTACTCCCACGACAGCAGGGTATTACCAATTCTCCATGTCACTTGTTAAGGACGATGGGGAAACTCAAGTAAACAATGTTTATCAGGGCGTGTACAAAAACGGCTCTTTATACAAATCTTGGAAAATATATGCCAACTATCCTTATTATCAGATTGAATCACATTGGCCGTATTTCCAAACCATCGTCTACTGCAATGGATCGTCGGATTATCTTGAGCCGTGGTTCGCATGGGGCGCAAATGGTCAAGTGGAGTTGGATGTCTATCCTGATTCATTGACCACAGGCAAAAGCGAACTAACAATTTTGAAGGTGGATTAATGGCTATTACATCAGAAGGTTTGGAGCATCTGGGTTTCACCCCGCATACGGACTACGTTCTCCGCAATGACGGCGATGGCGTTTACATTGATCAGTGGCACAGCGAATTACCGCAACCAAGCGTTGATGACATTGAAGCGGCTCATGTTGAATGGCAAGCCGAGCAAGACGCCACGCAATATCAGCGGGATCGACAGGCTGAATATCCGCCACTAGATGAATTGGTTGTCGCCCTGTGGGAAGCCGTCATCGAGGAGCGGATGGCATCGTCTATTGATTTGCAAGGCAAGAGGACAGCGGTTAAAGGAAAGTATCCCAAGCCATGAAAATCAAAGCCCTGATCCTCTCAGCCGCATTAGCGGCTTTTTTTTCGCCCGCTCATTCGCAAGAGTCTCCGCCACCGGGAATCAAGCCGATGGTGGTTCCATTCCAACTGTTCTGCGCTGATTCTTTTGAATTTCTGATGAATGTTTTGGCCGTAGATTTTGGCGAAGCCCCGGTCGCCATGCTTTATTTACGCGAGGGCAATGTGGAGAAGGGCGAGACTCCAACGACGATGGTGATCTTCACCAACGAGAAAAATACCCAATCTTCCATCATCATAACCAAAAAGACCCAATACGAGGAATCTTCATGTATCGCTTGGAGCGGTAGGTCACCTTCGGGGATGGCACTAAGCCTATCACCAGACCCCCAATTTCCACCGGAGCCGGTGAAGAAAGATGGGGAAGAGATGTAATGGAGCCGTCCATGATGGTCGATGTTTTGATGGCTATAGTTCTTTTTACAGGCGGGTGGGTTGTGAGAAGGATTTTCTCGCAGATTGATCGTCTTCACGCGAGAGTGACTGATCTAGCGACGGTCACAGTTAGCCGACAGGAGCTAGACACTCATATAGACCGAATCATAAGCCGAATTGACACGCTTGAGCAGCGTTTGCTGAACAAGTGAATGGCCTCCATTTCGTGGACATTATCGGAACCCTGTGGCCGATATTTATTGGCCTAGTCACTCTCATCTTTGTTCTTTCTCGACTCTGGACTGACGTTGAATCTCTGAAGGAAAAAGTGCGGGACCTGTTCCGCTTACACAATGATAGAGAGCGATGAGCGACGAAGACTCCCTCAACCTATCGAGTAATACCCGTGTGGGTATGCCGATTAGAAACCTGGCATTCATCGTGTCTGTCGCAGCGGGGGCCGTGGTCGGGTACACGCAACTAGAGGGTCGGATTGGCGATTTAGAAACTGCCCATAAGCTAAGTTCCAGCGATCTCATGGCCGTGACCAAATGGTCGGACGAGCTTCAACGAGGTCTTCTGTCAACTTCGGCCACACAGGAACTTTTTCTTTTGCTGGAGATGACCAGCAAGTCAGTAAGCGCCCTTGAAACAGACCTTGCGGATTTCGGAAAAGCAGTGTCCGTGAATGAACAACAGGACCTCAAGATTCAGTTCTTACTTGACCGGGTACGGGCAAGCGAGGCCCGTTTGGAGGCTCTGCGGGATTCCTTCAGCGACCTAAAGGCTAACGGTAATGGTGGGAGCCACTAATGCAAACAGTATTAATGATTGTGCTGGTGCTTTATCTCAATGGGAGTCCTATTGAGTTTCTAGGGCATACAGAAAGAGCAGACGGCACTTGGGCGCGGATTACCGTAAGTGAATGTTTGTCCTACAAGAGAACCCTGAAACGTAACGGTTGGAAGGACAACGCCTCCAAAACAACACGATATTCGTGTGAGGAACGAACCGTAAAAGTCGGGCCGAACTACGAAGGGAAAGAAATCGTAAAGGGATTGAAATGACAGTTTTCGACTCTACCCACGCCAAAGGGAAATATTGGCGACACGCAAAACGGGCTGGATTCATTTCCGGCCTTTTTCTTGGGACGGGGTTACTCGGACTTGTCCACATGATTTTCCCCTTTTTTCTGCCGGAGGTTATGACCTTGGCTAACAGACGGATAAGCAAGGAACTTGAAATTCAGCTTTGTGCTTGTCCAGAGGAATAATGATGAAACAAAAATGGCGAAGTCTGGAATACAAAACCAAGGTTTGGATTATTGCCGGTATAGCAGTGTTCGTAGTCATTTCCATGATATGGGGATGATGATGTCGTGGCAAAGTTTCGAGAAGTTAGACAACAAATTAAAAAGAAACACTTGCATCTTTTTCTCCGCTATAGCGTTGGCCTCACTTGTCTGGGGCTGATCGGATGCGGGACGATAAAGAAAGCGGGAGTGGTAGCGACAGCCGCTGGGACGGCTGCGGCTGCGGGGAGTGTATTAAGTGGGGGTGCGCTTGCGCCGACCCTGGGAGCGACCATAGCAACTGCCTTTGTAACAGATGTGGTGACGGAAGTGACGGACACCTCCCATACTTCTACGGGAGCTAATATGCAGTGTGCGCCAGACAACTTCTGGTCGTTGCTTGGCTCTCTTGTAGAGATGGGTGGTTGGGCTTTAATACTTATCGTGATTGTGCCTATGGTGTTTTCGTGGCTACTTCCCGGTCCATTGGAACGTAAAAAGAAAGGGTGAGAAAAGCCCTTCTTTTCCTTCTAAGCTGTTTCATCCCCCTCGCAGCAGCAGACATATTCGGTTCAAGAGCCAGTTTCCTTCTCCACAACGATTTAAAAAACTGGATGTCTTTGTCCTACCTGTCTACCAACGTAGACGATGCGTGGCGACAACGAGTTGAAACTGCACTGATCGTGCATGGCGATACGCATATTTATGTTTATTCCCAAAATGGCGATGACGCAATCGGGAATGTCTCTCCGCAACCGGATTGGGAAGTACGTTTAGACCACCTTAACAACAGAGGTCTGCGTCCTGTCATGTGGCTGATGGCAGATGACTCTCCAAACCTAGCATCCAAGCCTCTCTCGGTCCACAAGACCCACAACGCGGAGATGGTCAGGCGGTTCGACAACAAAGTGGATGGCTACGTTATCGGTTTAGAGGTAGACGAATACTGGTCTGCGGCACAGGTCAGAGAGATGGTCGCAGATCTAAAAGCCAAAACGAACAAGCCTGTAGGTGTGCATCTAACTCCCGGTGTTAAGCCAGGATATTTCGACAACGCCGACATCATCTACCTACAAACAGGTTTCGGCCTGAACGAAGACCAGTTCCGGGCAAGGGTCAACGAGGCTCTAACTCTCGGTAAACCAGTCGTGGTAGCCGAATACCACATGGACTCGTCCTCAACTGTTGCTAAACGATACGGAGATATAGCTTGCGAAATGGGAGCGGTCGGTACAGGAAATGGACGCAACGTAATTTCATGTGGGCAAATTCCACCAAAGAAACAACAGTGGTATCAGAAATACGAAACGGAGATGGTAGTCGCTGGAGTAGCTATGGCTACCCTTTTCGCAGTATCACGGTACGACTTACCGCTAACGCTCCGGGCGACAGAAGACTCCTACGAGATCGGGACGAATAGGCGGTTTGGGAATCATTCAGTTGGCGTGACCTATAGCGAAAACAGGTCAATGGCAACTTACTCATTTCAGTTTTAAATGGAACTTGTAATCGTAGAGTGGCGAGACATTATCGCCTGTTCCGGATGGGAGAAGGCAGACGAGATCAAATGCCCCACGTTGCAAAGCGTTGGCTGGCTTGTCAAACGTGACCAGGAAACGGTAATGATTGCCAACACGTTAGATCCGGATGATTTTACGGGTGAGGCAAAAGACCAAGAAAAACCCGTGCCGTATGGAATCACTGCATTTCCTACAGGCTGCGTGATAAATGTCCAATGTGTATCAGATTCCCCCAACCAGCCTTAAAATTGCCCTATGCGTATCCTTGTGATACCGGACACTCAGGTAAAGCCTGATGTCCCGATACACCACCATACTTGGATTGGAAGGTTAGCCGCCGATAAACGGCCTGATGTCATTGTCCATTTAGGTGATGCTTACGACTTTTACTCTCTCAACTCATATATCTCTAAAAAGGAGATAGAAGGGCAGAGAATCATTGAGGATATAGAAGCCGGAAATAAGGCTTTTGAAACCCTGATGGCCCCGCTGAAGAAGAAGCGGAGCTACAAACCGAAATTACACTACCTGTTAGGCAATCACGAAAACCGCCTAGTAAGGTATGTAAATGACCACCCAGCCGTTGAATCACTCATCGGCTTACACCTGTTAAACCCGTCCGTTCTGGGCTGGGAAACACACCCCTTTCTTAGACCTTTAAGAATTCAGCAAATTTACTTTGCTCATTATTTCACCAACCCCAATTCTGGCCGACCGTGGGCCGGAACGTGTCATACCAAACTCAAGAATATTGGCCTGTCTTTTGTGATGGGTCACCAGCAGGGATTAGACCTTGCCGTGCGTTGTCTGCCTAACGGACAACAGCAGCGTGGTTTGGTAGCTGGATCTTGCTATCTCCATCACGAGGAGTACAGAGGATTCCAGGGTAAAGAAAGTTTCCAAGGCGTAGTGATGCTGAACGATGTCCGGGGAACTTCTTATGACCTTATGGAACTGTCTCTTCGGTATCTAGAAAAAAGGTATGGATAGTCGGATTGCCCGTCAGTTTACGAGGCCACAACTTGTACAGACCGCGATAGACAATCGAAACCTTACGAATCCTATCTGGTACGTCATGCAAGATGAGCTTCAACGCCGGGACGAACTTGAGAAGAAACAGACGTTACGCAGGGAGTTACGGGAGGCGAAAAAAGGGCTTAGTCCCTACGGATTACAAACGGACAAACCGAAAAAACGCCTCCGTAAGTATCTGAAATATAAAGGAGAAAAAGGGGCAAAAATGACCGTGTAGTACCCCCCCACCATACGGTTATTTTTAGGTGAAAAATGCAGAACTTATACAAACCCGACAGGTACGAAGAAGATCCCGAAAAACGGGTCACCCATTGCCCTGTCTCACTTGCCCAGGAGAAGAATGTGCAAATAAATATCCCCGATGCTCAGAAGATGATTTTGGCTGCTAAGACCCAACGCGAAGAAGCAGCGGTTCTTGCCCATATTGCTAAGAGCATGGGGATATGTTCTAACTCTCCTGAAACGTACTTTAAACTGCAAGAAATAGAAGAAAGAGCGGAAATGAAACGCACGGGGTCATAATGCGGGGTCAAAGCCGTAACTACATGATTTATATAGCCCTGTGAATCCCTCCCTCTCCGCCATTTACGTTAGTATTTACAGAGGAAATCTGTAAGTACCTGAAAATAAAGGATACGATAGAGTAAGAAAGAGTCTGTTGTTCCCTTATTTTGTGATTGCTTGGGGTCAAAAACGGGGTCATAATAAAGCCTTACCGGAGGCTTACTATGACTCGACCTACTACGTTCACCGCGAAAGCAATTAACGCAGCTATTAAGAAATACAAACCTAGACCGAAGCCGTATGGTGTTGCCGCAAAGGGTAGGTTGATAAGGATCAATGCTGACAGCGTTATTCTGTTATACCGGGATAGAAAACACGGGGATACCACAACGCCGCTCGGCGTTTGGGGTGGTGTCTACGGTATCACCTGTAAACAGGCTGAGAAAAAAATAGAGGAGCTTCAGGGCGAGTTAAAAGAGAAAAAGACCCAAGAGCTACTTCAGCACAATACCTTTCAAGCTGTCGCAGAGCGTTGGCTTAAACACAGACGAAAAGAATGGTCTGTCGATTACTACGACGATAAGGACAAGCAGCTAACGAACCATGTCTATCCCGTTATCGGGGATTTAGACGTAAGGGAGTTGACTAAGTACCACGTTCTAGAAGTTGCTGAGAGTTTGAACGAAGCTGAAAAACTTGAGACTCGGAACAGAGTACACGGGTTGATTAGGAGAGTGCTGGAGGAAGCGGTTTTTGATGACTGTCATCCTAAACACCCTACTGGTCTGCAACACAACGTAGCAGCTTTTAACCTGACTTCTGCCCCACGGATGACCAAGCGGGAAGGGGAGTTTGCCCCGAAACACTATAAAGCGATGCGGCTTGATCGGATTCCGGAATTCCTCTCAGACTTACGGTTAAGCCTGTCAGACCCTACTGTTAAGCTACTGATAGTCTTCCAGCTTTTAACGATGACCAGACCTTCTGAGGCCAGAGAAGCCCTCTGGGAGCAGATTAACTGGAAAGAGAGGTTGTGGAAGATACCTGGCGGGACAAGAAAGGAGCTAGGCGTAGGAAACCACATGAAAAAGAACCGGGAGCATTGGATACCGCTATCGGACCAAGCTGTCAGGGTGCTTAAAGAACTGTGGGAGATTACCGGGGAATATGGAGTTTTGTTCCCTAAAATAAAGTCTTCTTCCTACTACGGGGGGAATGGGAAGATAAAAGGCCAGAAGTTAGACCCTGACCGTTTTGACTCCACCGACCACCTTTCCTACAACGCTGCTGGATTTGCCATTCACGATCTGGGAGGGACACCGGGAAACTGGAAGTACGACGAACACCCGCACGGGTTTAGAAAAACTGCTTCTACCTACCTACACGGGCTGAAAGATAAAAGCGGGAAACAGGAATTCGCTTCCGAGTGGATTGAATATCAGTTAGCCCACACGGATGAAAACAAGGTAAGAGATACCTATATCGACAAGACTCCGGACCTTTATCTGGATTCACGACGAGATATGATTCAAGTCTGGGGCGATGTCGTTATGCCTCGGAAACTTTCTGTTGTGAAAGTTGCCTGACCCATTTGTCTATATGGTCCGAATTCCAAACGTGAGTCCTTGTCCCTAATACGATAGGCTTCGGAAAACGGTTTGTTCTCGCCATCTCTCGTATGGTTTTAGGGGAGAGCGTGGTTAGTCCCTGTACTTCCTTTATGCGTAGCAGCCTAGTCATCTTTTAAAAACTCGTCTTCCAGTTTCTGCATTTCAAATATCGCGTCTTCCAAGTGCTTCATTGTTTCTTTTAGTTTCTGCTGGTAAAGGAGAGCGTGGCACTCCACGCATTCTCCGTTAGATACATACCGCATCCCGGTATGCCCCCTTCTACATGGATCTGTAAAATACACTTCCGCACCATTTTCGGTGTGGGTTATATCTCCCATTCAGGTATCTCGTTACCACCAGGTATCGCAAACACCAGATAACCGGAGTCTCTTTTTGGGGGCTGGACACTGTTCAGAACCTTTGCCCGTCCTCTTGTGTTATCCACATCAAGTTTCACGGGTAACATTACTCCCCGCCATTCGCGGTGCAAAATCCAACCTTCTGTTGTAAGTGTTTTCATTTCTTCTGTAATTAAACTCATTGTGTAAATAGATCCTCGATTAACTTTTCTGCTACAACATCATGGACCATGTATTTGTCTTCATGGCAAGTAACGGTTGCAGCTTTATCGCCGTTGCGGGAGATGGAAAAAATCGCAGAGGCATGAATATGTACAGTCTCTCCCTCTGTAGTCACAAATATGACCATCTCTTCTTTCATAAAAAAAAGGCGGGGCGAACCCCGCCAACTTCTGACGTAGACGTAGTAAGGTAACTATCGGCTAAACATTCTCCTTTAGGTTGTTGAACAAGAGGGTGGCCCATACCCCCCTCATAAAGCGGAGGAGGAGGACAGAGAGGGGCAGGGCCGTTAATCATCCCAAGGGTCTTTTTCTTGGGGCTTTTCGTTTGCTGGCTTAAAACCGCCTTCTTGTGGCGGTTCATATTTCAAACTCAAATATTTTTTCCCAGCCTTACTGGTTGTTTTCCAAGCAGCAACTTTCCACATTGTTCCTTCGACGTTTGAATCACCTTTAAAGTGAGGAGCCTTGTCGCTTGTTCTGTTTTCGTTGGGAAATAATGCTCCGCTCATGTTTTTTGTTTCGTATGCCATTTTCAATTCCTAAGTTAAAGTAAGCCAAACAGAGGTCTTTAACCTCTTTCCTGATTCCCACGGTGTCACCGTTGTTCCATGTCTCTTGAAAACTGTTCGCACCATTCGCTGACATCGCAGTAATCGTTGCATCGCGTATATCTTCCCGGTCTATGCTGTATGTAGTTGTCGGGTTTTCCAAAGCTGGCAAAGGCATCTTGAGCCTCCTGTTTTGAATCGAAAAGTTTCACCGCGCTCTTGCGGCCATGCTTCATCAACGCCCAGGTATCATCCTTTTTCCACATTTCCTGATCGGTACAGGATGGGAAGTCTGAGAAATGCCTTTTCAAGCGGTTCCGGACGTATTGCTCAGTCGTGTCCATGTCCCACATTGGGATATCGACGGTGCAGATCGGAGCAACGGGGTAGTTATCTCCGGCTTTACTTTTCTGCCAATCGCGTAAGAAGGTGATGATCTGGAGAGAATCAATCGGGCTACCGCCTTCTTTCTCCCATAACCATCTGTATACATTTAACTGTCTATCCCATTCGGGTTTCCCGTAAATAACACTCCATACGGAAGTAACCTTGTAATCGGCTAAAACCCGCTGGGTGACCACAGGAATCTTTTTCGTGTAGATAAGATCTATCGCCCCGGAAAGAACCTTTCTGTCGATCTTGGTAGACACTCGCTGCTCACGGAGTACGCCTTCGGACTCAGGTATTCGTTCCAGCATGGCGTGAACAGACTGGCCGAAGAACGCCCAAACCATGTCGCTAACGTCTGCCTCCCGGTCTGGGTGCTTCTGTCTCAGGAAACGCACCTGTGGCGAGTCAATAAGCTGTGTAACGGATATATCTGCGTCCCCTTTCGTATAGGGGTCGTTCTCAATCGCAGACACCAGAACTTCCGGTAAATTGTGTTTATTAGTCAGTTTCATTAAAAAACCCCCCGCCCGAAGGCGGGGTAATAGTTGGAGGAGGAGATATCGGCGTATTAGCCCCCGCCGACAGGGTAGTTTTATAAATCTTTAGTAGGTCTTTGGTGTCTATACCCCTTCTGTCAGCCACTTCATGTATGCTATAACGGACAGCATAGGCGTGAAAATCCTGTAAATCACCCTTTAAACCAGACCGCATCCAGTATTCGATATAGTCGTTGGTACACTGGTCCACTTCCCAAGTGGCTTTATCAAGGGCATCGCTATACTCCACCAACCCTCCTAGAAGCTTCTAAACTTCGCCAGTGTTCCCATTTAAGCCTTGCAGTCTCTCTTTTGGCTGAAAGGATCTCGGATTCGTTGAAGGCTTTCAGATATTGCCTCTTGGCGTAAAGAACGTCTTTATCGACTTCTGAAGCCTGTTTCCGGGTTTCCCCTGTTCCTGTCTCGTTTAGGAATGCCTGGGCCATACGTTTCTTAATTAAAAATGCTTTCGCCTTGGCCGCTGTAATAGCGTTAGCGAACTCTTCGTCCGTGTCAGACAGGTAATCTAGGTGTTTTTCCGCTTCGTACTGGTTCACGATACCGTCAAAATCCCTTTATCCATCAGTAGGGCGACAGTGCGTACACAGCCCTCTAGCTCTCGTTCCCAGACCCAATTCGGGTCTAAATCTGTATTAACCCTACCGTCGATAACATCATGGCAACGGTTACAGGCATAACTGCCGATTGGCTTCCCTTTCGTACCCATCCCACCCCCCGTAATCCGTTTACTGGAGAGATGGGCAAAGACTGTCGTTTCTGGGTCGTGGCAGCATCCCGGTAATTCGATTTGGCACTTCTCACCCCTCGCGCTGTTCATAACCTTCCGAATATCTGGTTTAGAAAGCTTGTGCAACTTTGCTGAGAGAAGGTCCACGGTGAGACTTTACAGGTGTCGGTTGG
>Ga0208919_1002080_pt1 | contig 10769 bp, 20 predicted proteins | sample 4_EtaG_FD_184076 | JGI IMG/M metagenome (GOLD analysis project Ga0208919, IMG submission 184076) | Marine viral communities from the Subarctic Pacific Ocean - 4_ETSP_OMZ_AT15127 metaG (SPAdes) (version 3) | ecosystem: Environmental > Aquatic > Marine > Oceanic | place: Pacific Ocean | collected... | reverse complement strand
CAGCTTGTTCGTCCTCCATTAAAGATAATAAATCATTTTTTATTTTCATCTCTTTTTTATTTTTTGCAACACGTTCAAGCTGTTTCTTTAGCCATTCTTTATATTCTTCATCTCTACTATTTTCATCATCCATTGTACTTCGCCTTTCTTACACCATTAGCGTAATCTTTTAAATTTTTATTTTTTTTAAAAGCAGCCTTTTTTTTCTCTTCTTTAGGAGTTAAAGAAACTTTTGAACTTAATTTTAAATATTCACGTAATTTCTCTCCGTGAGAGTCTTGATCATCGCCTGTACGACCTAAAACTTCTTGTAACCGCGTTTTAGCCATCTAAGGTAACATCTTTAAGTTCATTTTTAGCAGGAAGCAACACAACACCATGTACGACCTGTCCTGTAATTTCCTGTGTGTGTTTCTTTGATACACCAATACGGTCCAGAATAGATTCAGCAGCTTTCATACGCATGTCCATCTGATTAAGCGGTGTAGTTCCATCAGCGTCCAAGCCTTCTACGATTCTTGTTGCTGCTTTGACGCCATTTACAGCCAGATAGTCCTTTGTACGTGCAGCTATCTCGTCACGCATGGACTGCATAAGCTTTGATCTGGATGTGTTATATCCTGCTGTACGCATGGCTTCGCTTATCTTTCCACCATTATCAAACAAAGCATCTAAGAAGCTTGCTTGCTTCTCTGTTAGCTTACGGCTTGGATCAGTACGAAAGGGTGTACCAGCTATTGCTTTACCGGACACGATGTTGCCAAAGTTTATCTAAAGAGTGCATATTGTTTAAGTTATCTCCATACTTCTGAAACTACTTCGTATCCACACATAGGACAAAGGTTGATCTTTATATCTTTTGTACTTAAAATATATTCACATTTTGTACATTGTTTGATTTTTTTATCGCTTTTGTTAGCTGTCATTGCTTGAATTGAGGTCTTCTGAAGACTTGCTGCAATTACAGGTTTCATTAACACAAACATAAGTACAGTCGCATCCTTTGCATCCATCGCAGTTACAATAGGGATTTGTGCAACTTTTCTCCATCTTTAAACGCTTGGTCTGTATAAAGCGATAACAAATCCAAATGGATTGTTATCAGCATAAGGATGGTCTATGCGTATAACCGAGCTTAAACTTTGATTATAGTCCTTGTACTTCAAAACAATGTCATCAATTCTAAAAGGCAAAGGCTGCATAAACGATATACATCTTCCAATTTGGATCATGCCTTTTAAAAAAGATACTGTTGATTCAAGACTTCTTGAGTCCTGTCGAGCTACTTCAAGAATTGTTTCTTCGCTAAGACACACAACAGTAGAATGAATGATGTCTCCCTTTTTCCAGTTGTTTGTTACTCCTTGAGACAACGCATCACTGGAAGAAAACCCCATTACCATACAAGCACAAAACAAAAATAAAATAAGTCTTGATGTGAACGTATAGTATCTCTGCCTTAACATTGTTTTAAGTCTGTTTAGCACTAGGACTCCATAGTTTTTCTGAATATCGGTGAAAAATATGCTAATCCAATCCCTCTCTTTTTCTGATGTATATGATTGAGGAGATATGATTGTGCATTATTTTTACCTTAATTATACATTATAACAACAATATAGCACTTTGTCAAGTAAAAAATGAATAAAAATAAATATTTTTTATAAGTTGTTGATTATAAAGATAAAGATAACATTTCTTTAACCAACTTCTGTGTTATAAATACCAGTGGTTTTACACAAAAATAAAAAAAATAACAAAAGGTGACAAAGGTGACACAAGTGACACTGTTTCTATTAAGTCAAATATATAGAAATCAAAATATTAACCTTTATGGAACTTGCGTCACCTTTGTCACCTTTGTCACCTTCTAATAAAAAAAAATAACAAAGTGTGCATTTTTTACTTGACAAGATGCTATTTCATGTGTATAATAGGAGGTACTCCTACGCCGGGGCTATATATACACCATAATAAAGGACACTTTGTAGTACTAATTAGCTCTGATTAGGCTTTATAGTAGTTTATAAGCATTTTTACATGTACTTGTTTTAAATTTATAAAAAATTCTTGGCTATGTGTATACCTGTATGGAGGGACCGGGGTGGCCCATACGTGCGGTGTTCTTGTTTTTTTCTCATAAAATGACGACAAATGCTCGCCGAGATTTGCAGCTATATAGGGAAGATGAGAACACCTGTACAACCCCGCCATTGCAAGGGAAGGTACTACGCAGCCGCGCACCCGCGTTATTAGTCTAAGGTGACAAAATGTTTTTTTAAGTACTGTGGAGGGCGGGGTGGCGCACAAAACAAAACTGCACAGATAAATACCTTATCCAATCGTTGCAGCACCTTGCGTATTAATCTTGGAGATCTACCAAGCACAGGGCAAAAAAAGAACCCGGCAGAGTTGCCGGGCTAAGTTTGGGGGAGGGGTAATTCGTACTCAGAACGTACGGGGGAGAGATGTATCTTGCCTGCTGCGGAATTCTTCGTCATAAGCTTCAGCATCAAGTTCCGCAGCTTTTCGGCTTACTCGCAGCGGATAAATATCACGCTGCAAATCAGCCTGAAACTGGAAGACTTTCACGATATCAAGCCGAGCTTGTGAATACCTATGCAATGTCGTTTTGATTGTTCCAATGCCCACATTGTTACGGGATACGTGTATTTCCTGAAATGTCTTGCATTCGGTAAAATCTAGCATTGCTATCACTCCGCGTTGGTTTCAATAACTGTATATTCACCATCGAGCACGGCATTGTCAAGCTCATCCGGTGTTATGCCAGTTACGATGAATTCACGATCATCAGCGGGAAGATGCGACCACACCTCATCAGCGTTTTTACAATTGCCCATATTAAATGCCATCACCTCTTGCCACGTAATGGGCAACGAACGCCAACGAACCTTTCCAGTTTTTGAAGATCTCCGTTTAATCAGCATTCTTTCGTTCCTTTCATCCTAAACAGGGAACACATAACCAAAAGCACAATAGCTCATCAATCCTACCAAGCCAGACAGAACAACCCAGAAGCCATATTCCCAAAGCTTCATATCGGGCAACCCATTACGCTCCAGATCACAAAGCAAGCTGCTAAGGTGCACACGGCACCTAGCAGGAAATCGTGGATTGTGTCGGTGTTTGGCATCACTGAATACCCATGTAAAGCCAGATAATCATATCAGCCATTGCAGCCATCGCTATGGCATACATAACGCCGAATATGGCGAGAGAAAAGTACAAAGCTTTATACATCACTCTTGCCTCTCAATATCTTTTTAGCCTCTATCGGTGAATAAACATCTTCGATAAACCGGACCATTATTCCCTTTAGGTCCATCATGACTTGGTGGTTACGATCTTGTTTACGTATCCTTTCCATGTCTATCTGGCGCTGTGCTTCATGCCAAACTGGTTTAAAATCAGCAACGTTCTGCACAGTTGCACTTACTTGTGGCTGTTCGTTTTCGGATATTTTGAAGTTTTTCGCCTCTGGATGATACACATAATTATTATTTTCATCTTTTTGTTTAGTTACTCCAAAAACGTTTTCTCTTATCCTTTTAACGCATCTTGTATATTCTGGTAGTTTTAAATATACGTCTGGATATTTTTCCTTCATTTCTTCTCCAAGCAATTTGTCTTGATGTGGTTCTGAACCTTTATATTCCACAATGCATTTTTTATTTTTTATTTTTTTACTGTGCCACTCTGGAATGAATCCAAGAATTTTAAGCCTATCCTTTAAAACATCTTTGATTTCGGACCGCATTTCTATTTCTTGTTGATATTTACCGCCCATCATATCTTAGCACTCCTTTTCGTCGTCGTGATCATTAGGGAAAATATCCATGCACACGGTGTGCGGATGGATTTGCTTATTCTCACACACAACACGGTATTCGCGTTTCTCTGTTGCGTATTTGGAATTAGGAAAACGTGCATTATATCGTGTTTGAAACAATCCCAGTAGCACAAGCTCAACTAGTACATCATGTCGAGTTACAACACCAACCCCTAGCTTATGTGGGTGGCGAAAAGCATACATTAAATCTGCCCACTCGGCATGATCAAAGCCTTGTTGTGCATGGTGCAACCATTCGCACAAAGCCTCGTCCGGTGTGAAAAATAAACCGTGTTTTGATCCCTTGTACTGCTTAACCATCTGCTATTCCCTTCCTGTGTTGAATGATCATCAAACTTAACACAAAGAAAAGGGACTGTGCAATCATCGCGACAGCCCCTTTAATTTTTCTGTGATCTTTAGACTAGCCTCAGAGCAATCCTATCACTATCGCTATTACGCCGAAAACGACAATTGCAACGGCCAGTCTGTACAGTATCAATACAATCTCAACCAATTACGCTGCTACCAATTCCCGCGCAACATCTAGCGCGATTGCTTTAGCGTCTCTTTGACCGTTCGGTGCACCGTAGATCGACCGCTCGACGTGGTGATCGCGCGTCTTAGCAGTTTTCAATGGCGAGTGATCCACAATATTTGTCACAGTCTGGAATGCACCCCAAACGGTCAAACTACCATCGTCAGCACGCGCAGACATCATGTTATGACCGGGGTTAATGACTGCATCGTCGTCACTTGTATCAGCAATTGCGCTAATTTGGTCGGCACTTAACACCTTGCCAGATTGTGCAGCTTCTTCCATTAGTCGAGTTAGAGCGTCCAATTGTGCTTTCGTCTCTGCTTTAGTAGGACCGGACTTAGCAACAATCTTAGGAATATCTTTCCCGCGAGACAGTGCTAAAGCTTTTTGGACTGCTCGTGATTGAATGACTTTGCCGTCTTTATTTTTAATCTTTCCACCGAATACACGTTGGAAGAATTCAAGTTCCTCTGCACCAGTAAGCACACGCCGAGCCATTTGGATTGCTTCACGTTCGAAGTCGTCAAATGCTTCATTAAACTGGTTCAATGCTGCATCCATTATTTCAGGATCAAACGCGACCTTGTGGTTGTGTCTTACTTCATCACTGGCAATCGACTTTGCCAGCGTCCAAGTGTTATTGCAAACTACGCGAACAGGCGAGAGCATCATAGTGTTGGCGTGCAATCCAGTATGATCCAACGTGAAGATTGCGTTGCTTACTACTTCATCATTGCCATCGAGCGTGAAGCCCTTCATTGGCGATGCCATAACCCAAACTTTACGACCGCCAAACAATGACCCGGCAGTGTGCAAATACAGTTTGCCACTATCAACATACGGTAAAAAAAAGTTAAACATCTCGCTATTCTGCGTGGCTAGATAGCGGTCTGTTACACTCTTACCAAGAATAGCGCCATCACTCACACGTTCGATGTAGTAGCTATCGTCTATCGGCGTACCATCTCTTTTGTGATTGTTATCTAGTCTCACGGTCCAATCTAAACCGGCCTCGATCTGGAAGGATTGCACATCACCAACATCGGCAAAGTCTATCGATTTGCCTAAACCATGCCACGGCGTCGCGCCGGTGAAAGCCATAGTTTCAATTTCATGAGACATAATGTCTTTTCTCTTTCAGTTGTTAAAAGTAACTAATGCCGCGACCATCGCGACAAGTAACAGAATAAACCAAATCAAAACAAAGACAAGCCAAAAAAAGAAGAAAACCGCGACGGACAAGCCGGTCACGATAAAAACTGATAATAAGTTTAAAATCGAGCAACCAGCTTGAACGGCGGCGACGGTGGTGGCGGCGGTGGGCCGGGGTTGGTGTTTTAATTTCAAGTTTAGAAAAACGTTACAGTTGACAAAACTTTATGGTTGACAAAACAGCTTTGCGTTTTCTGCTTTGTTATCGGTAACAACATCAACTTTACCTTTGACAATTGCCGTGATATTTCTTTTCATAACATGATGCCTGCTGTAACTAAATTTCATATTATGACACCGTAACTTTATAACTCTATCTATGTTCACATTACGATAATGTAACTTGTTCATATCAAACACACACAAGGTTTTGTCATTAACTTTAGAACGTGCTTCACCACCTATCGTGTATTTATGACAATTCAGTCTACCAGTGATTGTCCTATGATCTCCATTATGTTTGACAAATGTTACGGTAAAGATATTATTACCTAATAAGTCTAACCAGTTATCAATGTTATTAGCGTTATCAGGTAAGGCGTCCATTCTTTCTTCATTTGTCCAATACTCAACTAATGGGAATGTATACATAACTATTTAACCCTTTCTATGATTATGTTGGTGTCGTTAAACTCGTAACAAGCTAAACAATCCTTGCATTTTTGTCCTGTGCAATTTTCGTCGTTGTGTGGTTTGCTAACATTGTTAAACACTTTATCAAACCATTTGGGTGGCGATTTAATTACACTGTCAATTTTAGGATTGGAATAAACAAGTATTAAATTAAACGGTCGTTCCTGTTCCTTAAACACTGCACGAACAATATCTTTTCGCTTTGTCCACAATGCAAAGTTACAGTGAGAATTATACTCTGCAATCAGTGCAAAGTTTTTTAAATGTGTTTTGTTTATCAATTCACCGTGACCGTGAAATCTAAATTCACTTTCCTTGATACGTGGCAATTGATATTCTTTCAATAAAGATTTGCTGAGTATATCACTGTTATTCTGCCACGGTTTTATGCAAGACTTGCGATAGGTATTAAGCATATCGTGACTATAACAAAATGTACAGATAACGTCATTTTTTCCGCTATTGTACATCTTAACACAAAAATCATTTGATAATGTGTTTGTGTTTAAAGCTTTAAAGCCTTTAAGCTTTCCCGACATTTTGCTTATTTTAAGAGTATCAGACAACGCACTCATTCGTCATTCTCCGGTTTTCTCATGTTACGATTAAATGCTCGGCAATATTCATCATACCGCCGATCACATTCTGTTTTGTTATAATACCATTTCGGCATTATAGTATAGCTGCTTTCAAGTAGCTTTTCCCACTCGTAGCGCGTCATAGGTTCAACCATTACTAGTTTTTCTTTTCAAATAATAATATACTCTTTTTAATGGATAACGTTCTAATTCTGGTTTCAGCTTTAATCCTGCTTTATATTTTTCTTCACTAAGTTTTATCAACTCAACTTTGCTTAACTTCTGAATGTTGGTTGTATTCCAAATAACTTGCGGTATAGGTTTATTCCAATTATCTTTTTCTTCTTTTATTATTAGATCACGCTGGTTTTCTAATTCGCTTATAACATCACTTATAAAATCTAAATAGTAAACTGAAATAGAGGTAAAATTTTCTGCTTCATTTATTGTTTGTTGCCAGTCCTCAAATCTTTTTTTTGTTGTCGGTGATGGAAGCGCCTCTCCTAATGTATCGTGCCAAGTGAATGTTAGACTTTCCCGCATTATTCTGAACCTATTTGTTGTTTCAATTCATAATACCCAAAATATACAGCACCCTCTATAATAGGCGTGTAATTTCTAAGATTATACTTAGTTTTTATATTGTGTGGCACATACCACAATGCAAAACTAAATCCTTCATTATTCATTTTAGTAATTAGTTTATATGGGTCTACATTAGTTGATGTAGTAGAACCATTAGTAGCATAAAAGTGATATTCTTTTTTGCTTTTCTTAAAATCAAACTTGCGTTTAGCTTTTGTCAATTTCAATCTCCATATCAAGGACGTTGGTCACTACCCAAATTTTAGGGCGATATGAAATAAGATTATCAGGATGCGATGAAAAACACTCGCCAAGCTGGTACACTTCGTCGTGGTGTACTTTTTCCCACCGATTGTATTTGCCATCGCTTCGCTTGGTGTATTCAGTCTTTAAAGCCATAAGGGACGTATCCTCCAAAAATGTTGAAAATCCAGTTAATTTGCCACCCTAAAGCAAAAGGCCCGGCGTTGTCAAGCGACAATTTCACCGGGCCTTGATACATAAACTCACTATAAGTTTAATCAGATATAGATATCTTTTCTAAACTATCAATATAATCTTTAGTAACAGTTTGTAAATCCATTATATAGTTTTTCAATGGTACGATGTAAGGATAGTCTGGCATCTCTTCATCAAATACTGATAATAAAGTTTTTATATCAGAAACTCTTTGCTTAACAACAATTTTACTTTCTGGCGTGAGTGTCACTGTGACTTGAGACAGTAAAGCTTCTGTGTTATCGGTTGACATACTTTTTAGCGGTGACAAATTTTTATAATTGACAAAATCATTCTTCACGCTCCTATATCTACAATTTCACAAACTCCACCAGTACACGCCAACTCCTGTGTTCCTGTAGTAGTATCACCTTTTTCATATTGTTGTAATTCGTCCCAATCAATTGACAAAGGCATTTTAGTTGACAAATCAAGATACATATTCTTGTCTATATCTTGATAAGGTGCTTGTTTGTATGTGTGTTCAGAGAATGGTAGAAAAGATATTCCTGACAATGATTCAAAGTGATCCCAACACCAAGAACCTACTTCAAGCCATTCATGTTCCTTGACAGAAATAGTGACAGAAGGTTTGTGTTCACAATAGTTGTCTGCAACCTTCAACCACAATTCTAGTTGTTCTAACGCTGACATATCATTTCTACACACTGCATTGTCTGGACTTTTCATAGGAAATGAAAACACAGTGACACTATCTGGTGACGTAAAGTCTGGTTCGTTTGGTACATTCTTGTCACGCATAAACTCAGTTAACGGGTCTTTGTTGTCTCCTCTGACAGTACGAATAAAGTAGTCGTTGTGCCTTGCGTGAATGCCTGATGCAGCATCAACCAACTGTGACACTGTGCCTGACGGTTTGACACAAGTGACAGCAGCACTTTGATTAATACCTATGTCGGCTGACAAATTTATATTAGCAACAACTGCCATTTCTTTTAGCCATTGCAATTCCTCTTCTGTCGCATTGTAAACAGCAGGACAATCCATTATTCCAGTAAGTGACACACCAAGCAATCTTTCTTCTTCTGTTGTGTCTTTCCACCGTTTACGCAAATAACTAAAGTTAGTTAACGTAGCTTGAAAGGTTCCAAGAATTGTAGCAATCCTAACTTTATCTAACAATGTATCTATAGTGTCATCATGGCGACAAACAACTTCTGAAAGATTACAAAACTGGTAAGGTTTAAGAATAATCTCACAACAAGGATTAGTACCAAAATCTATATCGCCATTCCTTCTACCATTAGAAGAAGCTTTTTCTTTTGCAGATATTCTGTTGAAGATACCTCGCTCACCACTTTTGCTTTCATACAGTGACAACCATTCTTTCATAAAGATACCTATATCAGGTTTCTCTGTGTAACAAACGGAGTTGTTAGCTAAAGCTCTTTGAGGATTATCTACCCACCATTCTCCGCTCTTAGCCATACGCATACGTTCATCTGTAAGGTTTGACAAAGATATAAGCGCAGACCTACGCACTCCACCTACTACTACAACTTGTCCAATCTTACACATAAGATCGTGACATTCTATTGACGTTAACTTACGACCTCTAGATTTCTTGAATGTGTTAATTGTGAAGTCAAACAAATCAATAAGAGGCTCCGGTCCAGAAGCTCTTCCACCAAAAGTTTTAAGTCTTGCACCAGCGGGTCTGATCTTTGACGTATCTATTTTAGGAATACGATTGGTATACAAAAAAGAAATAAGATCACGTAATCCTCTTGCCCAGCCTTCTTTAGAATCTGCAACAGAAATCAGATCATCAGAACTTTCAAAATCAATATCAGGAACAGTAGGAAGTTTGTTGACATACTGTCTTTCTACTGAAAAACCTACACCAGTTCCATTCATAAGAATGTACAAACACTCATCAAAAGATCGTGGTGAATCCACAGGAAGATAAGAACAGTTATACCCTGCAATGTTTTCTCTTTTAAGAGCAGGACCAGCAGTCATCAATGCTCTCATTGACCCTAGAACTTCAAGATTGAACATAGAAGTTTCAATCTCAGAATACATATCGTCTGGAATAGTGTAGTCGTAGTTCTCTTTAAGGTGGTCTGACATAAATGACAGATACCTATTGATAGTTTCTTTCCAAGTTTCTCTTCTTTCTTTCTGATCTATCCATCGTGAGTACCGTGATAGATGTATAAAGTTTTGATAATCTGTTGGCAACATGTTCACTTTACCCCCTCTATAAGTTTGTTGAGATACCAAGAAGATTTTAATAAGTCTTCTTTTGGTTTCCCTTTATGTTTATATCTTATAATATACTTCAAAATATTTCCTTTAAGATAACCTCTAAACTCTTCATCAGTCATAGAAGCTTGAATAATATCAATAGCTTCCAACCCTTGCATGTTGTAGTGTTGTGGATGATTAATGATATCCGCTACCATTTGGCGGTCCTTTCGCTTTATTTAACAAATTAGGTAAAAAATCTACAACATTATCTCCCATTTGTTTTAAAATATATTTAGAACCTTTCGTATAAACTTCCATTAAAGATTCTTGAAGTATGCAAAAGAGTCCTTGAGAAATTATAAAAGACATTGATGCTCTTGGATCATCATTGTTAGTTGTGTCAATAACTTTTACATTAAAATAACCGTCATCCACTTCACTTTCATCCTCTAATTCTGTAAAAAGTCCATATTCACTTAAAGGATTTTTTTTAATATCTTCCAGAATAATGTATACTCTGTTAGGTCTTAAATCCCTTTTCTCTTCTTCAAGAATTTCTTTTATTCTTTCTTCTTCTTCTTCTTCTTCATCCATTCTTTCGGTATCCTTTCTTTAGAAAATACAAAACCATTTTTAGTACACCAATCACCATACGTTG
>Ga0208919_1002079_pt1 | contig 10772 bp, 8 predicted proteins | sample 4_EtaG_FD_184076 | JGI IMG/M metagenome (GOLD analysis project Ga0208919, IMG submission 184076) | Marine viral communities from the Subarctic Pacific Ocean - 4_ETSP_OMZ_AT15127 metaG (SPAdes) (version 3) | ecosystem: Environmental > Aquatic > Marine > Oceanic | place: Pacific Ocean | collected... | reverse complement strand
TTCTGCTGTTACAAATCCGCATTCATAACGAATTACATTAGCTCTATTATCAGCCAAATTCCTCTCAGCCTCCCTCTTAATTTTCAAGCATTTACTTATTTTATTACCCTCTACTAGCATATGTCCGTCCAAACTTCCGTTGACAAACATGCAGAGAGCGATCACTTTCATTACTAACATTTTAGTGTTCTCCTCCATTGTTTCTAACTTTATCTTTTAGTTTTTCCACGTCGTCTTGTAATTTTGCTACCTGTTTTTTTAAAAAATCTATATTGACAGTATTTGACATCATGGATTCCATTTCTTTTTGTATGTTCTCGGTTTGACCGCTAAGAAATTCCAACAACATATATTGTTCATTATCTGCGGGCAATTGACCCATTTCACCGCGGGGCCATTTTATACGAAATTCCGTGTTTTTTGTGAGATCGGCTTCCATAAGCGTGCTTCGGGTCTCAACATTATTGAGCCTCTCCTGTATCCCAAAAAAGGCGTAGACTCCGATTCCAACTGCTGCCAGTATGGATATAAGATTACGCATAGGCATAGAAATAGCAGTCTTATCACTTAAATCCATTCTATCAGCCATTAGCCACCAAGAGGATTACTATTTGCTTCTTTAATTTCTTGTATCAATATATCTTGTAGTTCGTTTTCTTTTGATACAATTGCAGTTTGTTTGCTTAACTCTTCAATATCTTCTTCTAATTCCCAACCGTATTCTTCTAACATTTTAAGTTTTTCAAGAATAGGTTTTAAATTAGCGGGTTTGGGTAATCCTGCCACTTTTTCCCGTATCTCTTGTATTGATTTAAGAAGACCGGATAAATCTTGCGGCTTGATCTTTTCCTCCACCGCGGCTATGCGGTCAATAAGATCCACCTTGTATTCGTTGGCATACAACAGTACATCATCAAACTGTTTTTCCAGTTCCTTGTCTTTTTCATGCAGTGGTTTTAGATTGACAGAGGGTGAATTTTCCATTGCATCAAGTCTTGTGTTAAATTGGCCCCATGTGTAAAAGCCTCCTCCGATTGCTCCAATAACGCCGATCAGTGCGGCATAGGTGCTAAGTTTTTCTACTATCTTCATTGTTGGCCTTTCAGTTGTCGTAGTTCAATTAATAATCGTTGTTTTTCCATGTTAATTCGTTCCATGTTTTTGCGGTGGACTTCCACCGGATCATTGTCCACGTAGGACGCCAGACTTACATTCTGGTAAATTTGTTTGTTATACTCTACCATATCTATTTGGTCAAAGAAAGACGTATCTACGTTGGTGTAGATTTGCTCCGGCTGGTAAAAAGCGACCGTTTCATAGACGTCTAAAGATCCTTGGTCCGAGAACAGTGTTACTTTTTCAACATTGACTTTATTAACCTTAATTTGATCTATACTGATCTTTCTATTTCCTTTGACTTCTGCCTTTTGTATAGCTTCCTGCTTGGAATCACCATCTGCTTGAACTTCGGCATCCGCAACAGCTTCGCTATCGGATTCCTTTTCTTCATCCGCAGCAACCTCTGATGGGCTGTCTTCGTTTTCTGACTCTTCTTCCACATTTTCTTTAGGCTCCTCAGTAGATTTAGTATCTTCTTCATTTTGAACCTCCTCGTTTTCTGGTTCGTCCATTTCCGGCTCTGGCTCGTCAGTCATCATATCATTTTCTTCATTAGAAGCAACTTCCATTTCTTCGTCCATTTCTGGTTCTTCCATTACTGTATTAGATTCTTCCATTTCTTCCTGCATTTCTACAAATTCTTCCGGAAACTCTTCTTCCAGAAATTCCGTAAATTCATCTTCGGACATTTCTTCAAACTCTTCCCATTCCTCATCGGACATTTCCGTAAAGAACGTATCCATCTCCGTCATCTCCGGTTCCATTTCCCATGCATCTTCAAACTCTTCAAACTCTTCAAAATTCTCCATGTACATATCATCAAACTCTGTCATGACCATTGCTGTTTCTATAAACTCATCTTCAAATACCATATCTTCCATTTCTACCCACTGGTCTTCAAAGTCCATTGTCATATATTCTTCCATATCAAATTCTTCTTCAAAGTAAAAATCTTCTTCCCATGCTACTTCTTCTTCAAAGTAAAAATTTTCCTCCAACGCAATATCTTCTTCCCATGTAAATTCCTCTTCAAATTCTATGTCCTCTTCAATGTCATCAATTATTTCTTGTGTGCTGGTATCAATCGGAGGAACGTCGGTGTAGGTAACTTTTAATTCTACATCATCAATGTCGGGTCCCCAATGACCCGATCTATTATTAGTATTTGTTACACCAACTTTAATACTAAAATCGGTGCTTGTGTTAGATCCTTGTACATGTGTGTCGGTATAATTTGTAAATTGACCACAATTAATTGATCCACAACCTGTATTTTCTATAACACGTTGTTGTATGGTAACATTACCAGCACTGTCTGTGATTGTTTGTTTTAATGTAAGTGTATTATTGTATTGATTCCAAAACCATATATCGGACGACATGGTTGACGACCAACCTTTTTGTATTTCCGGCACCGTCATTTCCGCAGCAGTTGCTAAAGAATTGATTGTTTGTTCTATAGAAGTATTTTCTTCTGCTGCTACAGAACCACCCGGATTATTGCCTCCACCAAGAGATGAAAAAGATCCTGTACCATGATGACCATGAGTGTGTTCATCTACAGTCCAACCAGTTGTACTATACGTGGTCCCTGTTCCGAACGTCGAGTTGCTTAAAAGATTGTCTGTGGTTACTTCAACGCTAATCGCGGTTGATGATAAGAGGATCAGAATCAATAATAATAACTTTTTCATTTGCTTTTTTCTTTGCTTCTTCTAGTTGTTTTAGACGTTCTATTTCAGCTAGTCTAGCTTCTTCCATCAAACGCTCTTCCTCTGCAGCAACTTCTGCCGCAGCTAATCTTGCTTCCTCCGCAATTCTGTCATCTACTTTCGCAATTATTTCATTCTTTTTCTTCCATTCTTCATGGTCGGGTCTCATCTCTGGGTATTTATCCCACATTTCTTGGGCTTCTTTACCAATTTTACCGAACCACGGGCACGGTGTGCCTGCTGATTCCATTGCCGCATGGACGCGAGGGTCTTGACAAAGTACTGCTACGCTCGCAACTTTCATGCCAAAATCCTGTAGGACTTTCGCCAGTTTGATGCGCTCACAGTTTTCATCGATGTAGTGTTTGCCTCCCGATAATCCTATTATGCCTGTTGTAACAGATCCACTGACACCCATCGAGCATACGTCTTGACTCATAGAAGAGTAGGAAGGCGCATTTGCTGAAGGTGGTGGAACTTTAGAATTATTATTCGTTGTATTATTTGTATCGTTATTTGTTGTGCTGGTTGTATCATTGGAACTTCCGGACTGGTACGTATTATTATTCGTTGTCGTGTATCCGCCCGTTATATTTGTGTTACTTCCCGAAGAATTTGTTTGTGAATTTGTATCATCAGATAACACAGGTTTAGCAAAAAAAGCAACGGTGAGTAATACCAATAATAATAATAAGTTTTTGGAATAAAAATTCATTACCATTTTCCTCCTACTAATTTCATCACGGTCCATATAGCACCGACTACTGCTCCTATAAGTAATAAAACTTTAATTCCTCCAAGTCCCATATTAGTATGTTTATTAAGATCGCGTATTTGTTTTTGCATAATACCAATGTCTTCACGGATGTACTTTACATCCGTTTTAAGCTCGGCGATAATACCGCGTTCCTTCTCCCAGTCAGACATATTATCCTATTCCGTAATAGTTTCTTAAATTATCGTAGTATGGAGAGAAATTTGGATTCATTAATCCTTGGTTTAAGTAACCCGGATATTGTGATCCAAATTGCGGTGCCATTGATGCGTAGTTGATTGGTGTTGGTGCTAAACTTGGTATTCCTAATGTTGTTGCTGTAGCTGGTGTCGTTGCTGTAGCTGGTGTCGTTGTTGCTTGTGCCACTTCTAGGTTATCTAAAATTCCATTATTATTAACGTCAGTGAATGGTGTTGGAACAGCGCCCATAATTCCCGCGCCGCCTCCGCCGCCTTGACCAGATGTTGCTTCTCTAGCTGCTACTATTTTAGCTGCTAATTGTCTATCTTCCGGTGAATTTGTTAAATTTTGAAGACTCATTTGTGCTAATTCTTCCAGACCATCTGTTGTTTGTGGTTGTATAAAACTATAATATGCTTTCGGATCATTAGCTTTTAAATAAGCAAGACCTTGCGGACCTAATTCTTTCTTTAAATTTTCTAAAGTCATTATTCCTTCTGGGCTTGTTTCCTTGCCCATAACTAAATTTCCGATATCACCTGTCATTACCCCAAGAGACTCTTTAAATCCTTCTGGTTTTCTATCCAGATATTGATCAATCAAAGATTGGTAATCCGTATTTTCTAAATCACTGACCGCCTTGTCAAGGTCGCTTTTAAATTTTTTTGCGTCTTTAACATCAAATTTTTCAACATATTTACCAAGATCACCCAACACATTTGGATTTTCCTTATCCGCCGCAATGAGATTGGCGAGAATGATTTTATCCTCTGGACTAAGACCTGCTGCTCCTTTTTCAGCTAAAGCTTTAAAAAATCTATCTGTTGATTGAACACCTTTTAATAAGCCAGCAACCATAGTATTACCCATGATAGCATCAACTATATTTCCACCAGTTGCCGATGTATCACCAGTTGCCGGTGTATCACCAGTTGCCGGTGTATCACCAGTTTCTTGACCACTAGTTACTTGACCAAAATTTCCTGTGCCAGTAATTCCAAATCCTTGACCAGTGTTACCCATTGCTTGTTGAGCTATTTTATTAGCTTCTTGAGCAGACATTCCTCCTACCTGCATGACTCCAGACATTAAGCCCGGATCAACTTGACTTTCATTAAATCCTACCGATGGTGGTCCTTGTTGTTGAGTTGATGAACCCGGACTAGTATACATACTACCAAAATAATCTTGTGGGCTTGATGGTTTTTGAGGTGGTGAAAATGTAGAACTACTTCCTCCGCCTATTACTGATTGTCCTTGAGAAAAACCACCCTCATGTCTTGGTTTGTGTGCCATTACGCTACCCTCTGTATTTGTTTACGTGCATTCATGATTCCACCTTGGGCCGCGAATATCGGGTCGTTTTGTCCGAATATTTGTCGTCCTCTATCTGCTGTTGCTTGATTCGTGGTTCCTGTTCCGGTGTTCGTAAGTGGCGGTGCTATGTTGGCACTAGCCAATCTTGATTCTTGGTTCACGGGCGATGGTTGAAAATTAGCCATTGGGATTTCTCTTACTGCATCGTCTATATTAGTAGAAGGTCTTATTGAAGAGGATTCAGTAAAGTTTTCTAAATCTTCTCTTTTTAATTGAAATAATATGCCTCGATCATCTGCTATATTATCACCACTAACTTCTCCTATAACATCTTTTTCTAATTCTGCTAAAGCACCATTTATAAGTCGTAAATTATTTGGACTTAAAGCATTACTTGCATCTAAATCTTTTAACAAAGAACTTGTTGCTTTATTAGATAATAAACGTGATATTAAATCATATTTTATTAAACTAAAAGCAAGTTTAGGAACATTCCATTTATCAACAAATTCTGCTACTTCGGCACCGGCAGCAATCATACCACCTACATCATCACCGCCAGCAAGAGCTGTTGTATATAAATTGAAATTTTGTAAAGCTTCAATCATAGGAGGCGTTTTACCGGCTGCTGTTGCCGTTGGATCATCAAAAAATTTCATTAAATAAGGATTTGCTTGCAACTTACGTATTTCATTACGAAGTATTTTTGGATCCATTGTGTTTGAAAAATCTTTTGCAATAGTTCTAGATTTATCAATCATATTATTAATAATATGATAACGAATAGTATTTACTGCATTAGAATCAACTCCACCTAAATCAGCTATTTGCTCATCAAATTTTTTCCCTAACCCTTGTTGACCTTTTTTTTGAGCTTGTATAATTAAGGAATCAGCAAATTCTTTTGCATTGCCACCTTTTATTGTTTCAGCAACAATGCCATCTGATATTTTATTTTGTTTATAAATAATATTTTTTAAAACTTTTGATTCAGCTTTGAATTGTGGTCCTAATAATATTTCTAAAGATTTTGGATCATTAATTAAAAAATCATCTATAATTTTTATTCCATCTGGGCTTTTGAGAGTATTAGCAAGCCATGCACTTTTAAATACATTAAACGCTTTTTCTGCTGCCTCTCGTTGCGGGCCTTCCGTTCCTTCTAAAAACATATTTTTAAGAGCAGTTACTTTTATAGGACTACCTGCGCTCATAAATTGATTAACAAATTTATCGGGATCGCCCCCTTTAGTTAAAGCTTCTTTAACAAAACTAAGATGACGAACATTTTCCATTCCGGACATATGATTGTCTAACATACCTAAGTAATGTTTAAATCCATTTGCACCACTTGTTAAATTATTGCTTTTTCCATTTAAAATTTTTACTAAATGTGTATGTAAAGCAGTGGCTGCTTGATTTACTCTTTCATTAGGATGTGAAGATAGCTTACTTAAATCTTCTCTCATTTTAAGTAAGGTATTAAAATTTTTAAAAGTAGGGTCTTTAAAAGAATTTGCACCAGTTCCTATTTTTTTAATAGTTCTAAACATTTCTCCTAAACTAGAAGAACCATCAATTTTTACATTAAATAAATCTCCCCCAAAAGGTTCAATCTTACCACCTTTAACTGTTTGTTCTACTATTTCACCTGCTTCATTTTTAACTTTTATAACTTTGTCACCCGGTTTAACCATAGTGTATAAAGTTCGCATTTGTTTTTTAAAATTACTTTGAAATTGAGTAAGATTAAAAGATACTGATTCTCCACTTTCTTTCGCTGTTTTTATAGCTGAATTTCTTAAAGTATCTTGAGTTTGAATAGATACATTATTCCATTGTTTAAGTGACTGTTGTAAGGCAATGTTAGCTTCATCTAAATTTGCATATTTTCCACCACTAATAAGTTTAATATCTTTACCAACATTTAATGCTAATTGTTCATTTAACGCTTGTAGTTTACCAAAATCTAATTGTTTTTCACCATCTCCAATACCAAATTTTTTTAAAACTTCTTCTAATTTTTTTATTTGCGCTGTTTCAATATTATCTGGTCGTTTAACAAAAAGACCAGCTTGACTATACATTCTACGAATAATTGGACTAGCAGCAAGTTGTGCAAATACTAATGGATCTAATCCAAGATCCTCTGAAGCACGAATAATATCTTCTCCCATCGGAACCATGCCCGGTCTTTTACCTTTTAAAGCCCAATTTGCGAATTCTGTTGTTCCTTTATACAAGCCTCCTGCTAAAAAAGCTTGTGCCCAATCACTTAAATCTGTAGCCTCTTTGAGAAAATCTACTTCTGCAAAGTTATCAACATCAAATCCTTCTTCACCAAAACCAAAAACAAATTCATTTAATTTTTTACCTTTAAGCCCAAGAAAATTTGCTATTGTAACACGAGCCGTTGGAGGTATAGCACTAAGTCCATATCCAATTCCTTTAACAATAGGATGTTTTGATTTTTTCATTAAAGCTGGCGCTGTTAATGAAGCTATGTCTAGTCCTAATGCTTCATCTAAAATTGTTCCTGTAACACGACCTATTTCCCCCCAATCACGCCCATATGGATTAGCTATTTGCCATTTTTCATCATTCTTATTATATTTAAATAGTTCTAATTTATCAGTAGTACCATCACCATAATCAACAATTTGTCTTTGATAATCTCCGTCTGGATAAAATCCTAAAAACTTTTTTTGTCTATTTTTAAAATATTTTGATCTAGATAATGTAAATGTTAAAGCTACATCTTTATAATTAGTAAAACCTGTATTTTCTACAGGAGAACCAACCATTTCAGAAATATACTCTAATTTGTTTTGTAATGCTCCTGCTTCTGCTTCTTTTAATGATTCAATATATTCACTTTCTGCTGATCCGGGAATTCGTTCTGCAAAAGGTATTAAACCTATAGTATCTTTTTCTTCTGTTGCTTTTTCAAAAAGTTTTCCTGCTTCTTCTTTTGTTACATTAAATCTTTCTTTTGCTTTTTCCGGAAAAAGAGAAGTTATATCTTCTGGACTTAAATCTAATTTAGCCATTAATCCATTTCCCTTGTTCCGCCTTCTAAAGCATAAATATCTTTTCCATTAGGATCATAATAAAAATAAACTGGTAAACCTTTTTTAAGAACACGTTTTTCTAGCACTGTACCACTTTTTGTTGTAAGTCTAAATACACCGTCTTCATCTGCATACCCGGCAAACTTTATTTGTTTTGCCTCATAAGCTTTTTTTAAATCTACCATTTCTCCAGCTATTTGAATAGGTTTTTGTTGTTCGAAAAAACTTAAATCTCTAACACTTGTGTAATCTAGTACTTTATTAATGTCTTCTTTAATACTATCTGCGAATGTTAAGTATGCTTCATTTTTAAATTTATTAACTTCTCTAATAGCTTCAAGTGTAGATTTGTTTTCATCAATTGTTAATCTATCTAACATTGCTTTTGCTTCTACATCTATTTCAGCATTTCTTTTACTAATTTCTAAAAGAAGTCTTTGACCCTCTTTTGTTAAAGCAACTTGTGGGCCTGCATCAATTAATAAACCAACTTCTGTATTATTAAGTTGTTGATTCCAATTAGCGGCACGTCCAAGTGTTAATCCTTTTGCTAATGCAATACTTGTTTCTGTTGAAGGTAATATTCCGTCTAAAGCAAATTCTTCCATAGCTTTATATTCATCTGGAAATGCTTGATCAACTTTTAAAGTTTTAAGTAATCTTACAAATCCAGTACGGCCCTCGATGTAACTTCCCGAACCAGAAGTCTCTAATAATGTTAATGCTGTATCAACATCTTTAATTATATTATTTCCTTTTTTTGCACTATCATCAATTGAAATCGCAGCATTATTTGCTCTTGTTGCTTTATTTTCTGCATCTTTTGTATCTTCAACTAATTTTATTTGATCTTCTAAAGATAATATTTCTTTTTGTGGTGTAATATTAAAATCTGTTATACCTTCTATTGTATTAATACTTACAGGTTCTCCAAAAGTAGGATTTGGCTTACCATCTATTTTTGCTCTAAAATCTATAATTTTTGATCCTTCTGTATCACGAATAAAATCAGCTTTTTGTTTTTTACCCTTATATGTTATTTCACCATCAAGAATGTCTTTAACTTCTGCATCACTTAAATCATCTTTATAGATGTCATACTTAGACATATCAAAAGCTTCGTTTGTAGCAGGGTTAATATATTTAAATTTATCACCCTCTAGCACACGAACAGAATCAATTGTTGCCCCAGACTCATCCCCTTTTGCAATAAGTTCAACATCGGTCGCATCTTTATAAGTGGTATCAGTTTCATCTTCAATTTCTTTAAAAGTACCGGGTACTAATTTATCGGGTTTACCCGGCATATCCCATGAAAATACATTATTGGCAGGATTAAATGTTCTAAAAGCATCTGCAATAATGCCATTATCTAATTGTACTTTTACTTTTGTTGGATCACTCCAATTTGTTTTTTCTGTATCACGGATAACTTTAAATGGTGTTAGTTTTTGATTTATTTTATCTCCGTCTGGTGTTTGATAAACAAATATATTATTTTTTTTATCAAATGAACGAAGGGCATTAACAATGTCCTCAGATCCTTCAAATTTTATTTTTACTTCCGTTGGATCAGAATATTCTATATCTTCTGGATCCGGTTGATTTTCTATCGCTAGACCTAAAGCTTTTGCTCGTAGGGCTGCTTCGGGGTCCGCGGCGTCATATTCACGTTTTGCTTGTATTGCTTGTGCAAAACCCGGAGCGGATGCGGATGCTGCTTGACCAAGAATGTCTAGTCCACCACTAACACCGCCTTGTAATGATTTAGCAGATAATAATTTACCACCTAACTCTAATAGAGCAGGACTAGCCGCTGCTAATCTACTAAATGGTTTTCTCTCCGGTGTATAACTTTTTAGTAATTCATAGTATTCATCTGCATCAGATTTAATATCTTCAATACCTGCATAACTGCCCGGTCCATCAACATAACCACGTTTCGGTGTATCTATTAGACCAGACGTGATCCCTGTTCCGCGGGCCGAGACCTGTCCGCCTCGATTAAAGAATAATTTACGGTTATAAACGTTCATTAATTACCTATCAATGCTCCAAGGCCACCGGCTCCTGTTGCAAGAAGTCCAGCCGCTTGTGCGTATGGATTAGTTTGTGCGAGAGGAGCTACTACTTGTGTTCCTGCTCCGCCCGGTAGTAATTGTCCCATGATACCAGCACCAGCAGATAATCGTTGATACGGCGCATTTTGCATTGCTGCTAAATTTGCTGTACCTACATCAAGTTCACGTTGACCAAGTTGTTGTTGTAATCCACCTATGCCCATCAATTGATTAACATCGGATTGACCAAGTTGTTGTGTCTGTGCACCAAGTCCCGCCATTGTACTACCAATGCCACTGGTCATTTGACCAAGTTGACCAAAAGCCGCACCTTGTTGTAGTCGTTGTGTATTAGCCGCAGAAGCTGCTGCTTGCGCTTGTTGATAGTTACGTGACAAGTCTTCAAAAATACGTCTTGATCTAAGGTCTTGTGCATTACGTGCAAGTTCTGATTGTTGTAACCCGTACCGTGAACCGCCAAAGGCTCCTGCACCGACCGCTTTACCAGCTAACTGGTTTCCTGCCATAGCTGCTTGTC
>Ga0208919_1002078_pt1 | contig 10773 bp, 13 predicted proteins | sample 4_EtaG_FD_184076 | JGI IMG/M metagenome (GOLD analysis project Ga0208919, IMG submission 184076) | Marine viral communities from the Subarctic Pacific Ocean - 4_ETSP_OMZ_AT15127 metaG (SPAdes) (version 3) | ecosystem: Environmental > Aquatic > Marine > Oceanic | place: Pacific Ocean | collected... | reverse complement strand
CCTGTGTGATTAGCTACTTGACTATAAGCCCTAGCCGTATTCCCTGTGCCTTCTTGGTCTATATCTATTTCAGCATTACTACAATTATGAGTAGTGTATGTGCCTTGAGATAAACCACACCAAACCCTAGCCGTATTACTTGAGCCAATTTGGTCAATATGTATAAGGGAAGAACTGCCTTTCGTTCTTATCTCAACATTATTATCTCCCGCATATAAGTTCAAGCTAATCAGACTGATTAATAATAATCTCATTTTCCCCTCCTCCATTGGTTGTAATACTAATCTGTTTTCCAGCAGAAAGAATTTGAATATTGTATCCTCCTGCCTTATCTAATTCCAAATCAATTGTATTTTCAACTTGTCTAAATAAAGTAAGTATTTCGCCCTCTACAAAAGTATACACTTGAGCGTTTGGATCAAATCCAGGGATAATACCTTCTATTTTCACCCCATCTAACTCACCCTCGTCACCGTCATCTTTGCCGCCTGCGGCTACTGTTTCAATCATTTCTAATAAGTCTTGTAGAAAGTCTACGGCTAATAAGTCAATGTCTAGCCTTGTTATCTCCTCTTCCAACTCATCTTTTGATAAATCGCTGTCATCATCCAGATCATTTTCTTCTAAAAAGTCAGCGTCTAATACATTGCTTGATGTGCCGCTTTGTTCATCAACCGCCTCTTGTACCTCGTCAGGTGGATTTACAATCAATAAGTTATCTATAAAATTTAAGGATAAATTAGCCAGAGTGACCGCTTTTGTGGGCGGACTCTCAGCAACGCTAACCATAGTAGCTTGGAACGGTTGGTTTAGAACTTCTGTGCCTGCTATTGTTTCTACGCTTATAGACCCAGAGGTTGTACCATCTGCTTTAGGTAGCAAAATAATTAATGATCTGCCCAGTTCATCCACGGTGGTTGTAAAGTCTGTGCCTCGAATAAAGATAGAAGCCGAAGGTGTTTCAATGGAAATATTCTCTTTATCTATTTTTCCCAACGCGCCAGTAATAAAACGGGCGGTTCCGCTTGCCATCTTGAGTGCCATTTTGCTCTTAGATGGATCAGGGTCAAATATGTATTCATCAATAATAATTTTAGAATGTTCAGTAAGACGAATGACAGAAGAATCGAGAAACGTAATGCCAAGCCTACCGTTACCAGTGCGCACATCATCGTAACTAAGAATATCCAGAGAAGCTCGTGCCAATAATCGATCTGTTTGATCTGCTCGTAAAACTTCTCCATTTCCTCTAAGTTCCGATATTTCTCCTATCTCAGAATAAGCGTTAGGTATAAAAAGAAGTAATATTAACAGCCACTTGTGCATTGGTCTACATCTATAGTCCCATTGCTTGTCGTCGCTGTTATTACAACAACATCTGATACACTACCAGTGCTATTGGTTTGATCTATGTCTATGTTATTAGTGCTGCCCGTTATAACGGCAGTTATTGAATGATCCGCGTTACCTGTTTGCGTGGTGTCAATGTCGTTTGAATCCCCGTCCACATTCCAGTTGTTTATACAACCGACAACCTCACAAGTTGCATTAATATTATTTGAAGTACCCGCCACCACTATATCTTGATTACCTGCGGTTGCTGTCGCTGCTGCACCCTGAGTCATTGTTAAAACATTAGAGTCCCCTGTTGCCGCATAATCAAAGTCTGTATTGGCAACATCGCCCGTCGCCCCTAGTGCTAGAGTGGTTGTATTACTGTCGCCTGTTGTTGTCGCTGTAAACGAAGTGCTCGCCCCTTGAGCAACTGAGGCAGCCATGGTGTTTGAGTCTCCTAGTTGGTCAATGTCCACCGTCATGGATGCTCCAGCAAACGTGGCTCTGGCTTGTGATGTACCGACCTTGTTGGTATCACCAATTTGATCGATGTTCATGGTTAGTCCTGTACCGCTTTGTGTAATATATATATCGTTATTGCCCGCATAGGTAAAAGACATAACAAATAATAAAGTCAAAGCAATTATTTTGTATCTTTTTCTCATCATAATAGATCACCCACCCTAAGTTTACCTAATTTTTTCATAATTGAAAATCCCATAAATCTTCTTCAATTCCTATTTGTACTAAATTATAAACGGCTTCTTCTATCGCCACCTTAGTTGCATAGCCCATTGCTTCGTTTTCACTGTACCCTGTTTCTACTTCAACTAATTCGGTACCCATTTCTATAAAACGAAAAATATCTCGGCTTACTCCCGCACTTAATACCGTTTTAGAGACCATAGTATTTAAAATTACTTCGCCTGTTTGTACTAATACCGCCCTTAAAGACACGGTAATTTCGTCTTTTCGCCACTGGTTTTTTGAGCCAATACCTAAATATCTTGCTCCGTTACCACCTGTTCCTATGTTTGTATCGTATTGAATAATTGCGCCTTCTATAATAATTCCAGCAAATAACAAAGGTTTAAGTGTATTACCGTTCTCACCGTCATAGGTTTGTCGGGTGCTTTTTATAAGCTGTCGCTCTCTAGTTAGAGCGTCTAAATTATTACGCTCCACGACCACAAACCAAGACCCTTTACCTGCGGTTCTAAGCGAATCAATCAAATAATGGTCTGCACCTTGCGTTACTGCGGTGCTAAATAAAGCCATTTTCTGTGAGCTTTTACGTTGTCCTGTTAAGTCCTGAAACTTATACACAGCCACCACTGCTTGCCTTTCTGGAGGAGGAAGATTAATAAGATTCTCATGAGTAGGATGAATAATTTTCGCTTCTTCAACGCACTCTAAAAAACTAGCACATCCTGTATGACCGACAGGAGCAAAATTAGCGCAGCTATAAAGCAACGGCAATAATAAAACTAAATACCACACTCGTCCGAACATATCCCAAATATCCCCACAGGAATAATAATCTCAGTTATTGTCCCGTTTTCATCAATAACAGTGAGCGTTATATTAATTCCGTCATTAACAAACTTTATAGTGCTGCCTTCCAACACGATACTGCCCCCAGTTCCACCTTTCTCAGAATCAAACAAAGACTCCGCTATATCCCTTGAGAGTTGGCTATATACTCTACTTTCAAGGTTTCTTAAAAACTTAGCCAACGTGGTGTTATCCGCTTCTCTCTCCGCTTCTTTTAAAGCGTTTTCAATATCTTCTGCTATCTCATCCCTACGAGATTTTTCTTGTTCATCAATGGTTAAATAGTGGGAAGACGTACCAATACCACTAAAGCTGGGGCTTTTAAACTCTTGAACTATCTCATCTCCAGAGACTGTTGCTGTAGCCCCTAGTAGGATAATGATCAAATAATATGACAACCACTTCATTTCTTTTTCTTTTCGTTTTCTTTCATTTGTAATACCGTATTGACTTTTTCCTGGAGTCGAATCATATCGTTGTCCAGCATTCTTATTTGGTCAATAAGTTTAATAAGAGTAATGTGCATATCTTTAATGGTGGGGGTTATAACCCTTGTAATCATAACCCAGACAAAGTAAACAAAGTAACCAAGACCAACCATCGCCACAATCGGGAACCCAAAGTCTGCGATTAACTGTGCTATATTCATTAGTCTCTTCTGGCATCTATGGTTCCATCTTCTACAAAGTTTTCAGTTCTAGCTATTCTATCAAGGTCTGGTGTCAATTCCAAAGCAGAACTGACGCTAGTATCTAATCGAATCATGTCGTTGTTTATAGTTTTAACTCTGGTGATTAGACTCTCAGTAAAGCCTTTGAGGGTATTAATTTGATTCACTACCCCACCCATAATCTGTTTCATAATAATAAAGATAAACGCACCTGCTACCAAAGCTCCTGCGATAGGCGCTCCAACTTCTGCAATTAAAACAAATACATCATTCATAGGGAGAGGGATCAAACAGCCCTTTATCAATTAGTTTTTGTCTATTAACAAGATGCTCTGCCTCAATGTCGTCTTTGCTTTGACCGTGATATTTTACGGCATGATGTTCTTTTATCATCAGTTCATTAATGTTAATGTCCTCAACAACCATTTCCCCAAGAACCCGACCAAATTTACCTTTCTTATCCTTTCTCGTTCTTATAACCACACCACCTTTGTCTAAATAAGATTTGAGAAAGTCTTTGCTTATAAGCCCTCTTGCCTTTTCGTCTTTATCTCTGGTGCGTGATTCTGGGGTGTCGATACCGAATAAACGAACACGACTAGAATAAGCAATATCAAACCCAAGATCAATAACCACATCGACGGTGTCGCCATCAACAACTCTTTTTACTTCGCAATTATACTCGTACATTTTTTCCTCCTATAAAGAAATAGTAGTTGCCCCATTAGTTGAAACAGTTAAAGAACCTAGTCCCGTAACTCCTTCTACTCCTCGTTCTGTTCCTGTGTAAAGATCTGTCCAAAAAGAACCGGTCCATAACTGTAATTGGCTTGTGGATAAATTCCAAATAATATCTCCTGATTGGAATTGATTTCCATTTCTTTGTGTTTCATTAACATTTAGAGTGGCGTCTATATCCACTCTATTTAGACTAAGCTCTAAAACCCTTACTAATCGGTTAAATGTTTCAGGAGAAAGTTCATCAAAAGCTATGGGAAGTTTTGTTTCTAAAAGTTTTGCCATTATCGTCTGCCGTCAGGTCTAAATCCTATTCTCATTGCCCCTAGTCTAAAACTCATACCTGTAACGCTTGTATCGTCATCATTAGATTGTACTCTAAGCACGGCTTGGCGTCCTCTAAAACGGGTGTCAATCTTTTTAGTTACAGAAGTGCAAGAACTGGTGCTGTTTGTAGCTAAACTCTCTCCTGGATAATTTCTTTGCTTTAAAATAATTTCCGCCGTTTGTCCAGAACTGCCTGTGCCTGCGCTGCCTATAAATTTAATATCAGGAATAATCTTATCAATAAATTGAAATTCTCCTCCTGCAGGTTCAATATCGAAATCACTAGACTCTATAAAGACATTAGTCATAGCAGAGCCGTCTGCATCGTTTCCTGTTTCATGATCATATAAATAACCCGTATCGGAACTTGAGGACGTTGCCATAGGCACACTAAAGATCCCCTCGTCAAGCCACGTGGTTCGAGTAAGCTCCCCTATAGTCCAAACATTTTCCTCATAATTATAAACCACATATTTATCAATAACTGTTTCTCCTGAAGAACAATAAAACCAACCCACTTCATCAAAGGCTTTATTAAGGAATCCAAAAATTTGATGTGTTTGTGTTTGGTTTAAGTCTGAAAAAACATATTCATCTACTGTACATATAAGCTGAGTTATATTTCCACCATAACTATAAAAGCCTTTTTTATCCATCCAAAAAACACCTTTAGGAGTATTAACCATGGCATTAGGTCCAACTAAACCAACGCCCTCATTAACTAGATTAATACTAAAGGTAAAAGGCTGACCTACAAAAGTCATTGAATATAGAGAAGTGTCTGTCCAAATTAAAGTTTCTTGCCGTGCTCTAGTTGCACCAATAATAGCTGCCCCTGCAGATAATCTAAAAGAACCCGCAGTGTTAGTAGATTTTGGTTCCCATTCAGTAGCGTTTTCCTGATCAGACCAACAAATAAACATTGGATCAATTGTTCCAGTTCTAGCTGTTCCTCCATCATTTAAAGGATCTGCGCCAAAACAAATAATATGTCGATCTATATCACTAACTAGCGTCTGTGTGGCTAACGTAGGGGCTAAATTAGCGCCGCTAAGATCACTTAAGGCTACGGCTCTATCGGTGCCTAGAGTTTTAGCGCTAGTGTCCCAATAATAAACACCAGAAGAACGAGGGTTTATTATTAAGTCTTCCCCAAAATTATCCTCTGACCAAATTCTTAATTGATTTGTAGCCCCTAAAGTACCTGCACTACCAAAAGTACCATCATTCCAAGAACCAATACCCCAACCTGTGGAAGGCACATAAACATCTAAGCCGACATTAATCTGATAGGCTCCAACCACACTTGATCCACCATTACCACTATCACTACTGTTAGCTGTTACGGTGTCCCCGTCAGTGTCTTTAGCTTCAATGGTATAGCTGTTTGCGTTAACAATAGTTGCAATTTGATACTCTTGATTTAAAACATTGGCAGTAATTAAGCCACCTAAACTGGCAGCCCCGCTAAAAGTAACAAAATCATTTTTAACCGCACCATGGCTGGAATCTGTAACGGTAATCGTAGCGTCTCCGTTGGTCGCAGAAAAGGTTACATCTCCCGCAGAGGTGGTAGCCCTAATAGGAGTTATATCATAAAAATTAGCCCCTTCTTTTATATAATATTTCCAAGTAGTGCCTAGTCCTAGAAATTTAGTCCCCGCCACGCTTACCCAAGCATGGAGAGAACGTCCTGTTGATTTAAAAGTATTTGTGGTGTTTTTTGCCCAACCGCCAATCTTCTCAGGCAATCCTTTGCGAAAACGTACTAGATTAGAATTAAACCAACCTCCCTCATTAGAGTAGTCAGTTCCTTCTCTATTAATCCCTGGTCTGAATATAAGTTTCTGTAAAGGCAAAACATGCTCCTATTTCATTTAAAGCCACCCGAAAGAGCGAAAGAGATCCCAAAGCACATAGGCAAAGCAAATCCAAAACCCCTTACGATAAAAGACATAGTTCTCATACAAAGGTTTGGATATTTTTTCTAGGTTATATAGCTCTTTCACTCATGCTTCCTACCCCTTATCTTTCGCTCTGCCTATATTTAATGCACATAGATCGATTAATTTATAGAGCTTACCGATCCAAACATCATCCTTGGGTGTAGGTGTTATCGCAGCAATAATGCTGCTCACACTAATTATTGCCATAATAATGGCTAAAGCATTTCCAATTGTTTGCATAATTATTTCCTCTTTTTATTAAAAAACTATCCACCAAATATTATTCCAGCCATGCCAACCACTAAAGTAACAAGCGTAGCCAAAATAAAATGCTCAAGTCGCTTAACTCGATGTATTACTTCAAGCCATCGTTCAGCACAAACTGCTTCATGGCTTTCTATTTTAGTATACACATTAGCTATACGACTTTGCATATCCATTTCTAAATCTGCAATTTTGCTCATGCTGCTTCCTCAACCTCCCAACAATTAAGGTTAGAAGCCACGGTTCGTCTTTCACCTTCGCCTTTAAATGGATAAACCATGTGCGAGAGCCAAGACGGGAAAATATATAGTTTGCCGACTTCGGGCTTTACTTCAAAACTCTGGGGCGGTCTAAGTCGTTCTACGTTCATTATCTCGTTACGACCATAGTTAAAGCACAAGTAGCCATCACAAACCCCTGACGCATTGTATTTACTATACAAAGAGTCCCCAGCAGTCGGTTGATCTAGTATCTGTTGTGGCACTTTAGTCCAAGCAGTTGTTGATATACCCATAATGGTTTTAGTGCCGTGATCGTGTATCGGATTGTAATCACCTTCGTAACTGTGTACCGACCATGTTTCATCCACTGCGACCTGTCTGTTCTTAGATAACATAGACCCTGTGTTTTGCATAAAGTGGTTTATATACTGAGCGCCTAGACTGGTAACGAATTTAGAATAAGAACGAACCTTCTCATGCTCTGGGTCCATGTTCAACTGTTCGCCTTGAGCAATCTGCCCTACTAAAGTCCCTGCTAACGATTCTTTATCTTTGGATTCTCGTAGTTCATCCAAATAGTCGTTTAAATCAGTGACCATTGCCTCTGGCATCTGGGTTTCCAATACGAAAACCGCAGGCATGTTCCAGATATTGACATCAATATCTGTCTCCTCGACAGGCTTTGCCTTCTTCTTTTTAGCCATTTCTAGCTAGAAGGTACGGCAAAGGCTTCGTCTGGTACTGCTGGTGTAGCGGGACTAGTAATTACTGAATCCACTTGACTCGCAAAAACTGTGTCCCAATGTGAAGTTGGACACATTGCGGTCAAAGCTGCCAGATTAAACGAGCTTTTAGCTGCTGCGGTGAAATCACCATCGGCTGCTACGGCTTGATGACTGAATACAGACTTGTAATAAGTTGCATCGCCTTCACTGTCGTTCTCGTAAGTCATTTCTAAATCCCACATTTGAGCCTTACTGGACTTCACATGGGGAATAGATTTGGTTAGCTTTTTAGTTACTGCCATTTTTTATTCCTCTATTTTAGATTTTAATTGCTCGACTTCTGCCGAGAGTTCTTGGACTGCATTGACTAAGACTGTAACAAGCCTTTCGTATTTCATTCCATATCTTGTGTCATCATCTGTTAAATTAACAAACAACATATCTTTTTTATCATTAGCAAACCCAATTTCTTCTTCTAATGCTTTTATATCTTGTGCTAAGAACCCTACATGAGTTACATCGTCTTTTTTACTTCCATCGGGTGTTACGGATAAGTCATCGCTATACCAACTTCTTCTGTCCCATTTATAAGTAACAGGCTTCATTTTGTTTATAAAAGACAAGCCAACATCAAAGTTTTCTATATCAGCTTTATCTCTTTTATCAGAAGAACTAATTGACGTTTGAGTACAGTATAAAGCGCCTACATTCTCATCACCTAAAACAATATTATTACTGCCTGTCGTAATATTACCACCTGGACTTCCTGTAATTCCTGCGTCTTTTCCTAAAAAAAGATTATTAGTACCAGTAGTTACATTTAATCCAGCATCTTTACCCAATGCTGTGTTTGAATTTCCTGAAGCATCTCTTAAAGCATCTACGCCCACTGCGGTACTATTAGAGCCTGTAGTTATTGATTCTAAAGAACCTTGCCCTACTGCCGTGTTGTTTGCTCCATCTGTGTTTGCTAATAATGCTGCCCAACCAACGGCTGTGTTGTATGAAGCACTTGTATTAGCTGTCAATGCTTGATAACCAACCGCTGTGTTATAACCACCAGTACAAGCTGTTAAAGCAACTTTACCAACCGCTGTATTGCCCGCTGTTGAAGTAAGAGTAGATAAAGCACTCTCGCCTAGAGCCACATTATTAGAGCCATCGATTGATGCGTCTAAAGCTAAATAACCAATAGCAATGTTGCTTGCTCCTGTTGTATGTGCAGCAAGTGCTTCTCTACCAATTGCTAGGTTGTAAGACCCCGTGGTGTTTGCTGTTAAAGCACTGTGACCAATTGCTGTATTCTGTGCACCTGTCGTATTTGCGTCTAAAGCATAAGCACCAACAGCTACATTGCCTGTTCCTGTGGTGTTTGCTAATAAAGCTGACCTACCAACGGCTGTATTGCCAGAAGCTGTGGTATTTGATGCTAATGCACCTCCGCCTACTGCCGTATTGTTAGCCCCAGTTGTATTGGCTTCCATTGCATCGTTACCAATAGCAGTGTTCACGTCTCCTGTGGTATTTGCTGTTAAAGCACCATAACCAAAAGCGTTATTGTAAGAAGCAGTTGTATTGGCATCTAGTGAATTTGTACCTACAGCCACATTTCTTGTGCCTGTGGTGTTGTACAACAAGGCATCTTTACCTATAGCAATATTATTTGAGGCAGTTGTGTTTGTAGCTAAAGCCTGCATTCCTATTCCAATATTTGATGCTCCAGTGGTGTTTGCTGTTAAAGCATCTAACCCAACAGCCACATTATTTGAAGCTGTGGTATTAGCTATTAAAGCATCTTTACCAACGGCTACGTTTCCAGTACCTGTGGTGTTTGCTGCTAGCACGTCTTTACCAATAGCTACGTTGTTTGCACCTGTGGTGTTTGCTACCAGAGCCAGATCACCAACGGCTACGTTGTTATTTGCTGTCGTGTTAGCGCTTAATGCGCCATATCCAATCCCTATATTTTGAGCGCCAGTAGTGTTCGCGTCTAATGCTGCTGGACCAATAGCCACGTTTTGATTGGCTGTAGTATTCGCTACTAAAGCACCATGACCAATAGATATATTGTTACGACCTGTTGTATTAGCCTGTAAAGAAGTAGAGCCTATTGCTAGGTTTTGATCGCCTGTGGTGTTCGCTGCTAAAGCACTTTTACCAACTGCTACGTTGTTTGAAGCTGTGGTGTTAGAGTCTAGTGCGCCTTGACCGACTGCTGTGTTAGAAGCGCCTGTTGTGTTTAAAAGTAGTGCGTCTGTTCCAACGGCTGTGTTATAACTCGCAGTCGTATTCGCTCCGAGAGCATTGTTTCCAACCGCAACATTACTTGCGCCTGTGGTTGCAACATCTAATGCCGATGCTCCTAATGCTGTATTATATGAACCTGTAGTTAATGCTGCGCCAGCGCTTTTACCAACGGCTACGTTTTCTGTTCCTGTGGTGTTTGCTGTTAAAGCAGCATAGCCAACTGCTGTGTTATTAGCAGCTACGTTTACTTTTAAAGCAGCATAACCAACTGCCGTATTGCTTGATGTGGTTATATTTGTTCCAAGTGCTTGATGCCCTACAGCTACATTGTATGTGCCTGTGGTATTGGCATCTAGTGAATATGAACCAATTGCCAAATTTTCAGAGGCAGTCGTATTATCGTTAAGCGCATCAAAACCAATGGCAATATTATCTGCGCCCGTTGTATTAGCTGCTAAAGCTGATCTGCCAACGGCTGTGTTTCTACTAGCTGTAGTATTTGCTACTAAAGAATTAAGACCAACAGCAGTGTTATCAGCACCTGTGGTGTTTGCTGATAAAGAATATGTACCAATTGCAGTATTGCTGTGAGCCGTTGTATTAGCGTCTAAAGCAGCATTACCCACCGCTACATTGTCTGCACCTGTGGTATTTGCAGCCATTGCCGAACTACCGATTGCAGTATTAGTACCAGCAGTCGTATTCGCTCCGAGAGCATTGTCTCCGATAGCGGTGTTGTCTGAGCC
>Ga0208919_1002074_pt1 | contig 10799 bp, 12 predicted proteins | sample 4_EtaG_FD_184076 | JGI IMG/M metagenome (GOLD analysis project Ga0208919, IMG submission 184076) | Marine viral communities from the Subarctic Pacific Ocean - 4_ETSP_OMZ_AT15127 metaG (SPAdes) (version 3) | ecosystem: Environmental > Aquatic > Marine > Oceanic | place: Pacific Ocean | collected... | reverse complement strand
CTATGTTCAAGCGCAATGTCATCGATAGCCTGTTCTAATCTTGCTGTTTCATCGAGTATTCTTTTTCGCTCAGCATTTCGCTCAAGATTTAGTTTGTCGAATCTACCCTTTGGCGTACCGTGAAAACGGGTAGTGGCTCACCAGCATCATCAACAACTTTTGAGCCACTAAACCGACGCTTGAAGTACGGTGACGATACGCCCATCTTTTCCCACAAGCGTGCCGCCTCTTCAACCTCGTCGGGGGTCTTAGCCCCAGCAACGGAAGCGTCAGTCGCCACCTCCACAACGCCAGCTGCCGGGGCACCAGAACCGCCGCCACCACTAGGGCCGCGAGGAGGCTTTGGAGTGCCCCATTTCAAAGCATACAGGTCTGGGTAGCGCCTCAGAACCTCTTCCGGCACATCCTTCCCTTCACGAATAGCCTTCTCAACAAACGCATGGTGCGGGTCAACGCCATATCCAATGTACTCTTCAATACCAATGGTGCTCTTGAACCCAGACTCATATACGTCATTGACCTTGATCTTGCCGTAGTTGTTCTCCCGTGCGTACTTCACAAGCGCTGTTGAGAACTCATGCTGATAGCCGCCCTTGGATGGGTCGAATCGGCCCTCCTTTTTCAACAACTTCGCCAAGTCATCAGGGACGTTCTTCGGGTCAGTCAAATCAAGTGTTCGACCATAAACATTCGTCTTGATGACTCTCGGCCATCTTTCTGGCTCGTATAGCCGAATATCGTACTGTTCGGCCCAAGCCATTTTTGGTATTTCGCTTGGGTCATTGACCTTGATGAGGTCCGGCCCTTTGTCAGCATCAATATAAGCCAACACGCGCCCAGGCTTGCGCTTCATGTCCTTTCGAACATCGCTGTGCAACTCTTCCAGCAGTTCATCCCATACCGGGTCATTAGAATGAATCCAGTCCTCACCCTGTTGTTGCGCCCATTTATCGAAATCAACCTGCCGATGTCCGCCTGCACGAGTCGCGTCTGACATTGAGCGAGCTACATTAGGTTGTTCTGTGAAGTAGAACCGACCCAAGCTTTCTTTTTTGCGCCCCATTGTCTTACCGTAACGATCTTTCGCTACCTTGCTCATGAAGCGGTCAAAAGGAACATCTGTCCCATGCATCAGTTCTTCACCGGTCGCCTCGAACTCTGCTCGCGTCATTTGCCAAGGCGGTTTTGAGCCAGCTGCCGGGGCATCGGGGGCGGGGGGAGCCTGGCTTGGAGACGGCTTCCCGGCACGACGAGCGAGTCTGCTTTGCCTGTACTTGTATTGTTCAGGAGTGGTTTTTTCGAGGGAAATTAAGTCATTCGAAAACTTTTTGAGATTCCCTGATTTCTCAAAGGACTCATAAACGTTCTCGAGTTCTTTAAGTCTCCAAGCATCTTCAGGACTCTTCAGCCAGGAATGACGCATCTCGTTCATCATATCCAATTCGGACAACTTGTCGTCAAGGTCAGGATGAAAATTCGCCTTATTGCTTAGTTCGCGCAAAGCGACCAGTTCCTCATTAAAACGATCCAGCGCGGAAGACGGTTCAACTTCACGGAGAACAGGCGGCTCAGCTACGCGGGGAGCCGGTTCCTCAACCATCTTATGCCAGCCTTGTTGAAGGATTTCTTGGTCATCCATCCCAGACCAAGGAACTGGGTCGTAAGACTTCACAATAGCAACAGGCGAGTCATCCGGGGCGCGAACAGCACTTGGTTTCCGCTCAAGCTCGGCAAGCCTGCGGCTAAATTTATTGAGGTCTTTGTCCAACTCGAACTGCTCGTAGATCTTGTCGAGTTTCTTTATTTTGGATGCCTGACCTGGCATCGTTTCCCAGTTCTTGCGCATGTCAAACATGCTCTCTAGTTCCTCAAGCTCGCTCTCGGCCAGTCCATGCGGATCCCATTCCACAAAGCCCGGCTTAGATGGCTGAATGATCTCCTCGTCGACATACAAACTCTTCATTCTTGCGTGAGCACGATCCATCGCAGCAGGTGGCTTCGCCGCAGCCGGGGCCTCAACTTCACGGAGAACAGGCGGCTTCGCGGCACGACGAGCCTGCAGCTCACGCTCTTCCTTCGCAAGAAAGTCCATGAACTCCTCACGGGCAGCTGGGTCCTCCTCAACCATCTTGCGGATGTCGGGGCCACCCTGCTTTTTGCGAGCAATCGATAGACTCGGAATACGACGCTCAAGGTCCTCAATGGGCAAAACATCCGTCAGTTCGATTTCATCGAAAAGTCTATTGAGATCACCAGTCCGCTCAAAGTTCTCATACACATCATCAAGCTTCTTTATTCTCACAGCCTCGTTTCTGGTCCCAGTAGACAACCTCTTTTGGTAGCCGTCTCGAACCTCAAGAAGCCAACGCAAAGCCTCGCTTTCGGTCATATCCGATCTCTCGGAGTATCTCGGCTTGATGTTTGAAGCGCCGTAGTTCTCCTCGATGTCTGCCTGCTTCATTCTTGCGTAAGCACGATCCATTGGAGAATCCGACTCTGCTGCACGTAGACCACTCGGAGTCCTCTCAAGATCAACGACACTGCCCTGGCCTCGACCTCGGCCATACTGTGAACTTACAGGGAGATCTCCGCGAATCTTCTGCTCCCAACGCGCAGCTGCAAGGTTGAATACCCGACCAGATGCCTCCTCTGCAGCCTCCTGAGGATAACCCTTGGCCTCAAACTCAGACTGAAGTGAACGTCGCATCTTGCGGACCTTAGCAAGCTTGGCAAGCTTGATTGCCAGAGCTCCCGCACCAAGACCACCAGCACTCCAGTAGATGACCTCTCTTGCCGTCTCTGCATCACCCATCATCTTGTACAGCGCAGCATCTACAAGATCAGTCGTCATCGTCGGGTCAGCAACAGATAGAGCCGCTAAACCCCAATGCGCTTGGTCTACGGCCTCCTCAAGGGATTCTGGACGGATATCTAAGGGCTTGTACGGCTCCGGCTCGCGCATCGTCAGCTTGCCGCCAGGGCCAGTCTCAAGTACCGGTATGCCCTCCTCAAGAGACTTATCAATCTTGGCTTGGCGCAGCGTCTCTTCAAATCTCTGACGTGCAGCCATCTCACCTTGAACTGCCTCACCCGGAGTAGCAAATGTCTCTGGGTACTCAGGAAGAACAGGCTCGCCATATTCACGAACCTTTTCTATCGCGCGCTGATACCAAGGGCGGTCAAGGTACGCAGCCACACGCTCTACGTCAGCCCAGTCTTCATCTATATCAGGCTCACCGATCTTATACGTCGGCTCTGCCTGCGTGGACCGAGTGAGCAACTCATCATCATCGAGTTCAAGCATACCAAGCGCAGCACGACGCTCGAGTTCTTCTCTGCTGAGTTCTTCGGGGGTGGCCATGACCTATTCCGTCCTCCAGCGTGACTTACCCGGACGTGCAGGCTTTAGAAGCTTCATGTACTTATCGAAGCTAATAATCTGACCGTTAACGAGCACTCCCTTGATGTGTTCAGGTGGAATGGTGTGGGTAAGTCCTCTCGAAGACTGAAAGGTACCACCCCCGGAAGAAATCTTCTGCGCCATTTGCTTTGCGCCTTCCATTCCGGGCTCATCAACGGATCGAGCCGCAGCCATAATCAGATTATCCGCTTCTCGTGATGCGGTGCCAGCACCCGGAACTTTGCCCGCCTTTAGTGGTAGTTCGACAATAAACGTGACTGGGGCGGCTCCAATCCATCGTGATGCATACTTATCCTTGGTTGCCATAGCAACAAGTCTTTCACCCAGCGCAGTCCCTTGTCCTGCTGCTGTCGAATGGCCGATATAGTTCATAAAAGGAATGGGAGCGCCATCGTCCATTTTTCGAAATAGAATCCCGTACTCCGAGATTCCACGGGATACGCCTTCAGTTCCCCCGGCTCTGTGTATTCTACCTGCTTGAGAACCACCGCCAAGTGAGTGCGTGAAGTAGCCGTGCCCTGGGCGAGCCATCTCTGACATGCCCTCAATCACCTTCTTGCTACGTCCGGCTTCACCGATCACCTTACCTGCAAGTGCTCCTGCCTCATCAGGACGCAGCCCTCGCTTCATATAAAGGTTTCGAAGAGCTGGCGTCAGATTTCCGGCTTGCACAGTCCAAGCACCCGCAGCACCCGCAGTCGCAGCGGCGATCCCCAGTCCGACAGCTGCAACTTCAGGCTCATCCTGGGCAATCTTGATATTTGCCCATGCAATCTCACTGAGCATTGTGGGGTCTGGAATAGAAGCAGCGGCTGTTAGCCACTCACCGTATTCCAGGGCCTTGTCCTTAAAGTAGTCTCCCGCAGAACGCCCTCGCAACTCCGTCACGTCTTCTACGTCCCCTGGATGTTGCCTAGAGTAGTATTGCTCTAATAGGGTCGAACCAGGCCCTCTATCGTCTAAATCATATTCATGTATGTCTGGCTCACCGATCTTATACGTCGGCTCTGCCTGCGTGGACTGAATGAGCAACTCATCATCATCGAGTTCAAGCACACCAAGTGCAGCACGACGCTCGCGTTCTTCTCTGCTGAGTCCTTCGGGAGTGGCCATGATTACAGCCCAGTTACACTAGTAAGGGTGTCGTCTTCCCCGTCGTAGACCCAGCGCTGCTCTGTGCCGTGCTTATCGGTAAAAGTGATCTCAGTTTTACCGTCTGAACGAGCCTCCTCGTTGATGTCAGTAGCAGTATCAATCGCAGCAGCAAATAGCGGCGCACTGTCATCTGCTGACCCAACCGCAAGCGCTGTATCTTCTAGGTCAGGATACTCCTCCATGAAGTCACGTTCTACTTCTTCACGAGCATCACCCGTCACTTGTTGAGTGATCTCACTTGAATGAGGAGGGTACTCTGCTGCCTCTTGTATCGCGAGGTCGAGTTCTTCCATCACTCCCAAATTTGAAGCATCGAGGCGGCCAAGCAAATCTCGCCAGATTTTGCCTTGTTCCGCTCGGTCACTAACTTCATCCCAATCAGCCTGTCTATTGGCAAACTCCTCCATCGGAGAAAGAGGCGTGCCAGAATCTACAGGCTCCCGCTCATCAGCTTCGCTAAAGATGTCCTGAATCACTTGCTCCAAGTGGTCAGACATCGGCGGAATCTTGCCCTTGCGAGCCATCCGTGCCGCCTTCTCACGGGCCATCTCACGCTTCTTCTTCTCCCAAGCCTTACGCTTCCTGCGCTCGTCCTCATCCGCCTCTACGTCGACATCTCGAGCAATATCCAACTGCTCTGGACGAAGCGGACCAAGCACGCCCGCTGCCTCAGCTCGAGCACGATCCCTGCGCCGCTGAGCAATCTGAGCAGCTGATAGTTCTGAAGGCGCAAGAACAGGGTCAGAACCCTCCTGAGACGCATACTCGCGAGGAACTACCTCAGTAGAACGTGTCGGTGCCTTTCCTTTCTTAACAGCCACTACAAACCCTCCTCTTCAGGACGAAGTTCAATGCTCTGACCAGGCAATGGGTCAACACGAACACGCTCATACTCATGTATCGGCTTCGCACCCACAGGAATCGGGTCACCAATCTCAAGAGGCTTAGGGTACGGAACCTCAAGACCATAAACCTTGTTCATCATGTCAACGTGACCCTTTACAGCACGCTCAGCTGACCGAGTCTTACTCGAGTTGCTGCGACCCGAAATACGATCAATATCCTTCCGATACAACCAATCAGTCCACAACATCCGAAAACGAACCTCGTCCGCCTCACGAGTCGTCTTCGACTCAGCAATCTCACGCTCGTCATCAGTTCGATTCTTGCGGTGCATTCGACGCATCTGCGTCAACATGTGCTCCAATTGCTGAGGATCTGGACCAAAATCATCAGATGCCTCAGGCTCAACGGCTAAAGACGCCGTATCACCCATCTGGTCCGCTAAAAGCTTGTCATTCGGGTCCATTACCTACCCTGTAATGACTGATGGAGCCGGATTTACCAGAGATCCCTGCGTCGGAGACCCAACAGGTGACTCAACACCCTGAATTGGCGCATTTTGCGGCTGAGGTGCCGGCGGTGAGCCCGGAGAACCGAAATATGTGGCCAATTGTGCCTTCGCACGCTGCAAATTCTCCGGCGGAACACCCTGAGCCTCCCAAGTAGCAATCTGAGACTCCAATGCACCCTGCTGCTGACGCTTCAATGCCGTATCAGCGTTCAATCGAGCCGCATATACCGCCGCCTCGTCCGCATGACGCTGCTGCATCAAGTCAAAGTCCTCAGACCCAGGCATTTCCTGCCGAATTTGACCCGCCTGAAGCAGTTCCTCGTCTGTCATTCCATATGCCATCAGATACTCCTACTTATAAACCTGCATATACGCAGCCATCTCTGGATTCTCTTCCATAAAATCAACTCTCGAACGCAAAACATCACGCTCCTTAGTCAACTTCGCGCGCTTCCGGCCACGCATGCCCAAGAAACCCTCGCCATCAGCAAGACCTTCAATCTTGCCCTCGGCTTCGCCCAAACGCTCCTGCATCCCAGAAAGCGTCTGACCCTTCTTCGCCTGGTAATCACCATACGCACCAGCACCCTGAATGCCCGACTGAACAACAGACTCAATCGCACCACGAGTCAACTGCTTGTTCAAATCACTCTGAGCCTTCAATGCACGAGCCTTCCGAGCTCGCTCAGCATTAATCGATGCCAAACGATCAGCCTTAGCACCCTCTTCCAACTCAAGACGTGTCGCGTCCGCCTGCGCCGCCGCTGACTCAGCAGACATGCCGCGAGACAATGTCTCGTCGTCCGAACCCCAACGTAATGACATCAATGCCCCCTACTGGAAACGACCAGAACCACTGCGAACATCATAACCATACAAAGACTCACCGTGCGGTGTCGCCACCAACAACACAACAACACCACCAGATGAATCAACCAACTCAGCCGCTGCATCACGACCCACATGCTCACGCATCGCAGCAAGAGCCTCCTCTACATCCGACAACTCGTCAGACGTTCCACCAGCTGATGACATCGCCGACAACAAGTTGTCGTCCTCGTCATTGCTCGGACCCATCTGACGATCCAACTCCATCGCTACAACATCACCGCCAAATCGCGAATAATCATCCATGTCCGCTCGAGCCTGCGAAAGCTTGCCCGATAAACGTGACTCAAGATCACCAACCGGTACACCAGCCATAGACTGCAACTGCTTCAACTCGTCCAAGCCCGCAGTATGACCAAAGCCTGCCTCATATCGCTTCTGCTCTGCATACCGAGACAACTGCTCCAATCCACCAGACTTAACGTCCATATGGTCCAACAAAACTAAGTCCGGTATACGACCTGGTACGTCCTGAATATGACCAGCTGCGCCAGAACCACGAGCAATCTCGCGCAACCGCTCCTGCTCAGAATCCTCTGGAGTACCACCGATAGTTATCACCACCGTGCCTTGCTCTACATCGTGCATGGATACCTCCAGTAACCATCATACACCAATGCACTAACACATAAGAAAAACCCCCGGTCACTATCACAGCAACCGGAGGCCAGAGAAACAACACTATTGTGTTCACCAGCTCGCCCTTCACGATGAGTACCGACACCACTCGAATAAACATCAGACTTACTAGCAAAATCAGCCTACCCAGACGGTGGCTCTATGTCAATCGAACAGAGTCTAACCTCCACACCCGGCCCCTCGCTCTTCGTCGCATACACCTTCCTGGCATGTATCTCCACTACCTGCGTGTCATCACGAATCACTCCAGCCATTACCAACGAATCAGCCACACTCTTCACGACATTGTCTATGTCCGGCTTACTCCCATGCCACATCCGCTCCTCAGGATCCTTCTTCCTCAATAAACGCTTCGGCCTAGAAAATACCGCCACTACCTCAAGCCTGCAGTAATCCTCACTCGGCGCTCGCATCCAAGCATTCCGAGCCAACAACGCTGCAGAACGCTCCCAATCAGCTGTCTTCTTCGGCGTGTACAAACGTATGTGTCCACCCATCTTCGTAGCCCTCGGACGACCCTTGCCTATCGGTGGACCCGGTATCAAACACTCAAACTCCCAAGACATCACACAACTCCCTCAATGCTGCAGTCAAACCATCAATCTCCGGCGGATGATTCAACATGTCCGCATCACGACGCATCGATAAACCAACCTCGTCTACCAATGTCATCAAACCAGACAACAAACCAACGCGACCAATAGACTTGTTCAAGTCACTCAACGCCCACGAACAATCCAAACGCTCCGGTACCTTCTTCACCCACCACGGTATCTCGTACCGCCATGCGTCCAGCACCAAAGCCTCTCGACTCAAGTACCCATACCAATCACTCAATGCCACACGAAGCAAACGCTCCACACGCTGACAAAGAATCTCCACCTGGCGCTCATCTACATCACTTCCAGTTCCTGTTCCCATCACTGCTCCTACGCTTAAACTTGTCGAACCTCACAGGACCCTCGCCCTTCCACTCAGACCACCACGAACAACCAAGCAACCACTCAGCATCGTCCACACTCACAGCTACCCACTTCGTCGATGGATGCTCGTACACATGACGTACCGCAAATGGTACAGAATCACCCGACTCCATTATCCGAAAACAACGCTCCCAAAACGGTCGGTGTACTACTGCTCGATACTTCCGCATCCTGATGATGCGACCAGAACCACTGTACCTACCCATCTTCAATCGATGCTCGTACACACGCTTCACCATGTACTCAGACTTCAACAAGTCACTCCTCGTCAATGCACCATCATGCTCATGCATGAACCGACGATGAACAGCACGCAATGAACACCACGCCGCCGCTACACGATACGATGGAGTACCAACAAGCTTGCTCTTCCGCTGCCTCGGTACCAACTGCTCCATCACCTTTCGCCACTGTCGGTACGCACCACGGTACGCAACCACAAGAGCTCTGCCCTGCGCATCAATGACTGCGCACCAATCCTCAGTACGATGGACCTTCCATTGGTGACGCTCAATAGCTTCACCTCGCAATGACTCAAGCTCCCCTTCAATCTCCGCTGCATCGACGCTGCCCGCAATGAACACTTTATCCTGAACCTTGCGTAAGACATCACACCTCTCCTCATCCAAACCCAATCGCCTGCACACCACATCACCTGGCAAGAACCAATCCTTCGCCTTGCCCTTCGCAGTCACTACACGATGAAACAAACACTCCTCGTCAAACGACAGATGAAGCGAGCCACGTAAGACATCCACCACATCCCCATACACCGGCTCCTCTTCAACACCATCAATCCCATTCGATGGAAAGAACTGAGCCAATACCATCCACTCCATCAGTGGTACTCCGCACTACACCACGCCCAATGAAATGTTGAGAATGTCATCAACCTCAACCACAACGCAGAACCACCAAAGTCAAACCTCACCCATATACCCAAGTCTCCAATCTCATCCTCACTGCACACTGGAGCACTGATGTCCACTGACGGAAACGTATGGTCCACCAGCTGCAACATAGAGAGCAACGCTCCCTCAAAGAACCACTCAGTATCCTCAGACAACTCAATGCTATCGATTGGATAGAACTCCAAGTCATCTTCCTCATCTACATCAATGATCATGTATCCATCGCCTCCATCACGCATCGTGCCAATACCTCCGATACTATCGGACATACCGCGTTCCCTACCTGCTTGTAGATACTCGCCTTCGTTCTGCCAGTGAATGGATGGTCACTCGGAAAGCCTTGGAGAATCGCACACTCCTGCCACGTCAAGCTCCGCTTACCTACAGCTCTCCACGTCGCATCTGCTGCAGTCATCGGTGTACGTGTCGGATCAAACTTCTGATGACGTGCTCCTCTCCAATCCCTCGATGTCACAGCTGGTGCTGGCTTATCCAATCGCCATGGCTCTGAGCCTGGTACACCAGTACCCTGTGTCTCCACTACGAACGGACCTTGATTCCACAACGGCCCTCTCGCTGTGATGCCAGTAGATGGCTGATGAGTAATCTCCTTGTATGTACGTGATGACTTGTCCCACTCACCACTCTCATCCTTCGTGTATGGATTGCTCGCTATGCCTATGACCGTCGCATCCAATCCAAGCGCCTGACCTATCGTGTTCCATGGCTTCTTACTCGGACCAAACATCGACTGCTGCTTCATCTGCTCTTGCGAACAATGCGTTCCCTCTGGCCAGCGAACAGCCCTATCACCACCTACCAAGAACACACGACGCCTGAACTGCGGTACTCCGAAGTCTGCTGCATTCAATACAACTGTACCTACCCAATCGAATCGCTTCTTGAACTCTGGAAGTATCCACTGCTCCCAATAGCAACCAGCACACTCCATCACATCGTGACCTGTGCAGTCTGACTTGTGATACGTCAACCCGAGTACGTTCTCGCATATGACCCAGCCTGGACCGATACCCTTTGACCTTAGATGGTCAATGACATCGAGTGTCCATGGCCATCCGTTCCGATCATCCAATGCGCCTTCTCTCTTGCCAGCAGAACTGAATGCCTGACACGGTGGTGATGCCCACATCATATCGATGTGCTTGATGTCCTCATAGTGCTTGAAGTCTCTGACATCGCCACATACGCCTGGAAAGCCTGCTGCAATCAATGTGGATGCTGCATCCTCATCCCACTCGACGCACAGTGCGTGATGCATACCTGCATTCTTGATGCCGAGTGATGCACCACCTGCACCAGCGAATAAGTCGATTGTTGTTCTCATTGATGCAAGTGTAGCCGAGAGACACACCTGACGCAACGTGCCCTATCACCTCATGGGCTCACCGCGATTTGTTGAGTCGTCTGTAGTTTGGGCGTTTATCCCT